>Ga0184637_10000045_pt1 | contig 74671 bp, 54 predicted proteins | sample PLM3_127_b2_FD_133143 | JGI IMG/M metagenome (GOLD analysis project Ga0184637, IMG submission 133143) | Groundwater sediment microbial communities from an aquifer in East River, Colorado, USA - PLM3_127_b2 | ecosystem: Environmental > Terrestrial > Soil > Riparian zone | place: USA: East River...
CGCGAGCTGGGTGCCGGTCGCGGCGATCGCGGCGGCGGTCCCTCGCACGGGCGCGGTCATGGCGGTGAATCCCAGTACGGCGTTGGCCGCGGTTACCTGCAGTCCCGACCAGCCCTGGGTGAGCGTCGCGACTTCGCCGGTCGAGGTCAGAACGAGGCGGTTGTCGGCGGCGATGGAGGCGACGAGATTTCCGGTACGAGCGTTGATCGCGTTTCGGATCTCCGCAGGCGTGGCCTGGACGGCATTGGCGAAATCGCTTGGCTGGAACGAGATTCCGGTGGGCGTGGTTTCGCCGTCGATGAGGATCGAGAGCGCGGGAAAGGTGCTCATGTCCGTCTGGGCGGCGAGAGGGTTCGTGCTCTGAACCGAGGCCCGGGCGGTCTCGCGGACTCGCGACGAGGCCGAAGAGCTTGCGGTGACCCGCGCGCGAAGACGATTGCCCCAGGTCCCCGGATCCGCCGCTCCGCGATAGCCGGCCTGGAGGCGCAGCGTGTCCTCCCCCGCGGCGTCGGCGAGGGTGCGAGAGGCGGAGAGGGCGCCGGAGACGGGGTCGGTGTCGACGACCCGGTTGACGATCGCGGTGCGCCCCCCGTTATCGAAGAAGCCTTTCACCAGGTAGGCCCCAAGCCCGCCAGCGAAGTAGCTTCCGAAGCGCTGGACGAACTCAGGGAAGCCGCGGACGGGCGTCGGGGTATTGGGTCCGCCGCGCTCGGTCAGGATGCTGAAACCGCTCACCGATGTGGCGGCTCCCACGATCGACGGCGCACCCGTGCCATCGACCTCTATCACGTTGATACCGACGTTGAACGACATCTCGTTTCTCCTGGTTATGTTTGCCTCGGAACCAGCGGCACTCCTGGCCGCGCCGCACTATCGCTTCTTCCTCTGGGTCCGGACACCGGACTTTGGCTTGCTAGTTCGAGCGTTCGCTTCCGTCAGGCCCCGATTTCCTTCCTCGGCTGCCGCGACCGGCTCGCCCCTTGGCGCAGGCCGGACGGCGAGGTGCCGTCTGGCACAGAGGACTCGCACTTGAGGTGCGTCGAGCTCGGAGGCGAGAACCTCGACGCTTCCGCTCGGAGGGATCACGACGACCCGCCGTCCGCAGTGGATCTCGACCGGCTGACGCCTTTTGTTGAGTAAAACGACTTTCGGGCTCGCAGTCTCGCTCAATTCGGACCTCCTGGAATCCCCGTCGCCGCCGCTCGTCTCGCTCGTTGCTCCACGTCGAGAAGGACTTCCTCGGTGCGGCGGACGACGCGAGGTTCTCCCAGCTCTCGCCGGCTTCTGACTTTGATGTGCAGGGGAGAGCGATCGCTCCGGCTCCCGCCGATACGGTCCTGGGGCGCCACCGTGATCCATTCCATGGGAATCTCGACGCCGTTTTGGACGAGGATGCCGTTGGGGGTGAGGGTGCTCGCCAAGAACTCGAGGAGCCCGGCCTTCTGGTCCCTGGTCTCGGTGAAGACGTCGAGCTCGAAGAACATGTCGTACCGCAGGCTTCCGGGGCGCACCAGGCATCCCTGGCTCGTGAAATCCGTGCGTTGCTCGAACGAGGTCAGGCGCTCGGCCGCCGGTTCGATGGCAAAGGGAGTGATGCGAATGAACGGAACGGATGGCGCGGGGGCGTCGTCTTCCGGATGATGGATAATGGCGGGGACCGGCGTGCCGTCGATCGCGGCGCGCTGGTGCAGCTTCGAGAGAAGTGCGGCGTCCACGTCAGCTACCAAGCGCTCCCTCACCGCCAGCAGATCGTCGAGGTGGACGGTGAAGCTCTCGGTGGCATCGATACAGCGGACCTGGATGACGCTGAGCGCGCTACGGACTTGGGGCGCCAGGTCCGTGATGCGCAGACGGACTAGATCCCAGTTCCCGGCGCGCGGCACCGGAAAGTACCGGTGCCAGGTATTGGCCGCGTCGTTCAGCGGCATGGCATTGCTTCCGAGCCGGAGCTCGAGGAAGAACGGACGGCTGCTCCCGTCGGCGACGCGCGTGCTGCGAAGCGAAACGCGAATCTCGTCGAGCGCGCTCAGGTCGACGTCGGCGAGCGTCCGCCGGAGGACGTGTCCCTCCGCGCTGGTGGAACCCGTCACTCGCAAGCTAGTCGAGTCTGAACCGAAGCGGTAAACGCCGGTGTCGTTCTGCGGGACGAGCGCGACCGAAGGCGTGAGGCCGTCGCTCTCGAGAGCGGTCCATTGATTCGCCGCGTTCATCGGATCCAGCATCAGCTCGGTCACGGCGGGAGACAATGCAATCGACATGCCGTTTGGCTCAAGGCAGACCGCGTTGCGTTTATCTATTGGATGACGGCACTTTGCAGGATGACGGATGCAGCGATTGCGTCAACAGTGTGACCGGAGGAGCTACGCAAGCGTGGGAGTTCTCGAGCAGGCCGTTGTGCGAAGAGATAACGGCGAGAATGGCCTTGCCGTGCCGAGTGCTCGGGTTACGACGGTTCTCGCGCCGTCCACGTTCCGCGCGCAAGCGGCCTGACCGCGAAACCTGTAGTGGACTTCGATACACCGCGGGTAAAGTTATCTTGGAGAGTCGAGACGAAATCGAAACCGCACCCGTTCTCCCGGTGCACCGTTCAGGCGAAAGACCACACGATCGCCCTCGAGGGACAACACCTGTCCCGACTCGACGAGGAGACTGCCCCGCGCGAAGCTAGGCGTGTTCTGGAAGGAGAACTCCCATCGGCCGTCGCCGTCCGAGGCGGTGCTTGTCCAGGCTTCGACGACGTTGCCATCGCCCTCATAGGCGCTCGCGGGGATTCGCCGCGGGCTTTTCGACGTGACCGTGCCGAGGGATTGCCCGTTCAGAATCACGTCCCCCCGCAAGAGGCGGCCGGAAGACGACTCGAGCGAGGTACCGAACGCGATGGGGAGGCGCGAGCTCTTCTCCTGTTTTTGAATCGTGGTCACCGTGAGCTCCACGCTGTCGGTGTTGTTGGAGCAGTTGGGGTCGAACGACTCGCACGCGAGGGTTGCCGCGGTTATCCGAAGCGTGCCGTCGCCGTCTGGCTTGAGACTGAAGGTAAGGCTGGCGCTTCGATTGGGCGCAAGCGATGCTTCGCACCAAAAGAGGCCGTTGCGAGTGATAGGGTTTCTTGGGCAGGTCCCCAGGAAACCGCTCCCTTTTACGGTGGCCGGGCTGAAGCCAGGGGGAACGCCCGTCGCGGAAACTTCGAGGTCGATGTCGGGGACGGTTGCCGTGGGACCCGAGTTTCGGAGATCCACTTGAAAGACGTAGTTGCCGATCTCGCGTATCTCGACGGAAATATCCGCGACCTGTGCCGGCCGGGATGGCCGGACGATGTTCGTGGTGACCGAAGCGCTGTTGTTGCTGGAGTTGGGATCCGTCTCCGTTGCCCTCACTTCGACCCGATTCGTGAGCGTGACCAGAGGCGCGGTGCCAATCACCGCGTAGACCACACGCAGGCTGGCTCCGGCATCGAGCGCAGGCGCAGAACACTGAACCAATTGACCTGAGACGCTGCACGTCGCGTTGGCCGGAAACTCGGTTCCGGTGATCCGATACCCGGAGGGTACGTTGTCCGTGAGCTGGAAGTTCGTGGCGCGGTCGGGACCGGCGTTGGCGGCCCTCAGCTCGAAGGTAATGGGTGCCCGAACCGGGACGTCCCCGGCGACCGAAGGCGTCTTGGTGACGGAGAGGTCCGCCGTGGGAATCGGGTCCGGGACGACTGGGTCCTTCGGCTTCAAGACGAGATAACCGACACCGGCGGCGGCGGCAGCGCCAATCAGGATTCCAGCCGCGACGCCACCGCCTCCTCCCCCCGCGGCTACGCTCGGTCCAAGGGGCCGAATCGTTCCATCGAGGTTGATGACGCCGTGAATTCCGTCGCTGCGAAACCCCGGGGGAACATCGGCGCCCTGAGGCGTCGTGGAGCCGACGTTGATCTTCGGCTGGGTTCCCTCGAACGATCCAGGGACGGCCTGCGGCGTCACCTTGGCCTCGAAGAGTGCGGTGCGGACGGGGTTGAAGGCGGTATCGACCACCTCGACGAAATAGACCATCGTCGCCGTCTGAACCAGGGGAATCGGCAGGATCGCGAAGAACGTGTCGCGGTCCTCGTCGCGGACCATCTCGACGTAGTAGAAGTCCGAATACTGCTCGGCGCGAAAGTAGAGCTTGGCCGAGCGGACGAGGTTGGGAAAGTCTACCGCGACCTCGATTCTGGGGAACTGTCGGCTCGACACGTACTCGAGGCCCTGGTGACGGATCGTAGGTCCTTGTAGTGTCCCGAGGATCGTCAGCCCGACTACGAAACTCTTCAGAAAAGATGTCATGGGTTGTCTCCTCAATCTTTGCGTTCAGTTCCGTTTGCCGAGCTCGCGAAGCCTGCGAACGGCTTCTTCGTCGCCGAGGGTTGCCGCCTGGCGGTACAGCCGCAGGGCCATCTCTTTGTCCTTCGAAACAGACTTTCCCTCTTCGTAGAAGCGGCCCAGGTTGTAGAGAGCTCCCGCGTTCTCCAGGTCCGCTCCCTTGCGATACCAGCCGAGCGCCCGGTCTCGGTCTTTCTTCGTGCCGTAGCCGTTCTCGAACATGTAGCCGAGGTTGTTCATGGCGCTGGAATTGCCCGCGGCCGCGGCCCTCTCGAACCAGCGGAGCGCTTCCCGGTCGTCTCGTTTGACGCCGTGCCCCTCGCGGTACATCCGCCCGAGGCTGTTCATCGCGCTCGCGTTTCCTTGCTCTGCCGCGCGAAGGAAGAGACTCCGTGCCTCGGAGTAGTCGCGAGGCACGAGCTGGCCCTCGTAATAGAGGTGGCCGAGGTTGAACATCGCGCTGACATCGCCCGCGGAGGCCGCCTTCCGATGCCACTCGACGGCGACGTGGTCGTCGCGCGCGACACCGAGGCCGTTTGCGTACATGACCGCGATGGCATTCATCGCCGCCCCGTCGCCGTTCACCGCGGCCTGATGAAAGAGCTGGTAGGCCTTCGCGTAGTCTCGCGCGATGCCCTCCCCGCGAAAATACAGGGTCCCGAGGTTGAACATCGCGGCGGTATCACCCGCTTCGACGGCGCGGGTGAGCCACGAGACGGCGCTCTGGTAGTCCCGCTCGACGCTATGGAGATAACCGAGATTCCCCATGGCGCTGGCGTTCCCTTTGGCCGAGGCCTGCTCGAACCAGCTCCGCGCCCGGTCGAGGTCGCGAGCAACCCCGTGGCCTTCGTAGGCCATGAAGCCGAGAAACGTCATCGATTCGGCGTTTCCGAGCTCGGCGGATCTCTGGAACTGTGCGAGCGCGCCAGGATAGTCCTTCCGGGTATAGGCGCTCTTCGCCTGCCACAGGAGCACGTCGGTTTGAAGGTCGGGAAGCTCGACGCCCTTGGGTGCGGCCGCCACGGCGGCGGGCGCACTCTTCAGAACGAAGACGAAATCTCCCTTGTCGAGATCGGGGTCGAGAATCCGGCCATACTGAGGGTTCTGGACCATCGAGTACCTGGGGATCGTGGACTTCATCAAGATACCGAGCTCCAGCCCGGTGAGGTATCCATCCTCGATGGGCTCGGGAATTGCTCTGGTGAGGACGTCGACCAGAACCGTCTTGAAGAGGCTTCGATCGGGAACGGGCTCGTCCGCCGAGCCCGCGGTCAAGAACTCCCGCACCGGCCGGATGACGTTTTTTCCGAGAGAGCGCGCCGCGTCGCCCGAGCGCTGCCGGAGCACGGTTCCCGAAAAGCAGCTGTCGAAGACGAAGAGCACGTGCCGGGCCCGAATCTGGCGCGCATAGCTCAGGAAGGCGTCCATCTCGATGGCGCGAGCCCGGAAACCCGCGGAGTCTCGCACGGGATCAGGTGTATCGGTCATCGCGACGTAGCCAAGAGGATCCGTGGCTCCGGGAAGCGTGTGTCCGTGTCCGGCGAAGTAGAAGAGAAGCTGTGCCTTCTCTTCCTGGCCGGGGGTGTTGACGAAGTCGGCCATCGCCGTGCGGAAGCCGTCCGCGGTGACGTCTTTCAGGACCTTGGTCTGGAAGCCCAAGTCGACGAGAACCTTTCCCAGTTCGCTCACGTCCTCTGCCGGCCACCGAAGCTCGTCCCAGTCCTGGTAGGCGCTGTTTCCGATGAGAAGCGCGTAGGACCCGGTGTAGAGATCGATGACTTCGTTGCTGGACGTGACGATGCGCGTGCCTCGGAAATCCGCCGGCTGTCCGAGACCAACGGCTGCCGCGAGGAACAGAATCACTGCGACCCTACCCCTCTACCGCCGGACGCGGATCACGGCCTCCGTCGTCGCCCAGCTCTCTACGTCTACGCGAGTGACTGTTCTGGAAACACCACGAACCGCCTGCGCCAGAAGCTGGGTCAGCGGATCGTTGCTGTTCCCGCGCACGTCTCCTCGTACGGCCCCTTGCGTGAGAAACGAGAAGTCAACGGAGTCGGAGGTGGCGAATACCTTGAGGACGTCTTTGATTTCGGCACGACCGGCGGGAAGGGTCGTTGCCAGCTTTCGAGTCCAGGTCCCGCGGGGAGCGAGAATCTCCGTCGCTCCCGGCGCCTCGGGGTATACGAGCCCGATGCTTCCATCCGTCGAGAGGTCGAGGACGGCAAGGTAGAGTTTCGTGTCGGTCTTGTTCTCGACCGTAATCTGAAACTGCTCTCCGACCGTGAAGTCGGCATCGATGTCGTCGAGGTTCTCGAAGGGCGAGCGCGTGCCTCCGCCCTCGAGACGCTCTATCCGCACGGCGACGTCGACCGTGGAGGTCTGGTTGTCGATCGAGAGCACGTTGAACCAGCTCGCCCAATGCGTCACTTGCTCGACCACCTTGGATACCGCGCCGGCGTCAGCGGCAAGCACGCGGGGAGAGATTTCCACCGGATCGCTTCCCTCGGTCACGATATGGCCGTCTCGCTTCGCCAGGAGCAGGTGATAGCCGCGGGGCTCCGCGACGGCGGTAATGAACGGGACGCGATCGAGCTCCTGTTTGATCTTCTGGAGCGTCTCCGATTCGGCGAGATTCGAGTAGTGGATGACGAGCCTCCTGTCGGGGTATTGGTGGCGGCGCTCGACGGCTCGCGAGGCGCCCTGGACTGGACCGCCGGAGACGACCTTGCCCTCGGAGCGGAAGGCATCGACGCGCGTCAGCTCGACCTTCGCGAGAGACGTTGCCGGCGGGGAGAACGTCTTCGTCCCCGGCGAATAGACGTCATAGAGCGAGCCCGTGGTGAGTCCCTGCACGGATCCTGCCCGTAACGCAACGCGGTCCTGGCCGATGGGATAGGTAAGGACGTGGTTCTCGGCGAGGCTCGTTTCATCGCTGAAGAGGTAGTTGTGCCGGGAGCTTCCCTCGATCTGGGGCTCCTGGGAGTTGAAGCGGGCGGTCACGTTCCCCGCGACCTTGTCCATGACATCCTGATAGGTCAGCTTTCCCGTCGCGGCGCGGATCTCCTTCGCGAAGAAGTAGGTGAAGGCGCCGTTCGCCTGCCCATCGGCGAAGTACTCGTGAGAGAGCTGATCGCTGGCGCTTCCGGAGAGGAGAACGTATTTCGCGTCCTTCGGCCGGAACGCCTCATCTCCCTCGGCGACGCCGCGAGCCCCAAGGGTGAAGGAATCCGGGGTGGGCGGATCTCTTTTGTCCTTCTCGATTTTGCGTATCTTGCCGGTGGCGCGTGTGCCCGTCCCGGAGTGGCAGCTGTCGAGGATGAACGTGACGTTGTCGGTCTTCTCCGAGAGAAGCTGGAGGAGGCTGTTGATCGAGTCGTCCGGGATGTCGAATACCTCGTCGGTCCGGCTGTCTTGGGGAACTATCGTCTCGTCGTACTGGTCCGGCTCGTCACCGCCCGCGGCGTCCCTCATCTGGGACCCGTGCCCGCTGTAGTGGAAGACGACCAGGTCGCCTTGATTCGCTCGAGCGATGAGATGCTGCTGAAAGGTGTCGAGGATCGCCTTTCGCGTGGCCTGCTCGTTCACCAGCACTTTGATGTTCGCCTCCTCGAAATCGAACTTGTCCCGGAGGAGCGACTTCATGTTCTCGACGTCGTTGACGCATCCGTCCAGGTCGCTGACCTTCTCGTATTCGTCGATCCCGATGAGGAGCGCCAGCTTCTTCTTCTCCTCGGGGGCGCCGCCTGCGGAGGCGCTGCAGCTCAGGGAAGAAGCCCCCAGGACCACGACCGCAAAGAGTGACAATCTCGAGCTCATGACACATTCCTTTCCGCTCTTTCCGCCCTTTCCGCGACGAGCCGAACGACACAGCCGTGTGGCCAATCCGTTTCTGGAAGTCGAAGAACCGTCTTTCCCGCGGGAAGCCTTTCGCGCTTCCGTTCCTCTCCGGTGATCTCGTAGACGCGGGCATCGTAGTCGCGCTTCAGGTCCAGGGTCAGCGTGCCTTCCCGGGGGTTCAGGACGGTGACCAGGATGTCCCTCCGGTCCGCTCCCCCGGTCAGGGCAAACGCCTTGAAGGGTCCGTCGAAGGACTCGATGGGCGAATCCCGCCAGCTCGCGTTGAGGCTCGCGAGGCCCTCGAGCGAGAAGTCCTTCATCACGGCGGCGTAGCATCGAGCGACTTTCATTACGGGCTCCGAGCCGACGCCGGGCCTGCAAAAAAAGCCGCTCTGGTTGTGGATGGTCGTCGCCGCCTTCGCCGCGGCGGCGACGAAGATGTGGAGGCCGTACATGCGCCAGTCCCGCGTCGAGTTGCGATAGGGCCACTCGCGCCGGTCTTCTTCCGTCTGGAGGAACATGTTCTCGTCGTTCCTGCCGTAGCCGCCGCGGCCGCGGTGCCCGGACTGGAAGAAGTGACTCTCGCCGTTCAGGTGCCAGATCCCGCGGCACCACCGGGGAATTCCTTCGACGGCGACCTCGTCGCGGGGGAAGTGCACGTTCCAGTAGTCGATCTCCGCGACGTCGTGATAGTCGAAGTAGGGCTCGCCCTCTCCGCCGCCGCGCGGAGCATGGCCTCCGTCGCTCACGGAGAAGAGCGCGCTCGGGAGGATCTCCTTGCAGACGGAGACCCACGTCTTCAAGAACTCCTTGCGCTCGTCGAGTGTGAGAAAGCCCAGGTGGTGCCCATGGTCGATCTCGTTCATGAGCTCGACGGTCACCGCCGGATGGTTTCGGAGCCGCTCGCAGACGGCACGGAGATACTTGCCAAGGGCATTCTCGCGGAGGCGCCTGTTCTCGACGAACATGGGCTGGAAGCCTCCCCAGAGCAAAGTGAGCTGTGGCCGAACACCCTTCGAAACCGCGTGGTCGAGCCGCCATTCCATCTCGTCCAGGAACGGTACCGAGACCTCGTTCGAGAAGCCGTCGTGGACGCTTCCGGGCTCGAACGGGACCACCTCGGGGACACCCTGCTCGTTGCCCCAGGTGAATGTGGACATGCTGAGACGGCATTCGCGGATCTGCGCGGCGGAGAGCTCGTCGATGACCGTCTGGAAGCGAGCGCGGGTGATTCCGAGGGAAAGACCGTAGAAGAGGGAGATGCCGAGAGGAAGCGAGAGCTCTTCGGTGCCCCGCTCGAGAATCGCCGTACCCTCGATGCTCGGAGGGCCCGAGGGTCGAATCGCGGGCCGGGTACGATATTCCTCCGAGGACCGAAGCTCGACTCGGATGTCTTCCACGGTCTTCAGGCCCGTTCGAAGGTCCTCCGCGTAATCGCGGGCGGGCGAATCCACCCATTGCCCTCCTTGATCCCCGGGTCCTGGATCGCGCCCCAGGATCTCGAAGTAGATCCGCCGCACGACGCTTTCGGCCTTCTCGCGCGCCTCGGCGGACTCTCGCAGCGTCACCTCGACTGCCTCCGCGGTCGTGCCATGCATGAGCGCGAACACGTGGTCGTAAGCGCCCGAATCGAAGGGCTGGAACGGATCTCGCCGCAGGACCTCGAGGTAGGAGAGCTTCACGAGCTCTTCCGCCTGGCTTCGGGTCATGACGGGCTGGCACGCGGTCACGCTCATGCGACCTCCTGAATGACGGAAGTGAATCTCTCGGCGATCGGCTTGAACGTGCCGTCCACGCGGCGGATGCCGTAGTTGTGGAGCTCGTCCCTCCGGTTTGAGCCGGAGTTCAACTGATACCAGACGAGAGCCTTCACCCGGGGGAATCGTGCCCAGATTCGAAGCTCGGCCTCCATGTAGTCGGCGACTTCCTCCTCCGTGAGCCAGAACTCGGTTTTTTGAAAAAGAAAGCGCCGCACCCAACCCGGCCCCTCGCTGCGGCCGGTCTCGGTCACCCAGACGTCCCGCCCGCCCACGAGCGACAGAAGCGCCGCGACCTCGTCGTCGCGTGTGTCGTACGGGTCGTGGGGATCGGAAGGGCTTCTTCCCTTCGGGTACCGATGGACGGCGATCGAGGCGCCTTCGGGAACGCCGCGATCCAGCATTCGTCTCAGGTACGAGAGGCCGCGCTCGTTGAGGTTCGAGACCGACGGGGTGAGGACCGGAGAGTTCTCCGAGAACTCGCGGATGGCGCTATAGCACTCGCGGACGGTATCGGCGAGATCCCCGGGATGGTGCTTGAAGCGGCTGTGCGCGAGATCGGGCTCGTTTCCGATCTCGAGCGCGGGAGGAGTCGTCCGGTCGAAGAAGCCATGGCTCGCGAGAATCTCGCAAGTCTCCTTCACATGCCGCACGAGAGACTGTTTCTCCCAGGGCACGCCATCGGGGCGAGTCATGTGACCGCCGGCGATGAGGAAGATGACGTCAAGCCTCGGCGAGCCCGCGAGCTCCCGAACGAGGTCCCTCGTGAGGCCGGTGTCATCGGGGACGTCCTGTCGAATCCCGCGAAAACCGACATCGGCAATCTTGTCGAGGAGCTCTCGCCCGATGGCGCCGCCGGCTCCAGCCTGCGGGTTATACCCAAGATTCAAATAGACGTGCATCGTTGTCACTTCCTAATTTTCAGAGCAATAAGCGTGCCCGGCGAGAACTCCCCTGAAAAGCTCGACCGAAGATGAAAAAGGGAAGCGGTGTGACCGTGGGTGCTACATACAATCGACGCTGGAATGCGGATCGTAGCGAGCCGCCCTACAGCCTCACGTTCAGTTGGCGAGTACGCCCACCGCGACACCGGCGGCAAAGCCGACGATGAGCCCGGCCTTGCGCAAAAAGCTATCGAAGAAGCCCTCCTTCCGCGCATCCGCCATGGTCTTGAAAAGCTCCGCGCGCTGGTGCTCCGCATCGGCGGTGGTCTCGAGGATCTCGATCTTCGCGTCCTTGACCTCGAGAGTGGCGTCGTACTCGGCGACGAGCTTGTCGAAGAGAACGGTCTGGGCCCTGTAGTTCTCGAGCTGCTTTTCGTACTCGGGAAAGAGCTTGAGGTTGCGCGCGTAGCCGGCGATCTTGGAGCCGGTGAGCGCGACCGCGCGGCGGTCGCTCGCGTCCCGCAGCTGGGTGACGCCGTCGAGGGGAAACTCGAAGTCCACGCGAAAGAATGCGGCGGCGTCGCGGGTGCGCACGTCGGAAAGGGCCGCGATTGTCTCGACCGGATCGCCGATCGAGCTCGATTCCAGCCGCAATTCGTCGGTTTCGCGAAGGTCCCGCTTGGCCTTCTCGATGCTGCTGCGGGCGTCAGTTTGAGCGTGCACCGTCGCCGGTGACAACGCCGCGGCTCCGAGCAGCAGCGCCCCGAGTGTTCTCTTCGATGATGGCGATCGCTTCGTCGATCTCGATGACCTGGTTCTTGATAGCATCGATGTTCACCTCTCCCGCCGTGATTTGATTCTTGAGACCGGCAACCTGGCTCTTGAGCGCGGCAATTTCCTGAAGCCTCTTCTGCTCCTCCTCGGACAGCTTCTCGTATTCCTCTCGAAGCTCGGCGAGCTTCTCGTCTTTCTCTTCGATCTGGTCTTTGAGGTAGGCGACGAACTCCGCCTCGCCGCTCAGGAAGCGCTCGTAGACGATGGACCCGAGAATGAGAAGAAGGACGATGGCGCCAATGGTAAGGGCGTACTTCTTGGCGAGTGCTGCAAGGTCCATGGGAACACCTCCATCAGGAGGTGTTAGCAAGTTTCAAGCCAGGTGAGTTACTCCAGATTGAAAGCTACCGCCGCAAGACATAGGATGCACCGGTCATGCCTCCGGAGCCGGAACGGGGAGAGCTCGCTGCTCTCTCGACGCTCGCCCTGCTGGACCGGGTCAACGGCGGCGACGAACGAGCGCGAGACGTTCTATACGGCCGCTACCTTCCCCGCCTGCAGCGCTGGGCGAGAGGCCGGCTGCCACGGAAAGCCCGCGGTCTCGTGGATACGGACGATCTCGTTCAGGACAGTCTTCTCAGAACTCTGGCGCGCGCGGACCCGTTCGACCCCGACCACAGCGGCGCTTTCCTGGGCTATGTCCGGCGAGCGGTCGAGAACCGTATCGTCGACGAGGTCCGAAAGGTGAACCGGCGGCCCCCGGCGGAGGAGACCGCCGGCGGCGTTCCGGACCCGAGCCCGTCTCCGCTCGAGGAGCTCCTCCACGGGGAAAAACGCGATCTCTACGAGCAAGCGTTCCAGAGGCTCAAGCTCTCGGATCAAGCGGCGATCGCCTCACGGCTGGAAGAGGGCATGTCGTACGAGGAAATCGCTCGCGAGCTCGGGAAATCGAGCGCCGACGCCGCGCGGATGACAGTAAGTCGCGCGGTCGTCCGTCTAGCGCAAGAGATGAAAGCGTTGAGAACGAGGCCGCGATGACCGACCCCGGGGAGCGCCTCCTGAACCTGGCGAAAGCCCTCTCGGATGGGGAGGAGGTCGACTGGTCGCGCGTCGAGGCGGATGCCCGGGATGAAGAGGAGCGCGAGCTTCTGACCTTGCTTCAGGAGATCGAAAAGGTCGCGGAGATTCACCGAACGCAGCGGCGGGAGGCGCCGCCCGCGGTGCCATTTTCCTCATCGCTCAAGTTCTGGGGACAGCTCGAGATCCGCGAGAAAATCGGCGAAGGAGCGTCCGCGGAAGTCTTTCGTGCGCGGGACCCTCGTCTCGACCGGGACGTCGCGCTAAAGCTCTTTCGGCACGGGCAGTGGATGAGCCCGGACCAACGCCGGATGGTCCTGCAAGAGGGGAAGAATCTGGCTCGCCTGCGGCATGAGAACATCGTCGCGGTGCACGGCGCCGACGAGCACGAGGGACGGGTCGGGATCTGGATGGATCTCGTCGAAGGACGGACGCTGAGCGAGGTCGTCAGGACCCAGGGCGTGCATAGCGCGGGCGAAGCGACTCAGATCGGAATCGAGCTCTGCCGGGCACTCGCGGCCGTGCACCGGAAGAACCTGGTGCACGCCGACATCAAGGCGCAGAACGTGAAACGGGAAGAGGGCGGCCGGATCGTCCTGATGGACTTCAGCAGCAGCCGAAGAGCCGACGACTCGCCAGGAAACCCCGAGTCGGATCCGATGGGGACGCCGCTCTACATGGCGCCGGAGTTGTGGGACAAGAACAGCCCCAGCGTCGAAAGCGATATCTATTCTCTCGGCGTCCTCCTCTATCACCTGGTGACGGGGGAGTTTCCCGTCCGAGCGCCGAGCATCGATCTCCTCCGTCAAGCGCACAAAAACCGCGAGCGGCGCCTGCTGCGGGATGAGAGACCGGAGCTCCCCGACGCATTCGTCCGAACGGTCGAGAAGGCCCTGAGCGGGAACCCCCAGGATCGATTCCGAAGCGCCGGCGCTTTGGAAGAGGCTCTCCGCACGCAGAAGGAGTTGGCGCCCCTCAAGGAGCAGCCGCTCCCGTTCGAGGTACGGGTGATCGCCTGGGCCGCCCGGATTGGTGTCTGGCTGGGCAGCATCTTCTTGATTCTCGCCGCCCTGGGGTTCATCACGAGCAATGCCTTTAACACAACGTTTGGCCGACCAAGCGAGTTCGCGTCTGAATCCGTCACCGATTGGCTCCTTTGGGGGTTTCGCGCGGCAGCGCCCCCGGTCATTTACATGGTGCTCTACACAGTCCCGTTGGCAGGGATCGTCCTTCTATGGCGGCTGTTGAAGTTGATCCCACGCATCGGAGACATAGCCACGCGCATCCGTGTTCGCTTCTCTCCTCGAATCGCAGTTGCCAGCGATCCAACCACTTTATCAACGCTCCTTTTTGCCTTTGGCCTTCTTGCGCTCATCGGCGTTTGCTGGAGCTATGCGGATATCATCGTCGCCGCGGCAACGCCGATCGCGGAAGTGGAGCGCGAGAGCGTGGTCTGGTTGAGCCCGGACAACATCAACGCTCACATGGCGTTCGGTCGTTTTCTCGACGCTCTCATGCTGGTTCTCGGCTACGGCTCGTATCGGCTGTCCCGTCTTGCGACAAAACGCGGGACAAGTGCGGCGAGGCCTCTGGCGGGAGTGCTCGTAGTCCTGCTCGCAACCGTTCTCCTTTGGGTTTTCCCGTATCGGATCCTGTGGCACAACCAGTTTGACAAGATTGACTTCGAAGGGGAGCGCGCGTACATCATCGGTCAGAGGGGTGACGAGCTCCTAATCCACTGTCCCGATGCGCCCCCGCCCAGAAACCGCATCGTCTCGGCAAACGACGCGGGTCTCGTCCGTCTACAAATACGCGAGAGCGTGTTCACAAGTCCACAGCAGGATTAGAAAAACTCGGACATCACGACCAAGGGAGGTTACTCATGCGCCGGGCATCTACGTTCTATTTTTGTCTACTCGCCGTCCTGGTCGGCATGCCGATAAGCGCCGTCGCACAAGGGGGCGGAGCGGGCTGGATCGAGCGCTTCAGTGGTCCCGGGCCCTGGGACGGTTGGGAGTTTCACTACCCCTTTGCCTGTATCGCAAAACCAACCGCTAGTCAGGGGACTCAGACAAAGCAGGTGAACGAGGTGAAGCTTTTCAACGGTTGTTTCGACCCCAAGTTTGAAGTCCCGTCCTGGTGGTTCGAGGTGGAGTACGGCAGATACAACAGCGAGGATGACCCGCTTGTGAACAACACCGATGTGCACCTCGACAGAGTGGAGGTCCGTGCGACGACGCCTGTAAGCTCAACCGGTGGCATCGTGGAGCTTGGATTCGGCGCTGGAGCCTACCGTTTCTCGGGGGACGGCTTCGATTTTTGGAAAGTCGCCTTGCCGGTTCGACTCGCGGTGTTGCCGCTGAATCGGATCGAGCGATTCGGGCGGTGGGGCTCCGTTTTTCAACTGTGGGGCAAGGGAACGTTCGTGGCAGGGCGACTGAGCGGGGACGATTTCGGTGTACCCGCAAGCGGCTTCAACGAGAACTGGGAGTTTGTCTTCTCGGGAGGTATTATCATCGATTTTCGAGATAGTCGTAGGCCTCGTCAGAAAATACCCTGAATCCGTCTTCTGTGACGGTCTCTATTGTTCGGTTTCTCTCTCCACGGCGTTGACCTCCATGAAAGCCGAATTTGGCTCAAACGGGAGGCGACGTGGGGAAAGAAATCTTCGAGAAAGAGCTCGGCAGGATTCAGAAGATCATTAACTTCATCGCGGCCCGGCATCGCCTCGATCCGACGGAAAGAGAGGACTTCGGGTCCTACGTGACGTTCAAGCTCATCGAGGACGACTACCGGAGGATCCGGCAGTTTCGCGGGGAGAGCCGGCTCGAGACCTACTTGAACGTGGTGGTTCAGCGCTTGTTTCTGGACTTCCGGGCGGAGCGGTGGGGGAAGTGGCGTCCTTCGGTTCGTGCCCGTGCGCTCGGGAAGCCCGCCGTCCTGGTCGAACGGTTGCTCTATCGAGATGGTTTGTTCCGAAACGAGATCCTGCAGACGCTCGGGCAGCACGGTGTGCATCTCGAGGCGGATGCCTTCGAGGAGCTCGTACAAAAGATTCCCTGCCGTCCCCGCCGCTTCGAGGTGGGTTTCGAGTCTCTCGCCGCCATTTCCGAGGCAGTCGATAGGGGAGCGCTCACCGACGGTGAGCGCTCGATCACGGCTCAAAGGGTCGAGGTAGCGCTCTGCGGGGCGCTCCGCGTGCTGACGGCCGAGGATCGAGTCATTCTGAAGCTTCGCTTCCTCGACGGGTGCACGGTCAAAGAGATCGCGGCGTCCCTTGGTTGCTCGGAGCGACCCCTCTATCCGCGGCTGCGGCGCCTGTTTCGGAAACTCCGGGACGCGCTCGAAAGGCAGGGGGTCGACCGAGAGGAGGCGCAGGCGGTCTGGATGGAGAGGCTCGAGATCGACGTGGAATCGGCTCTTCCATGATTACTTACGGCCTACTTACACCTGAAACGTACTTGGGCGACCTCGTAGATTGCCCTGAAACGCGTCCGTTTCGCCTGGGCCGACCCTCGGGTACCCCCAAAAACCACCGGATTCGAAAAGTTGGACCGGAGCTATTTTCATCTTGCGGATTCGCCGGAGCGACCAGCTTGACGAAGACACTGTCTTGCAACGAGATAGAGGAATATACTCGCTGCCGCGAGAATTCCCGGTGAGCGTCCGTCTCTTGGGAGGAAGCCCGGCCATGCAGTTCTCCCGCTCTGCCTGTGTCTTTCTCCTGTCCTGGATGGCCTGCTCCGTTCGCCCGGCCGGCCCCCCGGCGCTGCCGGACAGCGCCTGGCCCGAGCTCCCCGCGGAAGGCGCGGTTCGGATCGATGTTGGCGGAGGCGGAACCGAGGTCCGTACGGTGCGCATGGGCTTCCTCTCGGCGGTAAATGTCGACGGAATCACCCGCGTTGCGGAAGGAAGCTCAATTCTTCTCACTCTCGTCAATTCCTCCTCGGAAGAGAAACCGGTCATCGTGCTCTCGCGGTACCAGCGCGTCGTGCTCGAGCCACGAGACGGCGTGCTCGTGCTTCAGTCGGACGGCGCCCTCGGCGGAACCATCGCTCCGTCGGCAGAAGCCGTGGTTCGTATCACCGCCACGGGTGTCGGGGATCCAGAAGAGCCCGGCGAGATCATCGATATCCATTCACAGTCCTCGACCGGTCGCATCGAAGCCTGGATCGTTCCGCTCCTCGGAGAGTGGCGCGGCGCAGGACGCGATGGAGACGATCTGGATCTCGGGATCGTCGCCTTTCACGCGGCGCTCCTGCGGAACGGGGACGAAGCACAGGTCTTGTTCTATTCGCCCCCACGAGAGAGACGGAGCGACGGGAGTTTCAAGAGACGGCCGTTCGGCAGTACGAGAGCCGGTGGCTACTACTGGCAGCTGAGCACGCTCGACGACGTCGAGATCGCCCTATGGGATATCGCGTCGGGCGAGGTGCAGAAGCGTCCCATGACCGAGCCGCACAATCTCTTCTGCAGCGGACACGCGCACCTGCCGGACGGAAGGCTCCTGGTCGTCGGCGGTCATGTCGGGTTCTTCGCGAACAACGCGGATAGCATTCACGTCTTCGACGCGAGCGTCTCGGCAGGCTGGTGGACGCGCCTGAGTCAGCAGATCCCGGAGACTCGGTGGTACCCGACCGTGACCGCGCTCCCCGATGGGAAAATGCTCATCACTTCGGGCCGCGGCGCCGCGCTCCTGGGAAATCACCTCGACCAGATTCTGGGCTGGTATCGAGCCCCGAGAAAGACCTATCTCATCTTCGACCCTCAATCGAACACCCTCGCCTCGGGCACCTTCGTCGACGAGGACAATCTGGCGACATACCCCACGGTCGTCGTTCTGCCTGGAGGAAGCGAACATCCCGGCGGCGTCCTGTTCGCTCAAGAGCGAAACAACGCCTGGCTCTTCGGCTATGAGGGACAGGACGGAGGGCGGCTCACGTCGCGCTCGCCGGTCTACAAAATGGCGACTCAGGGCTCGCGCAGCTATCCGTACTATGGATCGGCCGCGATCTTGCCCTTCGATGCCACGAACCCCAGCAAGTTCCGCATTCTCAACGTGGGAGGCCAGGACGAGACGAATGCAAACCACGAGGACTACAGCGAGACGCGGCCGGCGACGAGGAGCGCGGAGGTCTTCGACTTCGACAACTCACTCTCGTTGACGGCGCAAACGGGCTGGAGACGAATCCAGCCCATGAGCCACGCCCGCCTCTTCCCGAATACGACCGTGCTCGCCGACGGCACCGTCCTCGTCACCGGCGGGAGCCAGCGCGGCTGGGCGAACTGCAACAGCGGAGACATACTCCTTTCCGAGCTCTTCGAGCCCGACCCCGACTCCGAGCGCTTCTACCAGATGGCGCCCGCCCGCTACGGAAGGCGGTACCACTCGGTGGCGATGCTCCTGCCCGACGGATCCGTCCTCAGTGCCGGAAGCAGCGGCGGCTACAATCTCAACAACGAGTGCATCGAGCCGGTGTTCGTGGCCGAGCGCTTCCTTCCGCCGTACCTGTGGAAAGGCCCCCGCCCCCGTATCACGAGTCTCACGTCGAACGAAATCGCCTACGGGTCGACCCAAACGATCGAGGTGGAGACGACCGAGCCCCAGGGAATGAGAGTGGCCCTCGTTCGCCTGGCCTCGGTGACGCACGGAAACGACATGGACCGCCGCTTCGTATGGCTCGAAGAGCAGGGAAGGGAAGTGCTCCCCGGCGGGAACCTGTGCCTCTCGGTCTCGGCGCCGTCGAACGGCACCGTGGCACCGCCGGGGGACTACATGCTGTTCATTCTTGACGGTGCTAGTGTCCCGTCGCAGGCGCGAATGGTGCGCGTCCTCAGCGGATCGTAAGGCGTCGACTCAGGCCGGTTCCTCGACCACCTTTGCGGACTTGACCACGAGGAGGTAGACCTCACCCACTCGCTTCACGGTATCCCGTTCAACCGTCGCCACGAGCTCGACGGTCTTTCCGAGAAAGCGCGAGAGCGTCTCCGGTCGCCGTCCCGGCGCATTCGGTGGCGCGGGCGGCGTCTCGAAGGGAAGCCAGGGCCGGACGTGCACGAAGTGGCCACCGGCGTCCTTCAAGACCAGCCGCATGTCCGTGAAGTAGTTCGTCCCCTCGTTCTCGAGGGTTCCTTTTACCCGAACGGTCTTTCCGAGGTACTGCTCGGGAGAGCTTGCGAGAGCCTCCACGGATACGAGAGGTTCAGGCTGACGATCCTGCACCGTCGGCGCTGCAGCGCAAACGCTTGCCAGAATCCCGGCGCCAAACAACGCAGCGAGACGTGCACCCATGTTGGTTTCGCTCCCTGAATCGAATCTAGGCACGTGAGCGCCCCTCGGTCAAGCTCGAAGACGACCCTATCAGAACGCTTCCGGAGATCAAAATGAGCGCGAGGCTCATCCAGGACGCCGGGCCGCGACCCCAGATCGAATCCAACGAGTCTCCCCGCAAAAAGTCGCTAAGGAACCTGGCCACGGAGTAGAAAAGAACCAGCTTCAGAAACACCTCGCCCTCGAAGCGCTTTTGGAAGCGAGTGGCACCGAGGACGACGGCGATCGCCAGCAGATACACGACTTCGTAGATCTGGGTGGGGTGAACCGGGACGCCGAATCCCCATCGGGACGCTGCCTCGCTCGTTTCCGGAAAAACCACGCCCCAAGGAAGAGAGGTCGGGCGGCCGTAGCAGCAGCCAGCGAGAAAGCACCCCAACCGCCCGAGGCATCCCATCACGCAAATGCCGATGACGCTCGCGTCCGCGCCCGCGCCGGGAGAAAGACGCAACCGCTGCGACAGTACAAAGCCCACCGGGATGGTCAAGAGGAAGGCTCCGTGTGCGGCCAGGCCGCCCGGAGCGAGGCTCATCGCCGCCTTCCAGGGATTGGCCAGAATCCGATGGTGCTCCAGAACGAAGAGGCCGCGCGCCCCGGCGAGCCCCACGAGGAAGAGCAGGCCGAGGAGCGCGGCAACCTTCCCGGCCGCCATTCCCTCGCGGCGCGCGGTGCTAGGCCCTAACCAGAGGAGGGCCGTGATCCCCAGCGATAGGAGCGTGACGTAGGACGGAAGCGAGAGCGCGCCCCACTCGAGGAGGATGGGCCTCATCGTCAGATTCCCACGGCGACCTTCTTTCTGTCGAAAGCTACCCAGAAGAGCGCTACCGCCACGGGCAGGAGCAGCAGCAACGCCGCCTGCCTGGTGTTTCGGGCGCCCGAGCCGCCCAAGGACCCGGCGCAATCATCGGTGGTGGAGCCGCACCTTCCCGAACTCACGAGCAGGTTCGCCGTCATGGAAGGCCCCGAATCGCCGATCGAGCAAACGGCGATGGTCCCGGAGCTAGCGGGAGCGCTCGCGTTGTCGAAGCTGCGTTTGTTGGCAGAACCAGGGAAGGGATCCCCCGCATCGCCTCGGTTCGCGGCGCTATCCAGATGGTTCTGGCCATCGGCCTCCTCCAGATCGACCCCCTTGTTGTTCTCGTCGGCGTTCACGCTGTTGTTGGCGAGCCCGGCGTTCACGACCGTTTCGTTCACGTGCCAGATGAGGAGTCCCGAGCCCGTCAGGTTCGTGTCGAACTTCTTCTTCTGCCGGTTCTCTATCAGGAAGTATTCCGTGGCCGAGATCGGCACCTTGTACGCCTCCGCATTGTCCGCCGCGTCCTGAATAGTCGCCGAGCTGACGTCAGCGGTGACGTCGGTTGGACTTACCCACCCGAGGAAGTATTTCGCCCATGCGCTCATGTGAGACGGTTTCTCCGGGCTCGCGCCATCGCCGCCCCAGCCGCCGCCCGCCATGAGGCACCAGTTGCCGATCCCCTCGGAATCCCCGTTTCCGGAGTCGGTGTCGTAGAGGTCCGGAAGACCGAAGGCGTGGCCGAACTCGTGCGCGAAGACTCCGATCTCGATCATGTTGAAGCCGCCGCAGGCGAGCGCGGGCATGATCACATAGTCGTCCACCTTGATGTTGCCGCCGCCGTTCCGCGCATCGTTCGTGGTGTACTCACCGCCCCCCCAGCCCGAGTAAACCCAGCGATGCGACCAGATGTTGCTGGTTCCGCACTCGCCGCCGGTCTCGGCGTGCACGAAGGCGGCGAAGTCGACGTAGCCGTCGTCGTCTCCGGAGTTGGGAGCTCCGTCGGGGCCGTCGTTGTCGTGCTGGGCGAAGTTGATGGCGGTGTCGTTCAGGTCCAGCGTCTGTTGAAGAAACTCGCGGACCTTGGCCCCGGGGCAGAGGCCGTTGCACCCACCTCCACCCTCATAGAACGTGTCGTCGCTCGCGAGCTGCTTCCACGGGTGGACCGTACCGTTGACTGTAAGCTGGCCGTAGGAGATCTCCTGGTAGTACTCCTTCATGGTTCCCGTCGACCATGGACCGTCAAAGAGCTCCTTCTGGAGCTCTGCTACCGCGAAAGGATCAGCGGAGGTGTTGTTGAACTTCGCGGTCAGGACGGGGATCGACTTGGTCCCCGAGACCACGATGCCTCCCGCGGCCCGGGCAGCGTCGATGGTCATGATGCCCCGGGTCAGGGCCGCCCGGTTCGCCTGGATGCGGCGTGTCAGCTGGACGAACGAGCGACTGGTGGTGAACGCGGCGGGTACGTCGCGCGTCCGCTGCCGAAAGGCTTCGGGCCATTGCACACCTCTGCGGGGCGGCGGTGTGCCGAACGAGAAGGAGGGAAGCCATGTAAGCGCGCACGTGAAGACCATGCCAAGGACCCGAGGGAATCTCATCGTCGCCTCCAGTTTGATGCTTGTCCTGGTGCAACTGTCGTGCCGTAAGGCAGCCTGCGGGCATGGAGGTCCAAAACGATTGTCAAGACGGAGATTAGGCCAGTCCGCCCGCAATGAGAGGTGTAACCGGTGCTGCTACACCTCGAGTTTCTTGGCCGACTCGACCGCGAGGACTTTGTTCTTCATCGAACGGCGTGGCCGCCCGCCCGGGCGGCGCCTTTACTCACGGATGACTTGCTTGTCGAAAACATCTCGCGCCTTCTTCTGACTGGTCTCGGGGGGGAAGGAAGGGACGCATGGAAATCGTTGCTCAGTCGCGCGCGATGCGAACGTAATAGCGGTCGAGTTCCTCCAGCGCACCGAGCGATTTGCCCCACAGGCGGACCGAGTAGTCCCCCCGGGGGAGGTAAGTAGCGGGGACTTGCAGCGAAAGCAGGACTTGCGTCGATGTGGTGCTGGCTCGCAAGTCGGCCAGTCGGAAGATCTCGGCTCCCGAAGCGTCGTGAACCGAAGATGCATAGGCCGGGTGAGTATCCTCGGCCAATTCGAGGCGGAGCTCGACGAGCAGAGTCGCCGAAGAGACGCGGAGAGACGGAACGCTGGACTCGGTGCCCCTGAGCGCGCCTGGGCTCAGCGCGGCGACGAGGACGGGTCGCGGGGCAGGAGCTGGCTCGGGCGGTGATGTCGAAGTCGCGTGGGAGCGCTCCTCGGCTTTCTCGATCTGGCGCCGCTGCTCTTCGATGAGCTCTTCACGGCTGGCGATTCGCTCCTCCGCGGTACGGAGCTCGGTGAGGGCCTTCTCCAGCGTATGGTTCATCCAGATGGCAGTACCCAGCGATACTGCGGCTACTGCGGCCGCTGCAACTTGCATCCAGCCGCGCCACTTCGAGATTGGAGTGCTGTCAGCATCTTTCGCATCTCGTCCTGAGGGCGCCTTTTGAATCTCCTCGACCCGTACGCGGGCAAGCGCCTCGCCGAAACGCACCCGTCGCCGACGCTCTTCGGTCACGAGAAAGCGAGTCTCAAACCAATGACGATCGTCATTGAACAGGAGACCCGCGGTGTAGGCGTCTATGAGCTCCTCCTCGATCGCCGAAACGACCTCGCTGAAAGCCGGGTCGGCGAGAAGCCGCTCCTCGAATCGCTCTCGATCGGCCTCCGCTGTTCTACCGAGCAGGAAGTCTCGAATTGCGACTTCGTCTTCCTCGCCAGGACCGCCGATCTCCTGAGTCAACGGTTCCTCCCTCCGCCGGTGGGTTCCGCCGTATCGCTGCCGCGGGTCATACGGTAATGGCCTCCAGACACCGGGTCACGCATTGGAAGAGTCGCTCACGAATCCGATAGGCCCGGATTCGCAGCGCGTTCAACCCGATTCCAATCTGCGTCGCCATCGTTTTGCGCCTTGCGATCTTGTCCGAGCGGTCCCGGCTGTAGTAATCGAGGATGAGAACCTGGTCCGCCTCGCTGATGGTTTGCAGGCACCGATCGAGGCACCGCGAATTGTTCTCCGCAGTTTCGTCCACGGCCTTGGCTGCCCATGGCTCGTGGTCGAGGCTGGAGGGCTTACGACGCCGCACGTACTCTCGGTGAACGTTTCGGACCACGGCATGGAAATAGAGTCCCGGATCCCCGACCCAGCCGACGGCAATCTTGGAAACCTTTCGGGCCACTCTGGCGATAGCCTCGTCGGCCAGGTCCTCTGGCACCGGACAGCCGCGGCTCGCAACGATGCGAATCAAGTCGCCTCGGATTCGCTGGAATTTCGTCTCTGCCTCGGAGCGGTCCGGGGAGAGCCATTCGAGCAGACCATCGTAATCGGGCGGTTGGAACGTCTTCGCTTCTACCATGGATTCGCCATTACGAGGTGCCGTGCAACTCGAAGGCGCCCCAGTAAAATGGAGCGCGAGTTCGTTTCCGCTTCCAGAGTGACACTTGAGCCGCGCGCAGTGCCGCGGCTGAGTCTAGTCCATCGATGAAAATGCCTCGATAGAACTCTTCCATGAGCTGCCGCGTGGCGAGGTCGTCGACCTTCCATTTGCTGGCGACGACGCTGCCGGCGCCGGCATGCATCAATGCGGTTACGAGCCCGGTGATTCCCTCGCCGCGCAAAACGTGACCGAGAGCGGTTTCACAAGCGCTGAGGACGACGAGGTCGGTCTCGATGTGCATACCGTAGATATCCTGCACGCGCAGGAACCCATCAAGAGGCCGGCCTTGGTCATCGACGAGGCTCAGCACGATGCCGGATAGCTCAGGATAGCGGTCGTTCAGAACTCCATGAGTCGCGAAATGAACTACCCGGTAGGATTCTCGCAGCAGTCGCTCGGCCGTCGCGCGGTCCGCCATGAAGTCCGTCGCCGTGGTGGCCGCTCGTGGCGCTATGTTCGCGATGGACGAGAGCTCTTCCCGACTGGCGAGAAGCCTCGGCAGGGAGGCGAGCGTACGACCGCTTCCGCGAAGATTGGCCTCCATGGTGGTAGAAAACGCTTCCTGAGGGTGGCGAGACGCGCTCCGTTCGCCTGCGCCGACTCGAGGGTCATCCGCGGTGAACACCGGATCGGCAAGGATGGCGATGGTTGATTTCGGTCTTCTCCCCTCGGCACGGGACGCCATTGCCAGCATGGCGGTGACCGACGGCGCCCGGACCACTTCGTGAGTGGTTATGAGCGGGACATAGCTTTCGGCGAGGTCGCCGGATCGCTGCGGGTGAGCGAGGACCCCAATTGGGAAGGAGTTGAGCGCGCCGTCAGAGACGATAACGAGTCGCGAGAACCTGTCGATGTCCGAGACGGAACCCAAGAGCTCCCGTGACAAGGAGAGGGCTTCGCGAAAGAAAGCTTCGTCGCTCTCGCGGTTGCGCCTTGCTTGCTCGCGCAGCGGGTCCTGCGAATCCATCTGCCGAGCGGTCAGGAGCGCGAACGCTCGCCGGATCCGCTCTTCGATGGCCCTTTCCGGCGCGAGCTCGTGCACCTCGAATCGCCCGCCTCCAACGGCCCAGACGTAGCTTCGTTCCTCACCGAGAAAGTACTCGAGAAGAAGGGCTTCGCCTTTCGCGAAATAGGCTTCGATTTCATCGACGGGCAGGGCGGCCGGATGAGCGTCAGCGGAAGCCTTAGGGCTAACGTTCACGAGACCCCGAAGGCGACGTAGCTCAGCCAGGCGTTCAGAAATGGTCAACGCTTCGACACCAGAACCGTCTCCGAGATCCGCCTGGAGAGCCAGTTTCCGCACTTCGGCGAGAAGCTCGCTCTCCCGGACGGAGATTGAATCGCTTTCGTCGGGGCTCGCGGACTCGAAGGCGCCGCGCACGCCATCGAGGAGAGCACGCGAGCGGGACCGCTCCACCGCCTCGAGTGCCAGGCGTGGAGCATTCGGCTCGTCCTTCTCTTTCGAGATTTGCATCAGAAGCGCGATATAGGCTCCATATCTTCTCTCCGCGCCCTGAAAGGCAAGGGCACGGAGGTCCGCGCCCGGAACCCGAAGTCGCATCGTTTCGTCGACGTCGAGGGCGAGCTCGAGGTAACGTCTGGCTTCGTCCAGTTGTCCCTGCTGGCGGAGCACGCTCGCGAGACTGGCCAGCGCGCGTGCCTGCTGGAGCAACTCGGCAGGTTCCCGCGCATACGCCAGGGCCTGCTGAGCGGACTTCGAGGCGTCATCCAGACGACCCATCGAGAAGTAGGCCTCGGCGAGGTCGTTCAGAAATTCGGCGGCACGACGGGTATTACCGGCACCGATGTTCATCGATACGGCGTTCTGGAGATATTCGATCGCCTGCCCGAACTCCTTGCGATCGGCGAAGACGTTGCCGAGGCCCGCAAGAGCCGCTCCCTCCAACGCTCGGTGCCCCATTTCCATCGAGTGGGTGCGGGCGCTTTCGTACGCTCGAACAGCCTCTTCATTCTGGTCGAGCAGACGGAGGGACCTTCCGGCATAGAGGAGGGCGGCCACCTCGCCTAGAGCGAAACCGGTTCGTCGCGCCAAGGCGCTGGCCTTGCGGCTGTAGTCGAGCGAGGAGGGCAGATCGTTGGTTCGGAGGTGCAGTTCGGCGAGACTATTGTAGAGAGCAACCAGAGAGGGTTCGTCACGCGCTCCTTCGAAAAGCCCTTGGGCGAGCTCGAAATAGCGGATGGCGGCGGAGTTTTCACTCAGCTTGGAATGAGCGAGACCGAGAACGCGGAGCGTGAGCGCCTCACGTCTTTTGTCTCCGATGGCCTGCGCCACCTCGAGGGCTTCCTCGATGTGCGGCATCGCCGTGGCGTCACGACCCTGGTCCATGAGCGCGTAGGCAAGCCCGAGCCGCGTTTCGATGACGCCTTCGAACTCGCCGAGGCTCTGATACTGCTCCCGAGCGTCGGCATAGAGCGCTTCGGCATCGCGGAACTCACTCCGAAGGTAGCGCACGTTTCCGAGGCCGAGGGTCGCGTCCGCCTTACCCAGGGGGAAGCCCTGTACGTCGGTTTCGGCAAGAATCTCTTTGGCGATTGCCTCCTCTCTGTCGGCCTTTCCCATGGTGTCCAGACACTGCAGGAGCTGCACCAGCGCCACGGTGGAGCGGCGAACGTCACCCGCGGACCGTGACATCGTGACCGCTTCGTCGAGCAGGGGAACCGCTTCTTCCGGCTTTCCGCGGAGGGACAGTGTCCGCGCCAAACCCAACCGCGAGTCCACCTTTATCCCCGTGCCCGCGAGCACGCTCGCCCGCTCGAGCGCCGCGCGAAAAATCTGCTCTGCCTCCTCCTGGGCGTGGGCAGACCAGTTTTCGAGAAGCTCGTACCCACGCCTCAACTCGGTCTCGATCTCGATGCCGGTCGGGCCATTCGCCTGCGTAACGGTTAGCTCGCAAACCTGTGAGGCCGCTCGCGCGAGCGGTTCACACAAGACGGTGTAGGTTCCATCCTCGACGGCGATCCAGGACATGGCGATTACCGAGGGCTGGCGCCAGGTGACGCTTCTTTCTTCCAAACCGGAAGGCCGCCGGAGTCGAAGACGACACTCGCCGCCGATTTTAGCGGCTAGGATGGACCGAACGTCTCCGGCTCGGGCCTTCACGCCGAGGCTCCCAAACCCCTCGGCCGTGGGCCCGGGTGTCGGCCGGGCCGGATTCGTCCAGAAACAAGCCAGCAGGACGACGGCAGGCCTCCATCGGATCGGTGCGATCCATCGCCATCCCCACATGGAAGTACCCACTCTCCTCTGGACCTAATATACGTTCGGTACCTGTGTTCGACTCCGGGTCATCGACCGGTCGCAGGATTACACGATTCTCCGGAAGCCGTCGGGCTGATTGCCGAAAACGGCAGCTAGCTTACCTTTCGCGGTGTCCGTAGTGCCGCCTTTTGCGGTGTCCGTAGTGCCGCCTTTCGCGGTGTCCGTAGTGCCGCCTTTCCCTAGTTTGGCCGCCGCTGCCCCGCTCGCGCCTGCGCTTTCGTCGACTCCGATGATCCTTGCTTCGACCTCGTCTCGGTGCAGAGGATCGATCTCCGCCGACTTGTATCGTCGGATGTGCCCCTCGCCGAACCACAAGGTATCCTCGTCACGTCGCGGTCTTCGCGTTACCTCCAGATAAGCACGGACCAGACGCCCCCAGCCGGTGTCCCTCGCGAATTGCAGGTTCATGTACTTCGGGGTGTAGTCGAAAGCCATGACAGGAAAGTAAACAGAGAGCCCGCGGGCGTGCTGAAAATCAGGCCCGGTAGTCAAGGAATGGAGGACGGCATCATTCGAACTGGGAGGCTCGGAACGGATCGCTTTCTTTATGACCTCCAATTCAGAGACCTTCGACGAGCTGGCCTCGAGGCGGTCACAGAAGTCGTACAGGTCGACGTAGACCCCGCCTTTGAACGACTGGGCGTCCCACCGTGCCGCGACCAGGGCGTCCAGAAACCGGCGGTCTTGTTCTTGGCCGGAAGGCCCACCCACCACTGCCTTGAACTCAGCCAGTTCCAGCATCTGCCGGATATGATGGAATTTGAGGAGAAGCTCCCGCCCTTCCTTGGCTCGAGGATCCCCCTTGCGATCGTATTCCTCGATGCGCGTCAGGGCTTCGTTCATTCCAGGGTCGAGCTCCCGCAGCGCGCGGACGAGAGCCAGGGCGATCTCAGGCTCGTCCACGCTGCTCGGCAGGCGCCACAGATGTTCCGCAAGGGTCTTCGAGAGCGGCTCCTCTGAATGCGCGTAGTCTCCGTTGAGCGTCTGTTTCAGCTCCAGGAGAGCCGCTGGGGCCGGCTTTTTCCCTATCTCCTCAAGTCCCTTGGGCAAAGTCCCATCGATGAGGATTTGCTTCGCGCTTTCGGAGCCTTTATCCAGCGATCCCACGAGGTCAGGATTGTCGAGCTTCTTGGCGATCTCCTGGGCGAGCTCGGTGATCGCAGCCTTGCCTTTGTCTTCGTACGCTATCGCGAGCTCCACGAGCTGTCGTGCGTAGCACGCTTCCAGTTTGGGAATGAGGACCTTGGCGAGCTTCGCGAGGCGTGCCCCGAGGCCGTCGTCGTCGCGGAAAGCATGGAGGTTGCAAACGGAGATGTCGGTAGAAACGCCCGCGACCTCATAATCCCGGTAGAAATCCCTGTAGCGCTCCGCGATCTGTTTGGATACGACCTCGGTCGCGCTCGACGCGTTCGCGGCCAAAGCCTCGACGACCCGATGGTACGGCCAGCCCGTGTTTTCGACGAAACCCTCCGACGCCACCAGGAAGTCCACGGAGTCCCGGATTTCGTAGCAAACCTCGACGTTGCTCATCAGGCAACTGTCCATTCCCAGGACGGCAATTCGACCTGCATTCGTGTCTTTCCAGTCCGTCTTTTTCGTGCGCCGCAGGTAATGTACGCGGCGGGCTTCGCTGAGGATGACCCCAAGCTCGGGAATGCTGAGCGAGGTCTTCGGGTCCGTGTCGATCAGGAAATCTCCCTCCGCACCGCTCCCGTGACCGGATAGAACGACGAGGAAGCGCTTCGTTTTGCCGGACTTCGGGTCCTGGAGCTGGTCGAGCTGGCTCATGACGAAGGCGGAAAGCGCCTTGCCCGGCTCCCCGAGTTTGTCCAGTGCCGGGGACAGGTCTTCCTGTTTCTTGTTTGCTGCATCCACCGATGATTGTGTGTGCACGATCGTTGCGTCCAGATTGCCGTCTTGGGTCGGGGCGATGACTTGCGGCTTCGTCGTTCCGTTCGAGCGCGCGATGTCGTAGCGCCGACTTCTGAGGCCGCCGGGATCGAAGTGGGCCACGATATCGATGCCCTGATCGACGACCTTCAGCTCGGCGCTCTTCTTCTTGAGCTCTTGCAGTCCCCAGACCATCTCCGAGGTCAAGTTGTTGTCACCCGCGAGGTAGACCAGCATGCTCCACTCCGGGTTCGGAGCCTCGGGCGGGGTCGAGGAGTTGCCTCTTAGTTTGTCCGGATTCGACATGGGATCCTCCTGTCCAGTATGGAGTGGCGCCGCGAAGACATTTCCCGGCGGTCCCTCCGTATATAGATGGCTATGAACCTCGAAACATGTCGTCGCCGCATGATCTTGTCGCCCCTAGAGAGAAAGCATGCCCGGAGCGGAAGGGAACCACAGGTGAGGACACAGCGGTTCAGAATCTCGTCCACTTCTAATCGACAAAGCGGTCCGGTGTCAACCGGAGGGACCCGCCGCGCGGTGGATAGTCCGGGACCGGGTCAGTGGGCGGATGAAATGGTTCGTTCGCTCCGGACATTGGTAAGTAGAAGAACTGGACGGGAGCGTGGGGTGCTTCATGGCTTTCGGCACGGTCGTCGTTCTCGCACTCAAGGATCGACTCACGTTCGTGCTGCGCCCGGACGCGGCCGCGGTGGAGTTGCTTACATCGGTGCGCACGGTGAGGCCAAGAATTCTGTTGGACATGAGAGCCGTATGTGTACTTGACGGCTCGGGAATCGGTCTTCTCGCGGCTCTCCACCGGGTCGCCCGCAGCGTGGGCGGCGACCTGAGGCTATTCGGCTTGCGGGAGAGGCCGCGGCTCCTCCTGGCCGTTTGCGGCCTGCTGCGGGTTTTCCAGGTTTTTGAAAACGAGGAAGACGCGCTCGCCAGCATCGTCGAGCAGGACGACCCCGAGCTCTATCTCGAAAGGGCCCCGGCGTTCCCCTGGCGAGCCGGCTCTCCAAATCGGCCTTCGCCCTTTCCAGCGGAGTCAGACCGTGAAAAACAAATGTGGGGAGGAATAAGGGTATGACGGCCGAATCGAACCTCGAGGAGCTGCTCCCAAGCGTCAATCTTGCGGTGGACGTCGTCCTGCGAAGACGCCGAAGGAGCAGGGATTTCGCGGACGACTTCCGCGGTTGGGTCATGCTCAAGATGCTCGAGCGGGATGGCGCCAAACTCAGGGGCTTTCGGGGGGAAAGCACGCTTTTGACGTACCTCCGCGTGGTGGTGGACAGGTTGTATTGCGACTACCTGATCTCCCTGAACGGAAAATGGCATCGCTCGAAGAAGACGGCGGAGCTGGGAACCTGGGCGGTGGAGCTCGAAAGACTCGTCTACCACGACGGCTTCACGCTCGACCAGGCCGTTGCGATGATGCGAGCCCGCGACGGCCGCGTGAGCGAGTCCGACCTCCGTGCTCTATTCGCCGAGATTCCAACCCGCCACGCTCGCTACTTCGTGGCGCTGGAGTCGGTCTCCGAGCTACACGCCGATGCCGGGTTCTCGGCGGATGCAATCCTCCAGCAGAAGGAGATCGAGGAGGCGGGCAAAAGGGTTCGAGAATCACTAGCGAGCGCCTTAGCCGATCTCCCGGAAGAGGACCGGCAAATTCTGGAGCTTCGCTTCGCGCAGGGTCTTCGAATCTCGCTGATCAGCGACTTGCTGGGTTTGAGGCAAAGATCCCTTTACGGTCGCGTTTCTCGGATACTCCGCGTCCTCAAGAAGAAGCTGGAGGCGAGAGGAGTTGCTCCGAGCTTCATAAAGGAAATCATTCAGGGAAGCTCCAGTTCTCCAGGGATCGACGGGGTTCTCGAAGGAGATTGGGCCCTATGTGCTTCGAAGATCGGGAGAGATTCCGTAAGTTTCGAGCCCGGTCCGGCCTGGTTGACGCTCGCGGTCGAAACGCACGATTGGGCCAAGCAAAGTGGGGGCACCTCGACGTTGGAGCGAATGCAGGTCTAGCACCAGAAAAACGCCAGGCCGTCCGTCTAAGAGAGAGGCAATGGCAAAAGACCGCGCTCGAGTTCACGAACGGTAATTCGGCAGCCCGTGGAGGTACTCATGCCAGCCGAACGAAGAGCCCGCAAGCGTCCCCGACTGGCGTACCGGCAAAAGGCTGACCCCAAACTCCGGGTCCTCGCCAACGGAAGCGGTATGGTTCGCGTGGAGCGGTCGGCCACGCTCCGCGTAAGGGAGGACAAGGAGGGCTGCCTTCAATGCTGACCCCCAGCCAATCGGTCCCTCGATGGGATGCCCGCACCCATAAGAGCCCTGGGCCTCGTCCGGCTTTCCGCCGGTTGCGGGGCTACGCATTCGACCCCAGCCTTTCGATGCAAATGGAAACAGCCTTGGTGAACGAGGTTGTCTTCAAGGTTTTGTGGGAGCCGATCGCGACGCGGCGGTCCTTGGCTCCCTCCACTTCGGCCGCCACTTCCACTCCGGATCGCCTCGAACGAGGTCCAATTGGCGAGTATGTCGAGGTGGTCGACTTCGATCCCGCGAGCGGCTGCTTCTACGAGCCCGTCGATCTGGACAACCCCGACGTGCTGGCCCAGGATGGGCTCGCGCCGTCCGAAGGGAACCCTCAGTTCCATCAGCAGATGACCTACGCGGTCGCCATGACGACGATTCGCAACTTTGAACGCGCCCTTGGCCGGCCCGCATTGTGGGCGCCGCAGCGATGGAAAGGCGGAGAGCCTGAGCCGCCGGATCATGGATTTGTCCAGCGGCTGCGCATCTACCCTCACGCCCTTCGCGATGCGAATGCGTATTACAGCCCTGGCAAGAAGGCGTTGCTGTTCGGCTACTTTCCGGCTGCGCCCCGAGTGGATGGCGAGCTCCTTCCCGGGGGCACGGTCTTCACCTGCCTTTCGCACGACATCGTAGCCCACGAAACGACCCACGCCTTGCTGGACGGATTGCACCGACGGTTCGTCGAACCCACGCATCCGGACGCTCTCGCGTTTCATGAGGCCTTTGCGGACATCGTCGCCCTATTCCAGCATTTCAGCTTCCCCGAGGTGCTGCGCCACCAGATTACGAAGACGCGAGGCGACCTCTCCAGCGAAAACCTTCTCGGACAACTGGCCAGGCAGTTCGGCCAAGCCATCGGCAATTATGGCGCGTTACGCACGTACATCGGCCAGAAGTCGGATCCCGCGAAGTACGAGACCGAGGCCGAGCCGCACGCACGCGGCGCCATCCTGGTGGCATCCGTCTTCGAGGCGTTCCTCTCCATCTACCGCAGCCGCGTTACCGACCTATTCCGCATCGCAAGTCGCGGGACGGGAGTCCTAGAGGCAGGCGCGTTGCACCCGGACCTCGTCAATCGGCTAGCGTCGGAAGCCTCGAAGTCCGCGCAGCACGTGCTGAACATGTGTATCCGGGCGCTGGATTACTGTCCACCGGTCGACATCAACTTCGGAGACTACCTACGCGCCATCATAACGGCGGACTCGGATCTTGTCCCCGACGACGATCAGCGATACCGGGTCGCTATCATCGAGGCATTCCGCCGGAGGGGCATATACCCAGCCGACGTGAGGACGCTATCCGTAGACAGCCTCCGCTGGCCTCTGGTGCGCGAGTTGGTCGGCGGGGAAGTAAAGAAGAGCGAGATCATCGAAGACGATCTTCGGACCATTGCCGACAAGCTGCGCCATATCCTGCGAAAGACGGCCGACTACTCCCCAACTCGAGAGGACCTCTTCCACAACCTGTACGAGGCTCGTCGTGATCTGCACGGCGTCATCGAGAGCGACGTCGAGCAGGGTCCGTTCGAAAAGGTTACAGGGCTCGCGCTGCACTCGAGCAAGGCTCCGCCGGACATCACGATGAGCAACGGCCGGCCGGCTTTCGAAGTCCACTCCGTGCAGCCCGCCCAGCGCATCGGCCCCGATGGGGACTCGCTCAACCAGGCCGTCATCTCGATCACTCAAAAGCGGGTCGTGCGGCTCGACCCGAGTGACATTTCACCCGATGCTCCCACGTTCGCGTTCCGCGGCGGCTGTACGCTGATCTTCGATCTGGACACCCTGAACCTCCGATATTGCATCCGGAAGCCGATCACGAGCGACGTCCGTTTGGAGTCTCAGCGCCGTTACAGGCTCGAGGCCCGGACGACCTCTTTACGGGCGACATACTTCGCGGGAGTAGCCCTCGATGAAGAAGAAGAAAACGAAGAGCCGTTCGCGCTCCTCCACCGGGACACGGGGGAAAACAGTGCCTCCTGAGGGAATAAATCCGCCATGGGTTACGGTACGGATGTACCGCGCCGGTTTGGGCGATTGCTTTCTCCTGACGTTTCGCGGCGCGCAGGGACCAGTCTACATGCTCATCGATTGTGGAGTCATCGTCGGTACGCCGAATGCCGCCGCAGGGATGACTGGTATCGCCGAGAGTATCAAGTCGACGACGAACGGCCGCCTCGACGTGGTCGTCGCTACTCACGAGCACTGGGATCACCTCTCGGGCTTCGTCCAGGCCAAGGATGTCTTCGAGAACGAGATCGAAATGAAAGAGATCTGGCTCGGTTGGACGGAGGAGCCGGGCAACCGGCGCGCGCAGGAGCTGAAGGAGGAGTTCGGTTTGCAGCTCAGCGCGGTGGCGGAGGCCGTGCGCCGATGGGGGGAGTCGGGTCTCCAACCTCGCCTCTACCAGGGGGTAAGGGAAGTTGTCTCCTTCTTCGGCGAGATGCTCGGTGCCGGTCCTACTACTGCGGATGCGCTGAAAGCTCTCACGAGCAGGAGGGACGCGGAGTTTCGCTATTTGACCCCTGGGCAGGCGCCGTTTCCGGTGCCTGGCGTTGACGGCGTGCGGGTGTACGTCCTCGGGCCGCCTTCGGAAGACGAGTACGTCCGGAAGCTACTGCCACGAAAGGAGAGCGGGGAAGCCTACGAGATTCGGATGACCCCAACTCGGGCGTTTCTTGCCGCTCTGGAGAAGCCCGGGTCCAGTCTTCCTGAATCCGATGAGCGACGCCGGCTGGCGCTTCCGTTCGACGAGTACTACATGATTCCCAAGGAGGGTGCTCTCACCCGCAATGATGACTTTTTTCGCAAGCACTATGGCACCGAGGCCGATCCCGCGAACGAGTGGCGTCGCATCGACGAGGATTGGCTGACGGTGTCGGGTCAACTTGCTCTCGACCTGGATAACAAAACGAACAACACCTGCCTTGCCCTTGCCTTCGAGATCGTCTCGACCGGAGAGGTCCTCCTTTTCCCGGGGGATGCTCAGATCGGAAACTGGGCGTCCTGGAAGAACGTAGTGTTCTCCCTGGCCGCCGAGAATGGAGGAAGAAAGACGGTCACGTCAAAGGACCTTCTGGAGCGGACCGTCTTCTACAAGGTCGGTCACCACGGCAGCCACAATGCCACCCATCGCGCCGAGGGGCTGGAGCTGATGAAGAGCGCCGACCTCGTCGCGATGATCCCCGTCAACCGCGAGATGGCCAAAAAGAAGAAGTGGAAAATGCCGTTTTCACCTCTCCTCCAGCGGCTCATCGAGAAGTGCCGCTCGCGAGTGATCCACCAGGACGACCCAATCGGGGCGGCCATTGCCGAGGCTGGGAAGGTCCTTTCGAAGAGCCAGGCCGAAAGGTTCAAGAACAGCGTGCGCGAGACGGAGCTGTTCGTGGAGTGCGATTTCCCGCTCTGACGGCGCCTCCAAAAAAAGGCGCCGTCAGATCTGAAGTTATTCAAGAACCTAGAAAAGAACAACTGTGAACACGCTATGAGCCAAGACGGTCCTTTCAATTGGAAGTCAGCCAGCGCGCCCGTACTGTATGGGCATCGGAGGAACACGATTGCATTCCGGAAAATGAGGTGATCTCTTGGCAAACGAAAGAGTCATCGTTGGCATACTAGCGTTTTCTTCATTGCTCGCGTTGGCAACAGCAGCTGCGCCAGCAACGACATGTCCTCGCGGCGCAGGCTTTGAAAGCGAATCATTAAGAACCTCCCTCCCGCCAGCACTGGTCACTTACGGCATCGCGGTCGTCCGCAACGCTGCCCGTTTTGGACTCAAGAAGGCGGGTGTGTATCTCATGGGAAACAAGTGGGCGCCTTTCGAATGGGTTCTATCACCATTGATCGATCGATTCCCGGACCTGCTCAAAGCAGGTCCGGCTGCCAAAGCGGTCGCGCCAATGGCTGAGCGTGCGTTGTTAGAGGATTCGCGTCTGATTCAACAGATGGACGCCCGTTTCGCGCAGCTGGAAACGAGTCAACAGCTCATCCTCTCTAGATTGGAGGATCACGAAGCGCAGCTCGCGGATCTGGAAGAGCAGCTGGATGCTATCTACGAGGATCATGTCGATCTCAGATCTAGGGTGGGCGTGCTGGAGCAGCAATTCCGTGGGCAAACCCCACCCCGCGGTGGCGAACTGACTCTTCCAAGCTGCGAGTTCGCCAACGACGGGGAGTGTGACGAACCAGCTCTCTGTGCTCCGGGCAGTGACACAAACGATTGTTCGACTCCTGCACAAGAGGACATTAGTGGTCGGTGGTTGGCTTTTCTCTATTTCGACTTTTGGGGACTGAGAACGCTGATGGGTCAAGTGGTCTTTGTGTTTGAACGTAGCAGCGCCGAGACTTATAGATACGCGCAGTACAATCTCGCCGGCATTCTGGAAAGCACGGGAGGCGCCACCGCCTCTCGTGAAATGGTTAGCCTAAGAGGCGTCATGGCGCTATTGGGCGAGTATTCCGGTTCGCTTCACCTCAGTGGAGCTCAGATGGAGGGGGTCATAACACTTGCTGACGGTACAGAAGCCTACCTAACGTTGAGCAGATAGCTTAAAAGGGGAGGATGGTCACGAAGTACCGCAACACCAATAGTGAGGTCGGAGATGGGCGTCAGAAAGAATGCCAAATTCCTCAGTCCCGCGGAGCGGGAGAACTTCGTGAAAGCCTGCGTGCTGATGAAGGCCGACATCGTGAACCCGGGCGCGCCCGCGGCGAACCGCTACAGCAAGTGGGACGAACTGGTGGCGATTCACAGTATGATCCAGGGCGCGAACGCACCGGGAGCCACGAATGTAAACTTCGGTCACGGGGGCACGGGGGCTTTCAGTTTCTTGAGCTGGCACCGCTTTTTCCTCTACTTGTTCGAGCTGAAGCTTCAGAGTTATGTGCCGGGCTTGATGCTTCCTTAATGGGACTGGAGCGATCCGGCGCCCCTGATGACCGACACCTTTCTCGGTCCCGACGGAGCCGGCGGCACCAACATCGTCAGCAGCGGATACTTCGCTCCGAACGCGCCGGGCACGCCGGGAAATCCCACACCCGCGCCGACTTGGTGGCCCGCTGGTCTTACCGGTTGGAACCTGGCCAGCGCATTCGGAACCCTCGCTCCACCTCCGCTGATGAGTGTTTCTTCCTCACGGCGCAAGGCATGGACTTCGAGGATCCGAATTGGTCGTTCCAACTGACGGGACCTGACGGCACTACGGTGTACTCCGATGGGATGCCCCACGCGCATGGCGGCGCCATGGGCGACGGCGGGTGTATTCCACACATCACGGCCACCCGGAGCGCAGGCCGTCTGTCTTTGATGCTGCAACGAGACAGCGCGAGTGACAACGCGTGGGTGGGCACGTGGACCTTGATGATCGCCTATCGAGCGAAGGACATGGCGGCAATGGTGATGGCGGATATCGGCGAACTGATGTTTCCGGTGGCCGCCGGATCGGTGCGCGGGCCGCGCTTCGCACGCTTACTGCTGCCCATGGAGAAACGTGTGGCTGCGCGCGCGGTCGCCGGCAGACAGCGCCACGAGCTGGACGTCCGTCCCGGAAGCACCAACAACAGCGCGAAGGAAGCATGCTCGATCGTGGTGAATATCTACGCTCGAACCCGCCTCCGCATGGAACTGCTGCCAGAGACGGACCTGGCGGTCATCGGCGAAGGATTGAAGGTGCTGATCGGTACTGACGTGCTTGTCGGCGATATCGTCAGCACGCGCGCGTTCGCCCGATTGGTGGCGCCCGCCCATGACATCGCGGCACTGGTGTCGCACGCAAAGCCGGCGGACATCCCCAAAGGGACCTTGCTGAAGGGTTCTAAAGCCCTCCGGTTCGATCCGGCCAGAGTGCTCGCGCTGCTGGAAAAGAAGAACCCGAAGCTCGCGCGCGTGCGCGATGAACGGGTGCAGGTAGTGAGCCATCACGATGGCCCTCTCCACGTGCACGTGGAGAACACGGATATCCCGGGTGTTCATCATCTCGGTATTTACGTGGAAGGCGCCTATTGTCCCGAACATAGCCCTTCGCGAAGCGATCATAATCACCATCGCAGCGTGAAGCACGCTGATGCCGCATCCACGTGCGGACCGGAGTGCGGCTATCAGCACTTCACTCGGCTGTTCAATGTTTCCGTGGCTGTTGTGAGAGGGAAAAAGGTCGGAGCCGTGAAGAGAAAGGCAACGAAGAAAGCGAAGAGAAAGTAACGACTGGGGACAACCCAGTTCGAGCGCCCAACACTATCGAGGCCCGGTATGCTCTGACTCTCTCGTCCATTCATCTATCGTCCGGCGAATCCATTCCCTGATCGTAGTGCACGCCTCATCGAGCGGGATGCGTCGCCCCCCAGAACATAAGCTAGAGCCGGTGTGAGGCCCGAGGGCCCGCCTTTAGCTTCGATAGAGGACGGCGAGGGGTGTGATGACTTCCCAGGGGCTCGCTCCGCCGTGGGCGTATCGGGGACGGCGGTGGCGGTCGGCCGGCGTCCAGCGCCGCTCTTCCCGGAAACCGTGGTCCGCGAAGACGAAGACCAGCGTTCCGGGACGCGCTTCCTCGAGCGCGACCGCGAGCGTTCGCCGCGCGTGCAGATCGATTTCCCGGTTCAGATCGGCGAGGGCGACCGTGGACTCGTGGATCTTCTCATCCACCAGGTTCAGCCGATCGATGGGTTCACCGTTCGGTCCCGAGAGCCGGTGGAAGCCGGGAATCGCCCCTTCTCGCCGCGCGGGGCCAAACGGCTCGGGGCTCTCGGCGGCAAGGGAGATGCCCGGTAAGCGGATTCCGGCGGCGTCGAGCTGCACCTTTGTCGTCGTCGGGTGGCGGGACCAGAGCGCGATCTCGTCGATCACGCGGTAGGAAGCCGAAAGGCGCGGGAGCAAACCTTCGCGGAGCCTCGTCCAGGTGTCCCACCGCATTCCATCCATGAGGATGAACCGTTCCTCCGCGGGGCGGAGCTTCCCTCGGTACTTCGCCCCGATCTCCCCGAACAGGTCCGGCAGCATCCGTGGGCGCTCCTTGCTCTCCTCGGTCCAGCCGGAGACCTGGGCGAGGTAGTACCGCTCGAATGCCGCGGCCAGAGGATCGACGACGCCGCGCGCTTCCTTCACGAAGGGCGCGATATCGAAGCGATCGTCGAGCCCGAGCTCCCGCACCTCTTCCTCGAGCGCGGCGATGGCCGAGGGCGTCATCGCCAGGTGCTCGCGATACAGAGTCTCCCAGGCGGAAGTCGATTCCGGCGGGGTTTCGCGATCCGACGACGCCCGCACCGCTCGGCGGATGGCCATGGCGCTTGCGAGCGCCCGGGCGAGCGGCCTCGTCCCGAGCCGCCGCTCGAGAGGCTCCGGTCTTTCGGGAGGCGCGAGGGCTTCGAGGGCGCGGAAGGATTTTTCGGAAGTGGAGCCCGCCAGGATCGACCGTAGAATCCGGTGAGCTCTTTCCTGCTGGCGGAAGCGGAAGGCGCGCTCCTCGTACGCGCCCTTCAAAAGCGCAAGGGGGTCGTCTTCGGTGGGAAGTAGGCGCCCTCGCTCGTCCGGCGTAAGCTCCGCCTCGACGCCCTCTAACACCTGAGCAGCCTCCTCGGGGTTTTCGCGAGAGAAGCTCTCGAAAGCCGCCGCTAGGAGAGACGTCCTCTCGGGCTCGATCTCAGAGACCGCGCCTTCCGAGAACGCGAGTGCTCCGAGGCGGCAGGCTTTGCTCTCACCCTCGCCCCGCCACCACGAAGAGAGCTCGGGGAAACGCTCGGCGACGAAAGAGAAGAGCTTCGAGCCCGCCGAGCGTCCGAGAGATCCCGCCACGACCTTCACGTAGTCGTCGGGGCCGAGCGGGGCTTCGCCGTCGATCCACCTCTCGACGAGGCGCGCGAGCTTGTCGCGCGGGAAGCTCTTTCCCAGGACCCGCTCCGCGAGCTCGTCGAAGCTCCTTTCCACCAGGACCGCCCGTCCCGCGAGGGCGTCGTTCAGCGCGTCGATGACTTCACGGCTTAAGAGCTCCTCCGCCCGGCGAAGGACGTCCGGACCGTCGCGATCGAGCGCGAGAAGACCGCGCATCCGGGATACCAGGGCGCCCTTTCCCAATTGCTCGAGCCCGTGGGCGGAGCTTTCGATCGCCTCTCGAAACGCGGGCTCGCGAAGCCGCTCGAGGTACTGGAGGACGCCTCGGTCGAGGACGCCATGGACCTCGGAGGGCGAGGGAAGATCGAGCGCCGTGCCGAGCTCGAAGCCGCACTCGCACGTGGGCTTCGAGCGCAGGACTTCCGGTGAAAAACGCGAGCAGGTCGAAGCCGCCGCCTCGTCGAGGAGCCGATCGGCCTTCCGGAGATCATCGTCGACGGAGACGAGGTGAAGCCCGGAGAGGCGGCGCAGAAGCCCATAGGCCTTGGTGTCCCGTACGCGTCGAAGCCCTTCGAGTCGTTCGGTGGATTTTTGCGCCCGGTGCTCTCGCTCGTAACGCTCGCCGTAAGAGGCGATGAACGACTGCATCCCTTCATGGAGCTTTTTGACGAGCTCCGGCCGGAACGGCAGATCGGGCGTCTTCGCGAGCTCCTGAAGGCGCTTTCGTTCGGAAGCGAGGTCGGGGTGCTCGTCGCCCGCTAAAAGCGCTGGATCGGAGAGGTAGCGCTGGAGGAAGAGGAACCGTTCCCAGTCCTCGGCGAAAAAGCGCGCAAGCTCCGAGAACTTCTCCAGGTCCTCGGTGAGACCCGGCTCCTCGCGGGCGGCGATCGCGAGCCGCTCGAGCCCCTCGCGCGCCGCATACGACGTCTTGACGGCGGACACGATGGGACGGAGCCGGTCGAGACCGCCTTCGATCGCGTCCAGGTCCAGATGCTCCGCGGAGCGGTACGAGCGGGCGCGCTCGAGCTCGTGCTTCAGTGTCTCAAGGCGCCGCTCCATCTCCGACTTCCATTTGGAGGCCAGCTCCCAGAGCTCTCGCTGCTGCGCGAATCCAAAAGCGCCCTGGCGCAGCCGCGGCGGAACGAAGGAAAGCCGCGAGAGCACGGACTGGAGATCGCTCGAGAGCATCTCGCCCGGGCCGAGCTCCTGGATGCGGCCGAGGGAGCGGGCGTCGAGGCTATCGATCGAGACCCTCCGGCCCGATGCGAAGGCCGTGAGCTGACCGGAGTAGAGGAGCGCGAGCAACAGTAGATCGAAGCTCCCGCGAAGAAGGCCGAAGGGGCCTTTGCGAAGCTCCCGGTAGAGCGCCTCGAGCTTGACCCGGTCTCCGCCCACGCGCTCGAGGACGGCTCGAACGAGGGGGCTCTCTCCCGGGTCCGGCTGCAGTCGGTAGCCCGAGCTCGTCCGCCGCACGAGCCCGAGAGGGCGAAGCCTCGAATCGAGCGCGACCCGGAGCGATTCCGAAAGCTGCCTCGAGTCGACCTCGCCCGCTCGGAGGAAGTCTCGGAGGAGGACGTCGGAGGCGTCGGCGCCCGGAAGGTCGAGGGAGGGCGCGACCTGATAGTGCTTCGGGAAGCGGCGTCCGAGAGGAACCTCGGCGAGGCGGTCCACGAGCCGATCGAACGGAGGAGATGGAAGCTCCGCCGGCGTGAGAGAAGAGGTCGTGCCCGGTGTTGTGAACTCTCCGGCTCGATAGGCGCGCTGGATTGCGGCTTCCGTGAGCTCCAGGTCGTCTTGAATCAGGGGCTCCAACGCCTCGACCACTCGAAGCGCGACCTCGGAGCCCTCGGAGGCGAGCTGGTCCCGTACGGTCATCCGCGCCGCGGCTCTTCGGACGAGCTCACCCGGCTCTTCCGCCCCCGTTCCCAAAGGCTCGGGAAGCCACAAAAGAAATGATTCATCCAGCTTCGCGAGGATGCGTTCGGGGGCGAGAGCCTCGGACCGCGGCGCCATGAGCAGAAGGCAGAAGTCCAGCTCCGACGAGAGAAGCTCCTCGGCGATCCCCTCGAGCGCCTGGTCGGAGACGATGGGGTCGTCGGCATCCCGAAAGAAGAGGAGGACGCCCTCGCGCCGGGTCTTCTGCCAGGAGGCGCGGCGCTCCGTCCTGGGAGCGCTCGCGAAAGACGCGAGGGGAAGGAGCGGGCTCCGGTAGTGGGGGAGAAGCTTTGAAACCGCGCGGGCGAAAGTGAAGCCCGGATCGTCGAGGAGGCTTCGGACCCGTCTCTGGATAATGAGCTGGACGTCGGCGGCGAGGTCGATGGAATAGACGTCATCGTAATCGCTTCCGCCCCTCTCGACGGCCAGATAGGCGCCCTCGAGGCGCATCTTCTCCAGGCGTTCGTGCACGTAGTCGTAGTTCGCGGAAGCATCGAGATGGGTGAGGCTCCGGAGAAGCATCTCGGCGAGCTCCGAGACCTTGCGCCGCCGGCGTATGGGGGAGATGGCCAGAAGCACGAGGATCTTGACGAGCCTCAACGCGGTCTCTCGATCCTCGGGCTCCGCGAAGATGCGCTTCAGCTCTTTCTCATAGAAGGAAACGACCACCGAGACGTAGGCGCTGGTCTCGAGCGTCTCTTGAATGCGCACGCGGAAGTGGTCGAGGATGGCGTCCGGTCCGAGAAGCCGGTCTGAGGGCTGGTCGAGGAGACCCGCGATGCCCCGCTTCGGATCTCCCGCGAGCTGGTAATGGAGGAAGTCAACCGCTCCCCGGTGGCGGCTGAAGAGCGGCAGGAGATCGTCGAGGAGCTCGATCGTCCCCGGATGGACGGGATAGAGGGCGGAGAAGTCTTCTTCGGAAACAGTGAATGAGGGAAACGACGAGCGGAGCTTTCGGTAGAGCGCCGCGATGGAAGAGGCGGTACCGGGTTTCTTCTTCACCAGGCGCGCGCTCGCGAGCTGCCTGAGGTGCGTCCCCGTGAGGCTCAACCGCGAAGGATACCGGTCCTTGATTTTCCCGAAGGTGCTCTGGTCGATGTCTCCCGTCGTCTCGATCTGTTCCTGGAGGGAGGCGATGATGAAAAACGGCATGCGCCCGCTCGCCTCGCCGAGGAACTGAAGGAAGCGGATGTCTTCGTTGAACGAGCGGGCGTCGGGCTTCGAGCGCAGGAACTCGGAAAGCTCGTCGACGATGAGGAGAAGCCTCGCGGGCGCGTCTTTCTGCCCGAGACGCTTCTCGAGCGAATCGAAGAATGCACCCCTCTGACGGCGAACGTGGAACGGAAGCGAGAGACCGCGCACCAAGTCGTCGAGGAGATCGGGCTTTTGGGGATCGAAGAGGCGATCTTCCGTCGCCCCGCGCTCCTGGAGGAACCGCCCCAGCTCGGCTCGGTGGCGGCTTTCGACCGCCGCGCGGATCTCGCGGACCGCCTCCTCATCGGCGGCGAAGGTGGGTCCGACCCCGAGGGGTCCTTGGAACGCCTGGGCGATCGCCGGAAGCACGATGTCCTCGAGGCGTTCGGAGGCGGCGTGCTCCACGAGGGAGATGGCGGCGGCAGCGGTCGGGCTCTTCTCCGGGGAGAGCTTTTGCCGAAACGCCCGGTAGCGGCGGCCCCGTTGAACGAGACCCTCCCAGGCGGCGTCCTCGCGAAACAGAAGCCGGATGAGGGCGAGGAGGTGGGACTTCCCCGAGCCGAAGTTTCCCTGGAGAAAGAAGCCCTGGCCTTCGCCCGCGGCCATCGCCTCGAAAAGCGCGGTGAGGGCGAAATCGCAGTCGGCGGTGAGGACGAAATCGAAGGCGATGCTCTTCGAGAGCGCTTCGTCGGCGAGATCCGAGAGCTGGATGACGGTGCGAACGGGGGGAAGCTCGATGAGGTCGCGGATGGTCTCTGTCATGGCACAAGCTTGGGCAAGGAGAGTTTACCGCAGGTCCTTTCGTCAAACTTGTTTACACTCGCGGCGCATCCGCCCTGGTTTCGTCGATCCCATGATAATCGTTTGACTTCGGCCTCCTTGGAGCAATCGGACGTCTCCGAACCGTCGGCACGCCTTACAGCTACCGACCGAGAACTTCTCGAGCCAGCTACGCACAAACCCCTAGTTTCAATGGATTAATTCGAACTGGCACGATCCGTGCTCGGTGTTCTCCATGTTCATAAGACTTAATACCTTGCGCACCGCAGCCATCGTCATGGTTATATGTGCGAACGTCCCGTGCGCGATGGCTGTCAACTTTACGTTCTTCGAGGCACCGTCGCTAACCGGCTCGCCGAACTGGAACGATCCCGACAACATCAACACGTACAACGCCTGGCTGGCGGCGATTGGCGAGACTCCCGACTCCGGAGAGGACTGGGACGGCAACGACTGGCTCGGCAATCCGTGGGGCAACAGTAGACTCTTCGACGTCCAAGACGTACCGACCGCAGTCTTCGTCAACGGCATCACGTTCTCGAACGTAGGGGCCGACAGTGGCCGTGAAGCCCGATCCGACAACGACCCGGGCAGCACCGACGCCATCGACCTTTTCGCCTGGCGAGGGCACGAGTCCGGAGAGTCCACTATTTTCTTTCCGAATTACGTCGACTATCTCGGCTTCTACACGTTCGACACCGACAGACCGGTCACCTACAACGTGCAGTTCTCGAACGGCGTCATCGAGTCCATCGAGGGTAAGGAGACCGACGAAAATCGCTACCGCTTCGTCGGCTTCGTCAACAATCATCCCACGGAGCAAATCGAGAATTTCTGGGTTGTCGCTGAGCGAGGTTCGAGTTACGGCATCGACGAGCTCGAATGGGGCAGCACCAATGGAACGGCCCCCGAGCCCGGAACGCTGTGGATCGTGGGCGTTGGCTTGGGACTTTTCTTCCGTCGAAACCGCCGGCGCCAGGCCTCCGCGTAGCGTTTGGCCAGGGAGAATTTACCGCAGTTCGTTTTGCTCTTTGATGGCCCGCTCGAGCCGCTTGCGGATGCCGTACAGGCTTTTGACCTCGGGGTTGCGCGTTAGCGCCTGAGAGACGAGCTCGAAAAACCGCGGGAGCTCGTTTCTCTTCTTCAGCAGCGACTCGAGGCTCCGCCGCACGTATGGGTCGGACGGATTCGCGACGAACGCGCGCGAGAGAGTCTCGACGGCGTCCTCCTCGCGACCGAGTTTTTTCTGGAGGAATCCGAGCTGGGCGAGCACGTAGGGGCTCGCAGGCTCGAGTGCGAGCGCCGCCTCGTATTCCCGGACGGCCTCGACGAGCTTTCCCGCCTTCCGCAGTCGATCGGCCGCCAGTGTTTTCAAGTGCGGGTTCTTGTCGCGGCCCCCGGTCCGCATGAGGCCCTGGAGCGCGGCCGCCGCGTCCTCGGGCTTGTCTCCCTCGGTCTTGAGCCGCATGAGCTCCTTGTAGGCGAAGCGGTCATTGGGCTCGAGCGAAAGGAGCTTCTCATAGGCAGCCACCGCTTGTTCGATTCGGCCCTCCTTGGCCTCGGCCGCGGCGAGCCCCCGGAGAAGCCACGGGTCGTCGGGAAAGATCTCGAGCGCGGCGCGCGCGGTGGCTGCCGCCTCGGCCGAGGCGCCGAGTTTCGATTTCGCCATCACCAGGCGCGAGTAGTGGTACCGGTTCGGCCTTCGATCGACGAGCTCGCGGAAGCGCTCGGCCGCCTCCTCGAAATCGCGCGCCTCGAACGCGAGCTCCGCGGTCTCCGAGAGCACCGCCTCGTGGAACGGATCGAGACGCCTCGCGCGGTCGAGAAGCGACCGCGCTTCGTCGAGCTTCTTCAGCCGCCTTTCGATTCCCGCCGCGAGAGCGAGAAGCTCGGCGCTCTCGGGAAAGCTCCGCAGGCCTTCGAGAGCCTGCTCCTCTGCTTCTGCAAGCGACTTCGAGGCGATCAGGCTTCGAAGGGAGCTCACGAGTCGCCGGATCTCTGAAAAGGCAGCCATGCAGCAGATACGATAACGTCATTGGGCGTCCGCTGGCGAGCGGACGCGGTAGGCGCGCTCGACGAGGGCGGCCATCTCCGGGCCTCTCCATTAGGGTTGGATCCACCGATTCCCCCGGTCTTTCCACGAGGGGTTCGCCCGGCGCCGGTGGCCGCGCAAATCGGCCGCGGGCTCAGGAGACGCCTTGGCGGGGCACTACGGTGACGCTGGCTCAGAACTCTCGATTCCAAGAGCTGCGATTAACGCTTCGTCCAGTTGGCGGAGCTTCGCGGGCGAAAGCGTTCCGACGAAGTCGGTTAGAGCCGGCTTGGGAATGCTAACAAGCTCGTCGCAATGGAGGGCGCTTTCATGCTTGAGCCCCTCCTCGATGCCCACCGGCACCTGCGTGGATAGACCGTGGCGCACGGAGTAGACGGGCGCGCAGATCACGGTCGAGAATTTCGAGTCGATCAAGACTTGACGACTCAGGACGGCGAACACTCGTGATTTCTTCGGCTCTCGGGCCGTCGGCTTCGTCACTCGATAGAGCTCACCGCGCCTCAAAGATCCACCTGATACCTCAGCACGTCCTCGGCCTCCTCGTTGAGTTGTTCCGCGTGCCGATTGATCGCCTCGAGGTCCTTCAAATCTCGGGATCGGCGCGCTTGGCGGAGAACGCTTTCTCGAAGCAGCCGCTCAATCGTCTCCGAGCGGCTCCCACCCTTGGGCGTCAGGCGGTCGACCGCCTTAACGACTCCTTCCGACAGTGTGATGGATGTCTTACGTTTCATACTCCTATAGTAGGATACACCTTCTCCCGGCGCAATCGTCGGAGGGAAATGGAACAAGGGCATACACAGAAGGCTTGATTGAGCAGCCGAATTGGTGGGCTTCGTCGACGACGAGGAGATCGAAGGGCGAGCCAACGGAATTATTGACTGGATCGCGCATTTTCTAGCGGGGGATCTCTTTGGGTTCTTCGTCTGCGATGGTCTTCTCTATTCGCCGACTCCAAAAGCGTCGGTTAGGCCAGCGCTGCTCACGCCCGTAGTACTGTCGCCGCAGCCGAAGATACTCATTGAATTCCTGCCGAGCTCGGGCTGCATACGACGCGAATGTGGGGAGGGCCCAGACGTTGTCTTCTCGAACCATTCGGCCGGCGACAATCCCAGCGTTCAAAGCTTTGTGAACCCCCTGGCCGGCAAGCGGGTCGATGGCGATCGCGGCGTCCCCGACGGCGAGCCATCCAGGTCCGCACAGCGGTTCCATGAGGTAGCTTTGCGCCGGCACGACCCGAATGGGTCCAGCGAGCGAACAGCCACGGACACGTGCTGACGTGTGCGCTGTCCGCTCGAGCTCCCGCCGCCACCGCGATACCTTCCACAGACCCTCTTGGGCGCAGATGTCTGCATCGGTCATGAGCACAACAATCAGTCGGTCTTCGGGCAGAGGCGCCGAGTACCACCACCCGACCTCCACGGCTTCGACGAGGGTGAATGATTCGCAATCGAGGGACGGTGAGCGGCGGAAAAACCCGAAACTTGCCAGGAGGCGGTCGATTACAAGTTGTCTTGCGCCTAGACGTCGCGCGAGTACAGAACTGCGTCCGGTTGCGTCGACGAGGCAGCCGGCTCGCACCTGGAGAAGCCCACCTGAAGACGCAACCACGACGCTCCAAGCTCGCCTGGATGGATGCTGTTGGCAGGCGATGAATCGACCGCCCCGAACCCATCGAACCCCGCGCTCTTCTGCGGAATCTGCCAGAGAATCATCGAATGCCCGCCGGTCCACATGCCACCCTGTGCCGTGAGGGTCGAAAAGGAAACTCCGTTCGTGGGCCGTCTGGCTACCCCAGATACTACGGATCCCGAACGACGGAACGCGTTGTATGGACGACGAGAACCGCTCCCAGAGCTTGAGATCCGACAGCACGGTCTGAATCGCTGGAGGGAGAGTCTCGCCGATGCGAGTCGCCTCGTAGTGGGTGCGCTCGACGACGAGAACCTGAGCTCCGGCGCCGGCGGCCGTCAGAGCCGTTGCGGCACCCGCAGGCCCGCCGCCGAGGACCACGACGTCATACTGCTCTAACGCAGGCGCCAGCATTCAACTCCCCGCGAAGGTCAGGCAGCGCCCTCGCAGTCCTACCAGCGTGGTCGCTACGAGCGAAGCCAGGGCGACCAGGAGCACCCACAGACTCTGCGGACCGGCCACTCCGAGAGCCAAGAGGATCGTGGTCGCGAAAGCGCCTAGCCCCAGCCCGACCACCAATACCGCAACCCAACTACATGTCGATGGAGAGCACATCTTCCTCCACCACAGGGCCGCCCCGACGAGACCGCCGAGGAGCAATAATTCGGGTAACGGGCCCACCGGCGGCGTCCAGGCGGCCATCGTTACCAGGAGAGCCAGCAACGCGGAAACGAGCCAGCCTCGTCGCGCGCAGGATTCCTCCGCCAGGTCACGGCCCGAGCCGTCCGCTGCCGGCGCCACTCGCTCAGGATTTCCTCCGAAGCCCCTAACTCGTTCAGCGACCTGTTCGAGATAGCGCCCGAATACTGCACGCCACGGATCCTCGACGGGGATTGCACGAAAGATATGACGCAAGACGGAGAGCTTCCGAACTTCCGGCGCGAGCAGCGCCAGTTCGTCACGGACGGGAATCGTGACCTGAAAAGCTCCAAGTATCGTTCGTGGACGACCGGAAATCTGGTGGACCGTGAGGCTGAACTGCTGTCCGCGCTTGACTCCTTCGGGGAGCTCGAGGGTGAGAAGCGTCGCGATGTTTCGCGTGCGCCCAGGCGGCAACGGCACGTAGGTGACGTCGCCGGCGAGACACCGCAGGGTGTGGGAATCGACGCGCTCCAATCGCACGAGCTCGTAGGTCTGACCTGCTATGCGCAGCACTTCGTCTGCATCCACGTCGGGCGTGTAGAGCGTCATGCGCGAAGAGCGGGGCACATCGTTCCAGCGGATCATGAGCTCGTCGGGTCCTGCCGGAATCACGCGCACCGCGTGCTCGTCCAGGAACTCTCCCCCCGGGACCATGACCTCCGGCGCCGGATCGGTCGCCTTGATCTCGAGTGGATGCTGGATGGTTCGGGTGGCGGGCGTTCCGGGATTGCCAGACTCGACGATTACCAGATTGCGCTGCGCCAGGTTATCGCTGTTGGCTGGAGATTCGCCGTGAGCGATAGGGTCGTCCTGAAAGTACACTTCGGCACACAGACACTGATGCATTCCGCGGATGAGCTCCTGGATCGATTTTCTTCCCGAACCCCACGGGCCATCGGGACTCGCCCCGACGTCTTCCGGGAATTGCGATGAGGTCTGATTCAAGTCGAGCCAGCATCCGTAGTAGCCATGGAATTCGCCGGCTCCGGCAGGCTGAAGGGTGAAAACGTTCAGGGGATCGGTCTGAGTGACGAGTGACGCGGTGCCGGTATCGATGCGCGTCGTGCCGTAGCAGGGGATGGTGACGACCTTGCGAGCCTGCAACCCAAGGAGCGAGATCGGTGTCGAGCCCGGACCACGGCGATACGTGGAGTTTTGGTCGTAGTCGAGCCCGGTCGCGGCCACGGTGAAGAGGCGAAAGAAAACTCGGACGTCCGATGCCTGGGACACCAGTCCGCGGTAACGCACTCTTGCGAGCGCGAAATTGAAGACGCGCTGGGTGCCTTCTTTCTCCGCGAGCTGGAGCTGGCTCGCCTCGGGATCGGTGGAAATCTGGTCGAACGGATGGCTCGCCGCTGGATGCATCCGAAAATGGTTCACCACACCTCCGACAAAAGTGATGGCCGCCGCAGCGTCTCCCCCCATGGAGCCCACTACGGGGCCGAAGGGTGCCTGGCCTTCGACGACTTTCAGCACCCGCACGTCGGTGCTCAGCCATGAAACCGGGCCGTCGAGCATGTAGGGGTTCGGTTTCTTGGTGAGCGCAAGTCTCCCCGGAGAGCTGAACGTGTTCTTGGTGGCATTGATGTTCACGACCTGCTCGGCTACGAAGTCGTTCGTGTTATCGAACTCCAGGTGATAGACGAAGGTGAATCGTTGGCGGGTGCTGGCAGGGAGCGACGCATCCTCCAGAAGCAGCTTCTGTGGCCGGGCGCGGACATTGCTCAAAGGGACGTTGACGACGGGAGCGAATGCGCCGAGCTGCTGTGGCGTCGGGTTCGGGGAGGTGACTCCAATCTCCGCAGGAAGAAACCCTTCAGCGATGACGTACAGGGAATCCTCGAAACTCGCTGGAACGGACTGCTGAAGTTGGGCGGAGACTTCGTCCTCCGAGAACGTACTGCGGTCGGTAACGAGAAAAATGTTCGTGCACACCACGCGCCGCTCGGATTCGACTAGGCTTCCCGATTGGTTGACTACGAATCCGAGCTTGTGCCAGTGGCTCACCATGTCGAGGTGTGTACCGACTAGCTGGCGCGTCCAAGGTAGCGCCCCACCTCCGGTCTCGGGGAAGACGTCGTCCGGTCGCTGCGCAGGCCACCATGCGAGACCTGGCGAGCTCTGACACTTCCAGAAGTCGGCCTGCCACGGGACTGCCATTTGGCGCGTCACGTCACCGGCAGAATGCCCGGTGGGATCGAGGCGGTAAGGTTCCAGGTAGTCCAAAGCGCCTTGCTTCGAGGTGTCCCTCAGGAACCAACTTGCTTCGATCCCGGGAAAGAACGCCGCACCTACACAGGCTTCGAGTGCTGCCTGCGTCATGCCGTCAGGAGTGACGGTCGTCGGAAGAGGAGGTGGGCTTCCGGGCCAGTCGTTCGTCCAGTCCGTCCCTTCGACACCGGTCCACTTTTGAAGGATCTGGTACTGAGCCCTGGTGATCGTATGGTGTCCACCATTCTCATCGTCATAAAGCCTGGGCATGTCTGCCTGGCCCGCTGCGGTCGGATTGTTCGGGTTCCGCAGGCGATTGAAGATACCCGTTCTCCGGGACGCGCTCATCGTCGCCGCGGCCGTTCCATCAAAGTCGGAATGGCCGCTTGCCGCAAGCTGGCTGGTCCTCTGTAAGTTAAACGTCCGTTGGAGGATCGGCCAGACATCATTCGTGAACGACGGCTTGGTAGGTACGTTGCGCCATCCCTTGTCGACGGCGACCTGAAACAGCGTGTCGAAGAGCGTGGTCACGCTGTCGACGGGAGGGGCGAAGTTCGGTGGCGCGCAGATGACCCAAGCCGGCAAGGCCTGGATCGGGGTCGTAGTAGCGTTCAGCGTCACTACGGCGGTGACCGGCCCGTCGGAGACATCGTCGTACCAATTATTATTATTAGCGTAGTGCACGATCGGGCGGCCAGCCGGTACGGAGCCCGACTTCCCGAACCCGCCCAGAACCACCAGCTTCCCGGTCGCATCCGTTCTCATGTCTCCAAGGGGGACGACGGTTCCGCGAAACCTACCGCTGTTGAGCCCGGCAGCCTGGTTTGGTCCGGTAAGCGTTCGAGGCCCGGGGTCGATCTCGAGGCTAGCGCGGTTGGGCTCCCCCGCATTTCGGAACGGAGCGTTGTCGCTCAACCCGGCGAACTCGCGCCAAGAGGCCTTCCTGTTGGCCAGGTGTACCGTCCAGTCGATCGTCGCGTCCGAAGACGTGATTTCTTGCACCAGGATTCCGGCCGCGTCGAAACCAAAAAGGCGGAACCGCGCGGCCTGGCGTTTGACCCGACAGTGGGCATCCTTGTAACCGCCCACCGGCGGTGTGCGATCCCCGGGGATTTCGGGTCCGATGAAGAACTCGGGGCTGTTGCCGAGACGCGCAATGCCGATCGAGGGATAGATCCTGACTTGGGTAATGGCCATCTTTCTTCCTCCGCTTGGCGTCGACGTCCGTTCACGACCTTCGGGAGCTGCGCTTCGACCGGCGGCGACCTGCTTGCGCTGGTTTTCGAGTCACGGCTTTGGCCCGTGATTTTACTCGTGCCGCGGGGAACCCTATGGACGTCGATAACAAACGCGTGAACGGCTCGCCGCTGTCTTGTCGGCCGGCGCCGTGATCGTGAGCGCCCCGGGGCTCGCCCGGGAAGTCGATTCCCTCGATCTGGAAGCCGATGCTGTACGCTCCTGCAATGCTCGTGTCTTCCACGTGGACGTGCGGTGAGCCGCCGTGATGCGACACCACTCGAAGCTCTCCTTCTAGGTCAGCTGGACCCATTTCGCCTGAGACGGCACTCCAGCCGAGCTGAGGATGAAAAGCATGTAGTATCCCGGCGGGGCGACGAACCCGTTCGCCGGTAACTGAACGCTCACCGACGTGCCCGTGTTGCTGAGTATCCGAAGCTTGACGTAGCGCTGCCCCGCATCGGTATGATGCGTCACTGCGGAAGGTCGCATCAGCGCGACAGAGGTAATACCGCCTGCGTCCGGGGTGTTTATGGTGAGCGATGCCCCGAAGCTTGCGCTGGCCGGGACGCTCGTGATGACCGGCCGCACTCCGGAAGACAAGTACGGCGGACTGAAGACCTCCACCTTTCTCAGATCCCGGGCCGGCGGTCCACCGAGTGTCGGATCGATTCCGCCCGCCGTCAGTACACGCCCATCCGGCAGAAGAACGGCGATCGAATGATATTGGCGCGGTGAAGTCATGGGCGCGAGCGGCGTCCAGGTGTTCGCCACCGGATCGAACATCTCCGGTTCGAGCACCGGATTCGGGCTGGCTGCCCATTTTCCGTTTCGTTGACCGCCGATCGCCAGGACTTTGCCGTCAGGCAGGATCACGCCGTTGACGTTCGTGCGAGGGAAGTTCATGTCCGCCATCCGTACCCACGGGGGTGCAGGGGTAAGCGAAGTCACATCGATGATCTCGCACGACTGCTTGTTGAACGTTCCGCTCACACCGCCTCCGAACACGAGGACGCGCACGTTGGGTGGGGACACCGTGTCGTCCACGAGAATCACTGATGCCCCTTCCTGGCGGTCCGGAAACGCCATCGACGATTCGTCGGTCCAGGTTCCCGCGTTCGCGCCACTGAAGTCGAGGCGCGCCGCCTGGCTTCCACTCATCGGGTTCCAACCGGTCCGCGAGTAGAACACCTGCCCGGAGGGCAAGAGATGCAAGCTCGGATACAGTTGCGAGAAGTCCTTGTCTGCGCCTGCTACGACCGTCCAGTTCTGAGTCGCGGGGTCGAAAATCTCCATGGGTTGCACGCCGTTGCGCCCGGAAGCTGCGAAGACCCTGCCATCGGAGAGCGGCACGAGCGTCGGATACCAGCGTCCGTGGCTCATGTCGTGCCCGGAGAGATTCGTCCATGCCTCGGATGCAGGATCGAAGACGTGCGTCGAAGCCAGGAAGAACTGCGGCGCGCCGCCGGCGACCAGGAGTCGCCCGTCCGGCAGGAACGCATGGCCGCTGCAAAACAGGTCGTCGCCGTAGGTTTGCGGTCCGGTGAACGCGTTCGTCGTCGGATCGAGCACGTAGGATTGGGTGGGGTAGCCGGCCTCAGCCGTTCCGGAGAAGAGCAGCACGCGCCCGGTTCGAAGCACGGCGGCGTGAACCACGAATATCGGCGAGTCGGGAAGGGTTTCCCAGCTCCCGCCTCCCGCGATAGCGCAGCGGTCGTGATCGACATGGGGGCAAGCGCCGTGACCGCCGTGGTCGGCAGGCATGCAGTAGTGGTTCGGCCTGAAAAGAAGATCTCCGTACTCTTCCCCGGTCAGCGCCAGATGCTGCTGAGCCCGCACCAGCGCTACCATTCCCTCCATCATGTGATGCTCGACGTGGCAGTGCACCGGGAAGTCGCCACAGAAGTGGTATTCCTTCAGCTCCTTCACGTCGGGCTTCTTGGTCCGGCACGGTGGAAGCACGACATCCGGAACGCGGGTGTCGGCGACGAACGACTCCGCCGGTCCCAGGCTTCGCGTATCCACGTTCTCATGGCCCCAGGGCCAGCGCTGTCCGTGGGTGTGAAAGTTGTGCCAGCCAGGGCTCAGATCGAGGTTGAAGACGTACCATCGGATTCGCTTGCCGCTTTTGACTTCGATGATGGGTGTGTTTCCTACGAATGACCGCCCGTTGAGGCACCATGATTCCAGCGAGCCAGCGCCCCCTTCCTCAGTGACGGTGTGCATCTGTATGCCCAGATTCGTCCAGGTCACGGTTCCGCCAGGCGAGACGTTGACGGTCGGGGGATCGAAACGCGCGGGGCCGTCCTTGATGGTCACGCTCACCGCCGATGGAGCTGCCGCAATGACGTTCACGACGCCGTTCATGGGGTGAAACCGACAGTAGTAGTCGAACGTACCAGTCGCTGGAAACACGTATGAGAACGCTGCACCCACAGCCAGATTGCCGCTATCGAAGGCGGAACCCGATCGCGAACCGATCATTCGGTGCAAGAAGAAGGGAACCTCGAGATCGGGATGACGCTGCTTGGGATTTCGGACGACGATGCCACCGAACAAACCGAGGTCGGTCGCCTCCTGGACGTGGTGAACGTGCGAATGAAATGGCCAGCATCCAATCATGTCCTCGGTCACGTCGAACTCATAGGTCCACCGCTCGCCGGGGCAAATCTGGTCGGAGCGCCCTCCGGTAGCGCCGTCAACACCAAAAGGAAACGCGCCATCCGAGTCGACCCCGTAGGCGAGTCCATGAACGTGGAGCGAGTGGGGCCGGTCATCTCCGTTGAGCACGTGAATGCGGACTCTCCGTCCGGGCTTGAGATAGACCACCGGTCCCGGCACGCGCCGGTACCACGATGGCTCGGTCAAATCCGCAGCCACCATCTTCGTCGTCCTCGGCGTCGTGTAACCGAAATCCAGATACTCTCGATAGATGACCGCGTCGAGCGTCCTCTGACTGACCTCGGCGTCCGGAATGACCCCCATTTCGTGGCCCTCGCCGTGCATGCAATCCTTTCGATACATGCCATGGGCATCTGGATCCGGGTCCACCGGGCTGTAGCCGAGGATTTTCTCGATCTTGAGATAGACGTTTCTGGGTTTGCACACGTAGGCAGCAGCCGAAGACTTCTGCGGCACGCTAATACGACAATCGGTGAGAGCGCCGTGCCCAGCTTTCAAGGAAGAGGGTGCGGCAGAGAACAAGAACTCCTCACCATCGAAGACAGTGAAATAGACCTCCGGAAGGTAGCCCTTCGGGAAGTCCCGCAGTTCCGCCCGGTCCGCGGTGATTTCGAAGAAGCCCTTGCTATCCGTGGTTGCCACGCCCAGGAAGGCGTCCCGGAGATCGCTTCCGTCCCAGGCCTCGACCGTCAGACCAGAGCGCTCTCTCTTGGTCGTCTCGTCCGAGACCTTGCCGGAGATCTTGAAAGTGCCCCAAAACGACTGTTTCATCTGAGCCTCCAGCTACCTGTTGGACCCTTGGTGGTTAGTTAGGAGCACGGATTCGCGCGCGGCCGCGGTTTACTCATTAGACGGACTGCAACTCAGGATTTCTGGAGGGCGTGAGCCTCAGACGATGGTGTAGAGGGGTTCGAAGTCTTGATCGACCATCTTCCCCGCCATGCATCGCATGACGCAGATATGGCGCGGGTTCGTTTTGGCGCTGCTCGAAGCTCAGAGTGTTAGGGATGACGGAAAAACCGGTCGTCCGTGGGACACGGATCGCGGTCGAGCTGATTCTGCGCAAACTGAGCGAAGGCGCAACGGAAACCGACCTCCTGGATGCCTATCCGCGCCTCCTTGTACTTCCTCCAGCTCTTGTCGAGCGCCTCGTGCTCGGCTTCGGTGACAACGCCGATCTTTTTCAGCGCGAAGAGGGCCGACCGAATCGATACCCCGGAAATATCCGATCTCGATTTCGCTCCACACCTCGGACAGCGAGTCAACGGCGGCTCGATCCCTCTCGACTCGCGGATCCCCTTCTCTTCTCGGTCATAAGGTGGCAGAAGTCCGCCGGCTCTTCACAGGAAACTGAGGCCGACCACCTGCGCTCGAGCTCGTCGAGCATCTCGGGGAACCAAACTCGCTGGGCGTCACCGGAGGCCATGATCTCCCTGCATCCTACCGCTTCGCCGACCTCAGTCCTCCCACCCTCGCTTGTCGAGCTCCCTCTCAGCCGAACTGATGGTCTCCGAAGCACTCGGGTTTCTTTTCGCAGTCGGTTTCATGGTGGAGATCTTCTTGACCCCGGCCTTGTTGCCCACTTTTGCGCGGCTGGCTTCCTGGGGGTGGACTTCGTCTTGACCTCCTTCTTGGTGGTTCTGGTTCTCGGCTGCTTCTTGGTCTGTTCCCTCTTGGCCGGCGCTTTGACGTCTTCCGCGGATGCCACACCCATATCGATGTCGATGCCGAAGACCGACGACAGCTCGTCAGCAGCGAGCCGGCCTTTCCGAGCCTTTCCGTCCACCGGTGGCCGGTCGACGGCGGCCTCCACCATCTCGGTGGGGTCGACGCCGCGCAGGGTGAACAGCAGCTCAGGCTCGTGGTCGAGGCGCGCGCCCACTCCATAGAGCGTCGCCGCCACGTGCTTGCACATGACCGCCCAGTCCGGGCACGAGCAACTGAGCGAGATCTCCGGGGGGGCAGGAAACAGTCCCTCTCCCTTGCGGGTCACGATCTCCATCACGCCCTTGGAGAGGGAGCCCCGCAGCAGCTCGACCAGCGAGTCGATCTTGCCCGCGCATTGGCCCTTGATGTCGGTCCAGCGCTTCCTCTCCAGGGGTTTCATCTGGATATCCACAGTGTAAATGTAGGAGCCGCTGACGAGAGAGCGCACGCGCCCCGCTTCGATTTGAAGATCGAGCACCGAACGGTTGCGCACGTAGGTCCGGCCGCGAGGCAGGCGGTTCGAGTAGTCGCTGTACGACTCGAGGTTCTTGCACCAGGCGATACCCCAGAAGGTGGCTGCGATCTTGCGGCCCACGATCTCGACCGGTGAGACCTCGCGACCGCGTTTTTTTATCTTGGCGAGCTTGTTCGCGGCCTGGCGGCGGCGCTCTGTAACCGAAACATAGGGGCGCCAGTTACCGTACGAGTACCAGCCCATGGGCTCACCTCACGCTCTTCTAGCCGTCGACAGCGCTCGCCAGGTCGAGGGATACCATCGAGATCAATTCATCGTTGCTCATCTCTGTCAAGGCCGACTCCGCGCCGCCAGAGAGGACCTCATCGGAGAGCTTCTGTTTGCCGGCGAGCATCTCGTCGATGCGCTCCTCCACCGTGCCCCGGCACACGAACTTGTGAACGAGCACGTTTTTCTTCTGGCCGATGCGAAAGGCGCGGTCCGTGGCCTGGCTTTCGACCGCCGGGTTCCACCATCGGTCGAAGTGGATGACATGGGACGCCGCGGTCAAATTGAGCCCTGTGCCGCCGGCTTTTAGAGAAAGGACCATGAACGGCACCCGGTCGTCCTCCTGAAAGCGGTTTACCAGCCCCTGGCGCTTCTCGACCGGCGTTCCGCCATGCAGGACGAGGCCGCTCTGGCCGAAGACGTCGCTCAGAAAGCGAGAGAGCGGCGCCGTCATCTCTCGGAACTGGGTGAAGACCAGCACCTTGTCCTGGCGTGAGGCGATGGAGTCGCAAAGCTCGCGTAAGCGGATAAGCTTGCCGCTATCCTCGGACTCGTAGCTCCCGTCGCCAAGCCACTGGGAGGGATGATTGCAGATCTGCTTGAAGCGCATCAGAAAGGCCAGGACCACGCCGCGCCTCTTGATGCCGTCGAGCTCCTCAACCTCAATGGCCTTCTTCATCTCATCGACCGACTGCTGGTACAGGGCGGCCTGGCGCCTGCTCAGCAGGCAATAGGCATTGACCTCGGTCTTGTCGGGCAGATCGGCAATGACCCTCTTGTCGGTCTTGAGCCTTCTCAGAATATACGGCTGCACCAGCCTGCGCAGCGTCGCGTAGCCTCCTTGCCTGCCCGACGCCATGGACTTGCAAAGGGCATTGAACCCCTTCGCTGTGCCCAGCAGCCCCGGGTTCAGGAAGTCGAAAATCGACCACAGATCGCCGAGCCGGTTCTCAACCGGTGTCCCGGTCAGAGCCAGGCGCCATCTCGAGTCCAATGCCTTCACCGCCCTGGTCTGCTTGGCGCCGGGGTTCTTGATGGCCTGGGCCTCGTCGAGGATTACGTTCCGCCAGGCATACGACTTCATCCACTCCGTGCGCATGACGGTGCCGTAGGTGGTGATCACCGCGTCTCTGGCATCCACCTCCTTTTTCGGCAGCGTCTTGAGCTCGGGCGAGGGGATGCGCGACGGGTGGGCGATGAGCACCTTCATCTCGGGCGCGAAGCGTTCAATCTCCAGACGCCAGTTGTCGAGGAGCGAGGCCGGCACCACCAGGAGGTCGGTGCCCTTCTCCCCCTTGCTCCTGTCGCGCCGGCTCATGGACAGCAAGCCGAGCACCTGGATGGTTTTCCCCAGGCCCATGTCATCGGCCAGGCAGCCGCCAAGCTCCAGACCGCGCAGGGTCGAAAGCCACTGCACACCGAGCTTCTGGTAGGGGCGAAGCTCGCCCCGCAGACCGGCGCCCGAGTCGATCTCGGCCCGTAGCTCGGGCGAGCGCAGCGCGTCGAGCCTCGACGAAAGCCACTTTCCGGCGATAACCTCCGACCATTCCGGCCGGGCGTCCTCCGCGCTGTCCGAGCCGCCGCCATCGAGCCGCGCGCCAGCCAGCATACGCATGGCCTCGCCGAAGCTGACTCCACCCGCCTGGACTTGCTTCTGAACGTCACGCCACTGATCGAGAACCGCGCCGAGCTTGTCCCGGTCCACCTCGACCCACTTCCCCTTGATCAGCACCAGACCCTCGCTGGCTGCGAGGAGCATCTCGACCTCCTTCGCCGACAGGTTCTCGCCGTCGAGGGTCAGATTCACGTCGAAGTCCAGGAGCGCGTCCATGCCCAGCGTCGATGGCGCCTTGCCACCTACCGACACCGAGACCTTGGGACGGGGGCGGCTTCCGGCGCGCCACCAGTCGGGCATGCGCACGACCAGACCGGCTTGCTCGTAGAGCGCGACATCGCGGAGAAAGCGATGCGCCTCCCCGGGCGTCCAGGACAGCGGGTGGTAGACGTCGCCGGAGTCGACCAGCTCGCGAATGAACGCGCTCTCTTCGGCCGCGCGCGACAGGGGAGAGAGGAGCGCCAGCAACTTCTGTCGGTTCTTGGCCCCGGCGTAGTCCTTCAGCGCCCGCCCGAGGGGCAGGTGCTGGGGCTTGGCCTGCCTCGAGACCTCGTGAACGTAGGTCGCGATGAACGCGAAGGGATATTCCGGGTCGCGCTTGTTCTCGGCCAGGTGGAAGCAGACGCGGCCGACCACGTTCCAAACCGAGCTCTGCTTCTTCAGGTAACCCTGGAGTCCATCCTCGAACCGTGCTGACTCGGCGGTCAGGGCCTTCCCGATATCGGACCAGAGCTCGCCGAGCATCGAGGGCGTGATCAGCTCGGCGCCGTGCATGGGCGGAGCCGCCTGGGTGAAAGCCGCTAGCTCGTCCGCGGCGGGTTCGGGGACGACCAGAGACTTCGGATCGGTCGGATCCAACGCCCCGCTGGCCCTGGCCACGAGGGTCTTCCCGATGTCACGCCAGTACGCGAGCGTCGGGTGAAGCTCGGTATTCAGCTCTCCCGCGCCCAGGTTGAGCACCCCGTGCCCGCGACTGATTTCGAACGCTCCGAGGATTCGCTTTTGGGCGGCGGGCGACAACCGAGGACCATCATCCGGCGAGCCGGCGTAAACGTCGATTCGGCCTCTCGGGGTCAATCCGCAGAGAAGGGTGGCGTCGATGTCGGGGGTGCTATCGAGGGAAAGCTCGGTCATTTGTGGTTGATCCGCGAGTGCGGGCGGCTCTCGGCAATGTCAGGCAATCCCTCGAGGAAGAGGACTTCCGTTTGGTCCCGCTTGTGCTTGGCGAGCTCAGCGATCAGCCGATCGGTGTCGTTGGAGCGCAGCTCGGCCCACGGTGTCAGGCGGCCCCAGTCGATCTTTCCGACAACTCCGCGGTGCTGGTCGCGAAGGACGGTGTCCCCGACGGCCCGGTTCCAGGCGGCGCTGGCGAGAATCAACGCGACCTGGACGGCTGGTTTCGACGGCACTGCGTCGGGTTTCTTCAGCAGCTGCAGCGCCATCTCCAGGATGATCTCGGACAGCTTGCGATCCTGGTCACCGTGGGACCCTTGCGCTCGGCGAAACGGGAGCTTCAGCACCCCGCTGATCTTCGGTTTCTTGCCGCGCGTCCTCTTCTTCTTCTTGCTCAAGTCTCTCGCTCCCCTGACCGGTGGCTTGCCGTCTCCCGCCCCGGAACCGCGCCATTCGGCCGCTCTTCTTTAGGGGAGGAAGGTGGATGGTTAAACCCAGGTTGTGGCACCGCATCGGAGGAGATTTAAGAAGCAACGGGGGTGTAGTTGTTCATCGGCCGGTCTCCTCTTCAGGGGGGATTCTAGTCCCGAGGGGTCCCTGGACGAAAAGCGGACCGGGCTCAGTGCTACAGTCCGAGGAACAGTCCTGGAGGATGGCGTCGAGGAGCGCTTGGGGAAGACGTGCGGGCGCTAGCTTAGCTAAGCTAGGCAAGTGGGGGGACCTATCCCGGGTTGCGTGCGAAGCTATCGCCATCGAGGGCTACCGCTCGGGTGCGCTGAGCCAAAGTCAGGTCCAGCGCCTGCTGGGGCAGCACTGATCCTCTTGGGCACGCCAAGGCTCTGGGTCGAGATCTCGGCCAGGCGGAAGTCGTCTATTTGAATATCGTTCCAACGAAGCGCCAGGACCCGCTGCGGGTAGGCGCGAGTTCCGGCGGGCTTTCTTTTTTGGGACGTCCCGAGGAACTGAAGGCGGGAGATTGCCACCCTCGCCCAGCTCGATTCCCCTCGCCCTCCAAGTGCGCCGGAGCGGCAAGGACGCGAACTGGAAGGAGCTCGCGACTCTGTCGTCCGAGATCGAGATGTACATAGGCACAGAGGGGGGCGCCTGAACGGCTGTGACTGGAACCTAGCGACCCAATAAGCTGACGTTATGAGCAACACCGTCGATACACTCGAAAGGTTTGTCGAGCATCTGACGCGCGGTTTCACGCTGGAATTGGCAAAGCATTTTGCAGAGCTCCCACAACCCAATCCCGAGCTCCAGGCTCGGCTGGACGAGCTTGCCGAAAAGGCGAATGAAGGAGCGCTCTCGCCCGCAGAGCGCGGGGAGTACGACAAATACGTCGAATACATGGACTTCGTCGCTCTCTTACGCCTCAAGGCCCGCGCGCGCGCCCGCGGCTCCAATCCGTAATGGATGAGGAGACGAAGAGATTCGTTCGCGAGCGCGCAGACAATCGCTGTGAATATTGCCGAGTTCAACAGCAGTTCCATCCCGATTTCACCTTTCACATCGAGCACATTGTAGCGAGGCAGCACGGCGGACGAGACGACCCGGAGAACCTGGCCCTTTCGTGTCACCTCTGCAACAGCAAGAAGGGTCCGAATCTCTCCGGTCTTGATCCCGACACGGGTCTCTTGACACGACTGTTCAATCCTCGGACCGACCGCTGGAACGAGCATTTCAGTTCGGACGAGAACGGGCCGATGGAGTGGGGGACGCTGGGTCCGGCCCCCGGCAGTCGTAGGCGAATCGGAGTGAGTTGGCGAAGGTTGTGATGACCGTCAAGCTCGCGCTATGGTTCGATGGCGATGACTACTATCCCTCCCGAGTACCGCGGCTGGTGGCGCATCGTCAACACCGGCACCTGGGTGAACGACGACCTCGACATCCTCGGCCCCGCGCTCCTATCGCTCACAGGTCGCGGCGACCGGCTCCGGATGCACTGCCTCCTCGCCTATGTAAACGCGAGGGCGACCGAGACCGGCGTGTCGTTCAGCTGGGAAGGCGCTTGGGAGTACGATCCAGTTTCGGGGACCGGCAGTGTCAAGCTCGGCAAAGACGGTCGGCTGAGGGGCAAGATCAAGATCGAGAACGGAGACGACAGCACGTTCTCCGCCGAAAGAGCCGAACAACCCGCCGAGCCAATCTCGGATCCGCCATCGTATCGAGACAAATGGCGCAGGTGGTAGCGGGCGCGACTGCTCCGCTTCGACGCGGAGTGGAAGTCTTCGGTCGAATTTCCCCCCGCGGAGCGCACACGTAAGCGCCGCCGGGACGAGGTCTTTCATCGGGTCCGACAAATTCATCTCTCGATGAGCGCGAGGACCTTCGAGGCGTCGACCCGTTTTCGAAAGCGGAGGACCAGCGCGTGCGGCGGGAAGTCGACTTCGGAGCAGCGCCGAGCCTCGTCGATGCAAAGAATGAAGTTGGGGATTCTGGCAGCTCGCAGCGACTCGAGCGTGCGAGAAATATACTCGGGGTGTCCAAAAGCCGAGGATCTCGACCATGAAGCGCCGGGACGGGTCGAGGCGGTGTCGCAGGAGGAAATCGGGGAAGATAAGCGTTCCGCGGGCCGGGACCGCCTCCGGTTCCCGGACAACGTCCCAGTCGGACGCGAGGCGAGCCATATCGCGCTCGAAGCGCTCCTCGAGACGGCTGTCGTACTTCCGGAGAATTCTCCGCTGGAAACAGAGGATCGCCCAACTCCATCAGAAAACGAATCATCTCGCCTCGGATGAGGCACCGGGCGGAGAGCGAGAAGCGAGGGGAGCGAGCAAGAAAGGGCACGAGCTCGCCGAGAGCTCTTCCATAAACGAGGGTGTGGCGAAAGGGTGCGAAGGGACCAGAGATCGAAAGTCGTGTCCGCAAGGAGTCCCCGCCCGGCATGACCGTACAGATGAGACCGCGCAGTCGCGCGTGGCGCACCAGGCTCCTGACGTTCTCGTAGGCCGAAACCTCGACCTCCGCCGCCCCTCGAAGGAGAGTCTGCGCGAAGGTCGAGTTCACCCGGAGCGTGACTTCTGGCGGAGTCGGTGGATTGGCGGGACCGATGCTGACCGACTCACTGCATCGACTCTTTTTTCCAAGGATAGGGGCCGGGCATGGTCACCCCCTTCGCTTCGAACAATAGCTCCATGATCCGCTCGAAGGATTCCCAACTGGTGGTGCGCCGATAGATGTTGTGGGTCTTGTGCGCGAGCACCAGGTTGAGCGACGGGAACACCGTGATCCACTGTCCCACGGCGCCCCGCGCCGTGTAGGCGCCGTCGAAGGGCCCTATAGCCTTGGGGCCATCCCAGATCCACCACATGTACCCGTAGCCGAAGTAGCCGTCCCGGCGGTCGATAGGGTTCATCTCCTCCACAGGGGTGACGACACTCGTGATGCGACGGGCCCAGTCCTTGGAAATGACCTGCCTCCCGTTCCAGTTGCCCTCGTGAAGCATCAGGTAGCCCATGCGCGCCATGTCGCGAGTGGAGACCCAGATCGGATAGGCCGGGTACTTGGAGATCGTGAGGTTGCCCGCTTTCTGCTGGGAGCTGCGGTCCCAGTCTTCGAACTGCAGGGGGATAGCGAGCTGGGCCTGGAGCTCGTCGTAGATATCTCGTTTCGTGAGGTGTTCGAAGACTGCGCCCGCGGCGTTGAAGTCCCAGTTGCTGTAAAGCATATAGGCTCCGGGCTTCTGAGAGCCCCGGGGCGGCGCCTGGTCCAGGTCGTCGCCCGAGTAGGAGGCCGGATGGTAGACGCCGGAGCGAGCCGTGATGAGGTCGTGGATCGTGGCTTGCTTCTCGATGGGGAGGAGACCCCCGATGTCATCGAACGCCAGATCCGAGAGCGTCGTTTCGAGGTCGATGGTCCCGTTCTCCACCCAGTAGCCGTACAGCATGGCGAGGATGCTCTTGCGGACCGAGGCCACGTAGGAGAGCTCCTCGATGTCTCCGAACTGATAGACGACCCGCCCACGGTCCACCACCACGAGGCCCGTGGTGTTCGACTCGTCCCGGATGAAGGTCGTCGTTTTCTCGAGCATCTCCGGGGACCAACCATAGGCTTCCAGATCGTCCTTCTCGACGTACTCCCAGGTCTCTGCCGGGAAGACCGACTCGGCCGCGACCTGTGCTGCGACGGGAGCCAGGAAGAATGGAGTGTGGACGACGAGAAAGAGAGCCAGGCTCAGAACTGAAGAGCGAAGATATTTCACGGGTCTTCTCCTGTGCGGGTTTCGAGTCGAGCGCCGATTATCGAGGTCCGGCGGAAAGCAAGTCTACCGCGGACGGCTGAAGGGATGCGGTCCTGCGGTGCGGTTCGAGACTCGCCCCGGGAAGCGGGAGTCCGATAGTCGGGAACCTTCTGCGCCAGAGAGCCGACTGGAGATCATCGAGGACAGAGAGCCATCGTCAGAGCATGGATGCGTCCGCGACGAGCCGATTCGCCTGATCCCAGCGAGCCCAACCGCGGGCAGGGGAAGAGGGGAGGGATAACCTTCTCGGGATCGTCGTCGAGAACGCCGGCGAACTCCAGTACCGCACCCTCTGGTTTCACGGCGGCGGCAGAGGAAGGGGACAGCCTCGAGCGCTTCATCAACCTCATGTTCGAGCGTCTCGATAGCACCTGGAAATGCAGGTCTAACCACTACGGCCTTTACGAGGAGGCCGCGCTCAAACGACTCGTGAGCCGCGCCAACACAGGCGACAGCGGCATATCGACGAGGACCCTCATCGACACAGTTCCAGAGTCTTCCTTCGGCTTGATACGCCGCGTACGCAGCGCCTCCTCGATGCCTCCAGTTTGGAGATAGGGGTAGGCCACCTCCCGGACTCAACATCTCGCTTTCGAGCCCGTAAGGCCGCGCCGAGAACTTGAACTCTGTCTGGACGGAGTTGAACCGGGGGCGCGGCGATTGACTGGGGCAAGATTCCAGCACGACGGCATGAGGACTCCCTCGCTTGATCGGAATTGCCGGAAGCGCAAGGATCGGCCCATGCTCAAGGACATCGCCGGCGTTCTCCAGCAGATCGAGGCGCCGGGATCGTTCGCCACTCGACGGACGGGCAGGGCCGACGACCTTCACGTCGAAGTGAAGGGCGTCGGCCCCATCCGCTTCCCCATCTCTGCCGCGATGGGGCGGAGGTTATGCGCCGCCGCCCGTCCCGCGCGTTACGGCCTCGGGGACCAAACGCTCCTCGATAAAGACGTTCGCGATTGCGGGGAGATCCCGAAGAGCCGGATCCGGATCGACCAGCGCCGGTGGAAGAGGACGCTCGGTCCACGGCTCGCGCAGATCGGCCGCGATCTGGGGATTCCGAGCGGCTCCCTGCTAAAGGCCGAGCTGTACAACATGCTGGTGTACGGGCCCGGTCAGTTCTTTGTCTCGCACCAGGATACCGAGAAGACGGACGACATGATCGCGACGATGGTCGTGACGCTCCCCTCCGCCTTCAGGGGAGGCGCGATGGTGATCGAGCACCATGACGAGAAGAACACCTATCGCGCCGCGGGGGGCGGCCTTACCTTCGTGGCCTTTTATGCCGACTGCCACCACGAGGTCCGCCCTGTCACCGAAGGTTACCGCGTGGTGTTGACCTACAACCTCCGCCTCGAGAACGATGGAGGCGCGATCCGCGTCCCGGCTGCGTCAAAGGACGCCGACCCGCTGGCGGAGCGGATCCAGACTTACTTCGAGACGCCGCTTCCGCCGAGATGGAAGAGCGACCCGCCGCGGGACCCGCCCGATCGTTTCGTGTATCTGCTCGACCACCAATACACCCCGAAGGGTCTCGCGTGGCATCGCCTCAAGAACGCGGATGCCGCGCGCGCGGCAACGTTATGAGCGGCGGCGGAACGACTGGATTGTCCGATCGCTCTTGCCCTGGCCGACGTACATGAAACGTGGTCGTGCGAGGACGACTACGAGGAGTACGGCGGACGCTGGCGAAGCTGGCAATACCGCGACACGTACGGGGAACTACAGGACGAAGACCCAGAGGACCACACGCTCGTGGAGCTCATCGACTCCGACATCGAGCTTCGCCACTGGGTCGACCTCGAGGGAAAGAAATTGCTCCCGATCTCGAGCCCGCTCGGCAACGAGGAGGTGTGCTACACGAGAGCGTCCGTCGATCTGGAGCCGTTCACGTCCGAGCACGAAGGCTACATGGGCAATTACGGCAACACCGTCGATCGGTGGTACCACCGCGCGGCGGTCGTGCTCTGGCCTCGCGAGAGGACGTTCGTCATCCGCGCCAAGGCCTCCGCCTCGTGGGCGATTCGGCAGCTAGGCAAGACGCTCAAAACGGGCTCTCTCGACGAGGGGCGGTCCATGGCCAGGCAGTTGTTGCCGTTCTGGGAATCCGTGGCGCGGCGGGAGCAGAGCCGCGGCTTCGTCGAAAAGACCCTTCGGGTCGCGGAAGCGATCCAACTGCCGGAATTGGCGTCCTCTCTGCTGAAGCCCTTCGCGCTCGAGCAGCTGAGCCCCAATACGGCGCCTCTTTGGGCCAGGCTCCTCGAACGCTACGGAGGGGAGTGGTGCCAAGCCCTCCTCGCGCATTACGCCTCCAACCACGAAGGCCCGGGTCGGAAGGTGTGGCGTTTGTCGCTCCCCCGCTTCTGTGAGGCGCTGAGCTCGGCCGGTTCCGCAGGCGCGATCGAGCTCGCGCGGTGGTTGACGAACGAGCAGTGGAGGCAGGTCATGGGCGAGTCCACCACCTGCCGCGAAGACCTTCCCGCAAAAAACGCGACCGACGAGCTGCTTCGCTTGCACAAGCCGATCCTCGCGCTCCTCGAGAGCAGCGTCATCGCGGAGAACCCCCGTCTCAAGCGCGAGATCCTCGAGTTTCCGGCGTCCCCGGAGCTGACGGCCGCCGAGCTCGACCTGCTCGTACTCCTCCTCCGGGCCGCCGCCGCGGACCGTCGGCCAGGATTGCCGGCTGTTCTTGGTCTCGAGAGCGTGCACGAGCGCTGCACTCGGGCGCTGAAGGCCCGCTTGAGCGACCCGCTCCGCGCTGCCGACGACTGGTCGATGCCCGCGCCTCCCGGCTGCACCTGCCGGCTCTGCCGGACGCTCGCGTCCTTCCTCGTTGCCAGAGATCGAAACCGATTCGAGTGGCCGCTCGCGAGCGCGGGTCGCATGCACGTTCATCGGACGCTCGATCGCTACGATCTGCCGGTGACCCACCAGACCCGGCGCTCCGGCAGTCCCTACACGCTCGTGCTCACGAAGACCAAGGCCCTCTTCGAACGCGAGCAATCGAAGCGCAAGGCGTGGGAGTCCGATCTCGACTGGCTCAACAAAGAAAGGCGTCGCTTCCTCGTGGAGCGACGAAGTCAATAAGTGCCGAGTTCCATCCGCGAGGTCCAGGCCAAGGCTGAGAAACCGAGTATCGAGGAGGGCGCGCGAGCGCGACCGAAAGGGCTACTTCGCGCGCCCTCGCCAGCAGGACTATAATCGAGATGGAGAGAACGTCGTTGGCGGAAACAAGTCCTTTCGACCGCATTACGGTCGAGGTCGGCAAGATGAACGGGCAGCCGTGTATTCGCGGGCTTCGTCTCACGGTGAGACGCGTGCTCGAGGCTTCGAGCACCTACGACTCTCGGGAGGAGCTTCGGGCGGACTACCCTGAGCTAGAGGAGAGGCACCGAGCGCCCAGAACCCGCGCAAGCAAAACGTGAACTAGACCCGACCAGCGACAAAGCGCCCCGCCTCTTCCGATTCGTGAAGGAGCTCGTCTCGGGCGGCTCGTCCACAGAGGGCGGTCGCGAGAGGCCTCGTCCGAGACCGAAACGGCGCTTCTCGTCCGGGTGGTTCACCCCTTCATCTCGCTTCCAATTCAGGTTGCTGGCGCCTTCAGCAACATGCTAGCGTTGCCGGTGGCGACCCATTCGATCGGAGGCGGTACTGATGAGCAGGATCACGTTGAACGTGAACGGCAAGACGCACAGCGTGGACGTCGAGCCCTCGACGCCGCTGCTGTACGTCCTTCGCGACGATCTCGATCTGCACGGACCGCGGTTCGGCTGCGGGCTCGGTCAGTGCGGCGCCTGCACGGTGATCGTCGAGGGGGAGGCCGTGCGGTCGTGCGTCCGACGGGTCTCGACGGTGGCCGGCGCCGAGATCACGACCCTCGAGGGGCTTGCCGTGAACGGCACGCTCCACCCGGTGCAGCAGGCATGGATTGACGAGCAGGTGCCGCAGTGCGGCTTCTGCCAGAACGGGCAGATACTGACCGCGAAAGTGCTGCTCGATCGCAACCCCACTCCCACCGACGCGGAGATTCGACAGGCAATGGCGACAACGTTGTGCCGCTGCATGACCTACTACCGTGTCCAGGCAGCCATCAGGCGCGCGGCGAAGCTGACGACGCCTTCGCAGGCGAATGCGGGCCAGGAGGAGTAGCTATGACGACCAACAGGAGCGCGTCCAAGTCCGTCGAGGACGCCCGGGAAAACGGGAACGCGACCTCGTCTCGACGGGACTTCCTCAAGACGTCGGGCTTCCTCGTCGTCGGAGTGGGCGCGACGTCGATTGCAGGCCCGTTCTCCGCGGCCGTTCAGGCCCCCGCCGCAGGGCAGGCCCCGGGCCCGTATCCGGATCTCGACTTCCACAAGCTCGACTCCTGGATCGTGATCCGACAGGACAACACCGCGACGTTCTACGTCGGCAAGACGGACCTCGGACAGGGGACGGGGACCGCGTTCCGCCAGGTCATGTCGGACGAGCTCGACATCGCCTACGACAAGACCAGCTGCGTCATGGGCAGCACCGATGTCACGGTCGACCAGGGAGGCTCCGGCGGCTCGGATGCGCTCCAGACCGACGGCTGGCCGATGCGGCGCGTCGCGGCCGAGGCGCGGCGCGTCCTGCTCGATATGGCATCCACGAAGTTCGGCGTGCCTGTCGAGGCGCTCACCGTCCACGATGGCGTCATCTCGGTGACGGCCGACCCCGCGAAAACGATCACCTACGGCGAGCTCATCGGCGGCGGGCGGTTCAACGTGACGCTGTCGGGGGAGGACGTGAACTCGGTCGCCGGGCGGGCCAGTCTGAAGCCGGTGCAGGAGCTGAGAAACGTCGGCCAGTCGCCGCCGCGCGACGACATTCCCGCCAAGGTGGACGGCTCGCTGAAGTGGGCCGTGGATGTGAAGCTCCCCGGCATGGTCCACGCGCGCAACGTGAAGCCGCCGGTCGCGGGTGCTACGCTCGTGAGCATCGACGAATCCTCCGTCCGCGGGATTCCCGGCTTCGTCCGCGTGGTCAGCAAGGGCAACTACGTGGCCGTCGTCTGCGAGCGCGAAGAGCAGGCCATCCGCGCGGCGCGCGAGCTGAAGGTCAACTGGCAGAAGCCGGCTACCGCTTCGTTCCCGCGTTCCGAGGATCTCTTCACCTACATGCGCGGCGCCACACCGACGTTCAGCGACAAACCGCAGGTCGTAGGCGATCCGGACGCCGCATTCGCGGCCGCCGCCAGGGTCATCGACGCCGACTACGAAGTGCCGTTTCAGGGCCATACGGCGTTCGGGCCCGCGCACGCCACGGCGGATCCCTCGAACGACCAGATGACGATCTACTCCAACGACATGAAGTCGTACGGCCTTCGCAACGGCGTCGCCAAGTTCCTCCAGATGCCCCGCGATCGCGTGCGCGTCGTCTGGATGGACGGCCCCCAGGCCTACGGCCGCACTGCGGCCGACGATGCGGGGTTCGAGGCCGCGTTCCTGGCGAAGGAGATTGGGCGGCCCGTCCGCGTGCAATGGTCGAGAGAAGAGGAGACGGCGTGGGATACCAAGGGACCCGCCTACGCGGTGAGGATGCGGGGCGGCCTGGATGGGCAGGGAAGCCTCGTCGCGCTCGAGTACGACGCCCGCGCAGCCGATCACAACCATCTGGGCTACAACGAGCACGACACGGTGCTGATAGCGCAGCTTGCTGGCATGCATCGCGCGGAGCCGGCCCGCGGCCGCGCGTCCGTCCCCCAGGACAAGTACACGATCCAGAATCGCCGTCTGATGGCGAGTGTGGTCGCCTTGCCGCTCGTCTGGGAGACGCCCGTTCGGACCGGGAACCTCCGGGATCCCGACGGGCCGCAGGTGACGTTCGCCTTCGAGTCGTTCATCGATGAGTTGGCCGCGGCGGCCGGGGCGGACCCGTTGGAGTTTCGACTGCGTCTTCTCTCCGCGAGCACCGACGACGACGACGGATTCAGGCGGGCGCGATCCATCGCGGTGATCAAGGCTGCGGCGGAGGCCTATGGCTGGGAAGCCCGTACGTCGCCGAAGCCGAAAACGAGCGGCGACGTTCTCACGGGCCGCGGCATCGCCTATGCGTTTCGCAGCCAGACCATGGTGGCCCAGATTGCCGAGGTCGAGGTGAACCGCCGCACGGGCCATGTGTGGGCGAAGCGGCTCGTATGCGCCCACGACTGCGGCCTGGTGGTCAATCCCGAGGCGCTCAAGCGGACGGTCGAGGGCGGGATGCTGCACTCGCTCAGCCGGACGCTGCACGAGGAGGTGCGGTTCGACACCGAGAAGGTGACCAGCGTGAACTGGTCGTCGTCTCCGACTCTGACCCACGCCGATATCCCCGAGCGGATCGACGTCGTACTGGTGAACGGCGATCCAAACCCGGAGCGGCCCGACCTGCCGCACTACGGGGCGGGAGAGGCAACCTGCAAGCCGACGCTGGCGGCAGTGGCGAACGCCATCTTCGACGCAACCGGCGTGCGGCTGCGGCGAGTGCCGTTCCGGGACGAACGCGTGCAGGCGGCGCTCCAGGCGGCGGGAGTCTGAGGGGGCATCGCTCGGCAGTCGAGCGCGAACCGCCCCACTCCCTTCAAGAGCCGCCCGCCGACTCCCGCCGGGCGCGTTGAATCTCGCGATGCGCCACCGCGAGCGGATCGTCGTCCTCCAGCACGCGTAACCCGGCCCGGCGTAGATCCTCCATGAGCTCCTCCCGACCACCGGTGACGCGCTTGACCCTCATCGGTTCACCTTCCGAGAAGCGCAGCGAGAACTCGACGAAGAGGCGATGTTCCTGAACGATGTCTCCCCAGGTGCTTGCTCGGTCTACCCCTGACCAGGACCGGCTCACAAAGAGCGCAATGGGAGTAGACGCACACGTCGGCTGGCGGTGATACGCGCTCTAGCCGATACCGAGTTTCGTGGACAGCCTCGTCGCCGGTGATACGCCAGGCGGACCGCTCGTCACTTTCGTCGCGCCAGGAGCGGCCCGCCGCGCGAACCACGCGGTCTCCCCCGATGAGATACGTGCTCAACGAGGGGTCGCGAAAGCTTTTCGTCTGCAGGCCGCCGAGGAGGTGGCCCGCCGGGCAGGCGAGAGGCTCGTCCAAGATGACGACGTTGTCGAACATACCCATTCGATCCTCCTACAGACTGCGGTCCTGGCGCGCAACTACTTTCTCGTTCGACCCGTGCCCCGCCGGGGTGCCGCCACGAGTTTGTCCAAATCCTCGGCTTCAATCTGGTCGGCGGTCGTTTCCAACAGAATCGCGGCGAGTTGCATAGGCTCCACGCGAACCCCGGTCTCTTCTTTCAGGCGCTTCGCGATGCGCTGAAGACGCTCGAGCGTTCGAGGCGCTACCGGGACGAGTCGTTTGTCGCTCCAGCTCGGGTCGGTGGGACGTCCACCCCCGTCCGGCACTCGAAAACGCTCCCGCACTTCGGCGGCGAGCTGTGCCGCCCCCGGATATCCACCGGTCGAATAAACCTTTCCTCGCTTCTTGGCTCCCAGGCCTTTTGCGATCTTGTCCGTATCGACTCTTCGCTTGGCCATTCAATCCTCGCAATCCTCGGAGAAATCACGGGTGGCGAAGTACTCATCTCCGACGACCAGCCCCACTTCGCCCTGGCTGGCACGCCCCAGCGACGGCAGAAGGACCCCAACTCCGCAAGCGCGTCCTCGTCTTCAATCAGCTCCGGAGTGGTGTAGCAGTGAATCACTACCGGTTCGTCGCGCACCAGATGCTCGCCACGTTCGTCATCACGCCAGATGCCCTTCGCTCTCGGGTAGGCGGTAGCTCCGCCGAAGACCGTACCGAACGTCTCCAAAGCCGCGTCGACCCAGTAGTCTTGATCCACCGGTGTCACGCCGTCCCGCTCGACGCTCGGAACAAAGAGAAGGACGAGTACGCTCTTGCGTGCGACGGATATTCCGGCGACCTCCATTCACGATCAATATAGATCGGTCTGACTCGATCGCCAACTCCTTTTTTGGCTCTAATCTTCTAAGTGACCGACATTGAGCGCGGGCCGGGCGCATCATGCTGCGGGCGAGCGGGGGAGACCGCAGCGTCGAGCATCGCCTTTGCGTTCCGCAGCCAGACCATGGTCGCCCACATTACCGAGGTCGAGGTGAGCCGCCGCACGGGCCATGTCTGGGAACCCTGTCTTGCCGCCGTTCCAGATGCGCTGCTTGAGCGCTGGACCATCCGAATACCGCCAGATCACGAGCGCATTTTCCGCACGTGGTTCAGATCGCCGGAACCAGATGAGGTCGTATGAGAGGCGGTCTCGAGGTCGCGCAGATTTCCTCCGGTCACTCTCCAGAGTGCTCAGTGCCATCCAGTGCGCCGATGATAGCCGCCGCGGAGCGATCGATATCTTCAGCGGTGGTCGACCAGTTCGAGATCGATACGCGCATCGCAACCTGTCCTTGCCACTTGGTCCCGCCGACCCAGCACGTGCCATCATCTTGCACACGCGCGATCACCTTCTCGGTCAAGGCGGCGGCAGCCGAGTCATCGCCATCGGACGGTCTGAACTGCACGAGGACCTGGTTCAACACGACTTCATTCAAGATTCGAACGCATTCATGACTCGCCAGGCGGGTCGCCATCCGCGTCGCGAGCGTACAGCACCGGTCAACGATTTCACCGACACCCTCACGGCCGAGGACTCGAAGCGCCGCGTACATCGGTAGGGCGCGGGCGCGGCGTGACTCGTCGGGCGTATACGCCCGCGGTTCGCGTACTCCGGGAGTCATCTGGATGTAATGCGCCGGCATCAGCAGCGCGCGCTGGTGAGATTCCGGATATGCGGTCAGCACAATGCCTGAGTCGTAGGGCACGTTGAGCCATTTGTGGCCATCCGTCGCGATGGAATCCGCCCGTTCGATTCCGGTGACCAGATGACGCCGAGATCGACTCGTCGCCGCCCACAGGCCGAACGCTGCATCAATGTGAAGCCATGCTCCACGCTCACGCGTGAGTGACGCAATGTCTTCGATTGGATCGGTGGCGCCGGTGTTGACGTTTCCTATCTGCGCGCACACGATGCATGGCCCGGTCCCGTCTCGCAATATCTCGCCCAGACGGTCCGGACGCATTCGGCCTTGTGCGTCGGTCTCCACTCGCCGAACTCGTTCGGCGCCGAGGCCGAGCATTCGGAGCGCCGTGAAGATCGTCCGATGCGACTCGTCGCTGACGATGACCTCAATCGGTGGCGCCCCGAACAACCCGGACCGCTCCACATCCCAACCTGCCTGGCCCAACAGCTCGTGTCGCGCCGTCATGAGCGAAGTGAAGCTCGCCATTTGCGCACCGGTCACGAAACCGACACTCCATGCCGTTGGCAATCCGAAGAGCTGTTTCAGCCACTCCGACACGATCTCCTCGACGACCGCCGAAACCGGCGACATGATGAACGTCTGAGCGTTCTGATCCCACGCGGAGACGAGCCAGTCGGTGACTATCGCCGCGGGAATGCTTCCTCCGATAACGAAGCCGAAGTAACGAGGACCTTGCGAAGCAACCGTGCCTGTGCGTCCCGCCTCTGCGATTGTGTCGATTACGCGAATCGGATCCTCTCCTCGATCCGGGACTGGACCTCCAAGCAGTTCGCGGAGCTCGTCTCCGGTGAGAGTTGCTTTCACCGTACGCTCCCGTACGCTCCCGAGGTACGCGCAGGCGTGCGAGACAGCACGATTCGCGAGCTCATCCATATCGACGCGTCCGTCCTTTTCCATGTGTAACCTCGTGAAGGATGATACCATCGTGGTCTCCGTCCAACTCATTGCACGCATGCAATTTCCTGCTCTGGTTCACCCGTTTCCCCGCACCTCGACCTTTCCCAGTCTTCCTCCTTTCGAGCCGGGATCTCCCGTCCGTTTCGGGCACCACTTCGGTTACAATTCCCGTCAGTACTCCAGCGCCCCCTGATGGAGATAGTCGATGCGGAAATGGATATCGCTCGTAATCGGTGTGCTTCTCGTCCTCGCCGGCGTCATGGCTGGCGATCCTTCGGGAGCCTCGCAGACGACGGCGTCACCACAACCGGCGACGCCGGCCCGCGTCGACGTCGACACGCCGGACGACTCGCTCCTTCGTTGGCCGCTGCCGCCGGGCGCCGAGAAGTACGCCGCGATCGACGGCAAGCAAATGCACCGGGACGTTGTCGCGCAGGCGCTCATCTCGCGCCGGTACCGCGATCGGGTGCACCCGAAGTTCTGGGGCCGGATCATCGGCACCTCGAGCGACGCGGAGAGCGCGGAGTGGCTCGACCGCCGCTTCAAGGAGATCGGGTTGTCCAATGTGCGCATCCAGTCGCTCGATCTCGGGCCGCAGTGGATGGCGCAGACGTGGGAGGTAGCGGTGACGAGCGGAGGCAAGACGGTCCATCTCGATTCCGCGCAGCCCAACTACGCGGCCGTGCCGACACCGGCCGGAGGTCTCGACCTCGACTCGGTCTATGTCGGCCTCGGCACCGAAGCGGACTACGCCGGCAAGGACGTGAAGGGTAAAGCGGTCTTCTACTACACCCAGGTGGGCTTGCAGCTCGGAACCGACTGGACCGGACTCGCCAAGCGCGCGGACACGAAGGGCGCCGCCGCGATCTTCGAAGTCGACATGCTGCCGGGCAACATGCGGTATCAGGGCTACCCGTCGAATACAAAAGCTCCGGCGTTCACCGTCGGCAGCGGCGACGGGTTTGCGGTTCGCGACATGTTTGCCGCGGCGGCACCCGGCCAGGCGCCGCGCGTGAAGGTTTCGCTCGACGTGAAGATGGTGCCGAACCTGAAGACGGCGCTCGTGTGGGGCACGCTCCCGGGCGCGACCGACGAGACCATCTACGTCATCGCGCACCGCGACGGCTGGTTCGATGCCGCGGGGGACAACGCCAGCGGGGTGGCGTCGATGATCGGCCTCGCCGAGTACTACGCCAAGGTGCCGCAGGCCGAGCGGCGCCGGACCATGGTGTTCGTCGGCCTCGACGGGCATCACAATTACAGTTCCAGCACCGGCTGGGCCGTCGGAGGGAAATGGATGGCGGACAATCGCGACAAGCTCTTCGCGAAGACCGCGCTCATGATCAACGCGGAGCATCCGTCCACGCTGCAGACATACGTGCGGCCGCGGTACGAGGAGCAACGCGACATCGCCTGGTCGAACGCGTACACCGCGCAGCAATGGTATGCGGGCGGCGCCTCGCGCCCCGAGTTGCAGGCGATTGCCGTCAAGGCGTTCAGCGAGTTCGGCGTGCCCCTTCTGCGCGAGCCGAACGCGCGGCCGCCGCTCGGGGATCTCGGCCGCTTCTTTGAGTTCCTGCCGGGCGTCGCGACGAGCGAGTTTTATCACTACTTCCACACCGACCAGGAGACGCCGGCGACGGTCCCCTGGACCGGCCTCGAGGCCTCGACGCGCGCGTACGCGCGAATCATCGACGAGGTGAATGAGCTGCCGTTGAGCAGCCTGCAGCGGCCCCCCGAGTCCGCTGTGGGACCAAGATGAAAGTCCTTGCTTTCTTCATCGACCCCAGCGTCGTTCCAATCTGAGAGTAGCGGCGGATTGCGCGCGGTGCTCGCAGATAGGCCGTTTCGGAAGTCCCGCGGCAGATTCCTCGGCGATTGGAGTGCGGCTGGAACTCACACCGACCTCGTCAAGGCGAGTCCTTCACTGCTCCTTCCTGCCACCCGCCATTTCGAGCCAGTCCAGTTCCTCCTCGATGCGAGCGCCGCGATCCAGGAGCTCGCTTCCCGCGTGCAGCTGGATACCGCGCCCGAGCTCGAGCGGTACTTTCCCGACCGCTGGCCCGCACGCGTCGAGATCCGGTGGAAGGGGAAAGAGCTCTCGCGCGAGCGTCTCGCCCCCGCCGGAGACGTCGAGAGTGGCTACTCCTGGGACGAGGCGCTCGAGAAATTCCGGAGGGCGCTCAGCCCCCAGATGCCGGAAGAGCGGATCGAGGCGCTCTCGCGGGGCCTCCGAGAGCTCGATAGGGCGCGGAGCTGGCCCTTCCCGGAGCTTCGGGAAGCGCTCACCGGCGCCGCGGCGACGGGCGACGCCGCTCCCGGGTGAGACGCTTCGGCGTCTCGGCGGCGAGCTCTCCGACAGCTGATGGAACAGGTCGAGCGAGGGATTTTGCGTTCGATTGGGA
>Ga0184637_10000046_pt1 | contig 74244 bp, 60 predicted proteins | sample PLM3_127_b2_FD_133143 | JGI IMG/M metagenome (GOLD analysis project Ga0184637, IMG submission 133143) | Groundwater sediment microbial communities from an aquifer in East River, Colorado, USA - PLM3_127_b2 | ecosystem: Environmental > Terrestrial > Soil > Riparian zone | place: USA: East River...
CACACAGGCTATCCAGAGGCAATTGCCGGTGGCATCCGAAACGGTGTTGTCCGTGCAATCCAGCCAGTACCAGTTAATCGGGCAGCAGAGCCCGGCCAAGCGCAGATCGCTGGTGGTGCGGAACTTCAAGCAGACCCACTGGCCCTTGTTCTCGTAGTTGTCATCGTCACAAGGCAGCGGATGAATGTTGGAGTTGTTTATGTCCGCAATCGCCACGATGCGAATCAGACAGCTTGGACAGCCGGAACCGCAGTTGCCGTTGCCCAAAGCGCCGAAGCGGTAGGTGAAGAATTCCCATCTCTGGTATACCAACAGACTCCCCTTGGCCGCAGATATGAACTGCAGGCAGGAGCAGTCGTAGGTAAGCAGGAAGGAGAAGCCGCCCACACAGCCGCTGCCGCCGTTGGCGGTGTCGCAGTCCGGGTCGAAGGCTTCCACTAAGTTGTTAATATACACCAGCACGTCCCCACCCTGCGACCTTATTTCGGGGTATTCGACCACGTCGATGCAGAGTTTGAACTTCTCGCCGGAGACCACGTTGAGGTTGTAGCAGCACGAATCCGTGGCGCCGCAGAGGTCGGTCACCTTGATGCAAACCGTATAATTGCCAGCCGCACCCACCGGGTTCCAGTGCACTCCGCCGTCATCCCCATCCACCGTCAAGCCGGCCGGGGGTGAACCCGCCGCAGAGTAGACCAGAGTGCCGGCGTGGGCCGGATCGGGATCCGAACCGGAAGTCTCCTCGTCGTCGTATGTCCCGCCAGCCTGCAAGTTCTTGTTCGACGGGCAGGTGATGGAGGGTGGTGTATTGATTATCGTTACGGTCAAGCTGCAGACGTCCGAGAAATGGCCCGCCGGGCAAGCCGGGAAGCCATCTACCGCTTGGAACACAACAATATGCGTCCCCACGTCACTGCAATCACCCGAAGCCGTATACGACCAAGCTCCGGTGCCTGGAACGAAATCGCCAATCCCGGAAAGCTTGGAAAGCGTCACAAAGTCACCCGCATCCGGATCGGAACCGGTAACCGTGGCAGCCAGTGCCGCTCCGGGTCCACCGGAAACGGCGGGCGGAGCCACCGAACAGGTCGGCGGACTGTCCACGATGGTGATGGTGAAGTCGCATGTGCCGCAGACCTGAGTCCCAGGGACGCAAGCCAGCACCGTCACCGGTATCGGGCCCAAAGGACACGCCCCGGCAAAGTCATACTTGCCGCTGACCGGGTCAATGACCCCCGGGCCGAGGGTGGACCAAGTAACCGCCTTGTCAGCCGTAAAAGTATAGCTGAAGGGCCGTCCGTACAGGACGTTTTGATTCGCGCCGGCGCAGTTCATAATCACCGGCGGCGGAATCGACTGGGTTACCGAACCCTTGACGAAGTTGATGAAAATCGTCGTCCCTCTGGTGTCCACGAACTGGATGGTGCTTTGAAGCACTTTTCCAGAGTCAATGTCCATAACGCCCAGGTTGCTGCAGCTGTCGAACTTGATTTGGAGCAACTCCGTGCGGGTCAGGTTCGGCGGCAACTTGGTGTCGTCGTCGGTCGGGTCAAAAGTGCCCGTGAACATAAACGTGTCCGGCGAGTTGCTGTGGTAGCCGGCAAAGCTCGGAACGCGGGTTCCCAGCCGCGGCGTGAGCGACGGTTGTGCCACCGGATAGGTGAAATCAAATGCCACCGGGCTGGTCCGTGCGGCCGAACAGTTCAACGGACGGGAAACGATTGAGTAAGCTCCACCCGAGATTGACGTTGTCAAAAACGGAATGGTAACGTTACCCAAGCTGTCTTTGTTGGTGATGAGCACGCGCACCCTCAAAAGTGCCGAATTACAGGCTCCTGCAACCGGCGCCGCCGTCTTCTGCTCGATGATAATCGAATCCGCAGGATCCGGTATGCCGGCCAAGGCCATCGCGGGAATCATCAACAGAAAGACCGCAATAAGGGCTAATAGCCTTTTAGAGTTCATACTTAATTACTCCTTTTCATATAAAACGTTAACAGTTGTTTTTTGTACCCGTTTGCTCTGGTCGTCAATGCGACCTCCCCCTCCGTTTGTAGGCAGGTTGCTTTCGGCTCAAGATCGCAACCTTTCCCGTTTTTTGCCTCTTGCTTACAGACGGCTCGAGCGTTTAAGCTGGGCACCTCCTTTCTTTATAATAGTTAATCGTTGCATATCCTCACTGACAGGGGAATGGAATCCCCAGAAAAACTTTGTTCAGCTCCCGTACCACGTCGTTGCTGATTACCACCCCGTCGCAGTCCACGTCCGCCACCGTCCATTCCGGCAAAGGCGGCGGCGCTCCCAAATAGGCATAGTTCAAAATCCGCACCACGTCGGTTCCGGTCAAATGCCCGTTAAAATCAAGATCCCCTTTCATTGAATAAGGAACCGTAACGGTCCCGTTGGTAAACTGCGCGCTGGTATCCAGCACCCGGTACAGAATGGTGCCGGTGGAATCGGAAAATTGGGTACGAATCGGGTCAATAGTTATCGGCACCTGCCTTATGTTCAAAGGAACCGAATCTGCAATCGGGAAAATGTTCATTGGAACGCGGAAAAGCACCGCCCCATTTTGCGGCTGCAAGGCCGGTCCCGGATTGATACTCGTGCTGAACTCGCCCAAGACCTGAAGCACAACTTCCGACTCCCTCCTCCCCAAAAGCACTTTGCATTGGGACGAGAGGGTGCCGGAAGTTATAATCTGGCTTTGGTAAGAGAAACTGGTGTCCTCATAAATGCTGTCCGGACGACAGGGAAGCGGGGTACAATCTTGAAAATATACCCAATGCGGCAGGGTAGTATCAATTTTGAAATAAGTGAAATTAATGATGCTCGGGTCGGCAATCGCAAGCCCCACGCTGAAGGCCCCAATTTTGACGTTTGGATTTGACATTCTAATGGTCAAGTATCTTCCTTCCACGTCCCCCGGATAAATAGCCGTATCCACCACCTGCAAAAAAACTTTGGGCGGCGGACTCGCCTCCGCAAAACTGGATAAAACCGCCAAAGCCATCCCCATTCCTACCAGCGTCCTTCTTACTGACATTCGTTCCTCCTATTGGAAAAAGAGTTCATCCTTGCTTCTGTTCGTCGTGTCGCATAACTCATTAGCAAGAATCTGTTCTCTTTTTCCTCCCGAAGGCCGAATTTTTTTAAACGTTAAAGTTTAACCCGTAAAGGGAAAAAATCCCTTCGTGGCGAATCAAGTTAAACCGGTAGAATATCTACCTTCTGTTGTCTTTTCCGGGCTGCTGCTGTTGGCCCCCTCAGACCAAGCTTACAGACCTCCTCTTCAAAAGAAGAGAGCCGGCTGATTTTTACCTTTGCCTCATTTGTGAGGCTTCACCAAGGCACACATAATTTAAAGACAAATCCGGTTTTGTCAACAACAATTTTCATTTTTTCTCCAAAAAAGCTGCCAAGGCATATTTGCAATTTGCAACACCTGTGCCACCGCTAAAAAGCTTAGAATTCCTCCCGGGGACATAAGAACTTTCTTGTTGGACAATAAGTTAAGAACAAAAGCAGTACTCAAACGGAAAAAAGAAGGTAAAATATAGACAAAAAGTTGCAGATTTTTGCACAAACAAAAATGGCTAAAGTTACGGTCGCTGCAAAATTCTGAGAGGGGGGCAGGAAACTCAGAATGTGGTTGCAACAGCCGGCTTTAGCCATAAGCTGGCCAAAAAGATACTTAGCCAGCTAATTTTTAAACACCCCAGGGTTTCAAATGGTTCCCAACTTTAAAAAAATTATTTTAAGTCCGAAAGAAATTTTTTAACCTGCTCTGCCCGTTCCGAAGTGGGATCTAATTGCAGATATTTATTCCAGAACTTTTTCGCCTCCTCGTTTTTTCCCAGGTTGATATAAACCACCCCTAAATTAAAATTCGCCACCGGATGATTCGGGTCTTGAGCCAGCACCCGATCAAATTGAACTTTGGCCCCGTCGAAATCCCCCATAAAATTCAAACAGGCGCCGTAATCGGTGCGCAAATCCAAATCGCTGGAGTCAATTTCCAGAGCTTTGCGGTAAATCACCATCGCGTCGTGAAATCGTTGCTGGTCAAAAAAGTCGTTTCCCATCTTTACCAGCGCCTTGAAATCCTTTGGAAGTTTTGCAACCTCCCCTTCCGTAAGCTGCGGCGTCCCCATGGACGAAGCCGGCGTTTGGTTCTGACCCGGCGGCCTGGATTGAGAAGTGACGAACACAAAAATAAAAATCAGTCCGACAACCACCAATCCCAAAGCCACCCAGGGCGCGCTTTTCGGCAGCCGGTTGAAGTCCTCGATTTCGTTTTTTAGCGAAGCGCCGCAGGCCGGGCAGAAATTATCCTTCTCCTCAACTTCTCCCCCGCATTTCGGACAAGTTCTTGCTGGGTTTGAAACCAAAGAAACTCCGCAATTGGCGCAAAGGCGGCTCCCAGCTATGTTTTCCCTACTGCAAGAAGGACAAACGAAAGTTTCCATTATTCAAATTAAACGAAACGTGAAGAATTATTGCGTTTTCTCAATTCCATATTTCTCCAAACGATAAAGCAAAGTCGGTCTGGTTATCCCCAAATACTGCGCCGCTTTGGTCTGATTGCCGCCGAATTTATCCAGCGCAAATCGGATAAGCTCTTGTTCCAGCTCCTCGAGGTCCAATCCTTCCTCCGGCGGTTCAAAGAAAAGTCCCGATTTCTCCGGTCGGTAATTTCTCACTTTTTCCGGTAACTCGTTCGGGCCGATTTCTTCGGACTTACGAAACACCAGAATCTGCTCGCAAATATTCTCTAATTCCCGCACGTTGCCGAAAAAGGGATATGCCTGCAAAAGCTTTAACGCTTCCGGCGCCTGCCGCACAAAGGGCGCTCCCAGCTTTTTAAAAAAGTGCGCAACCAGCATTGGAATATCTTCTCTGCGCTCCCGCAAGGGGGGCAAATTGACGCTCAAAACATTCAAGCGATAATACAGGTCTTCCCGAAACTCCCTCTCTTCAACCAGCTTCTCCAACTTCCTATTGGTCGAGGCCACCAGCCGAAAATCCACTGTAACCTCCCCTTTGCCGCCCAAACGGCCGACTTTTTTGTCTTCTAAAACGCGCAAAAGCTTGGCCTGCATTTCCAAGGGCAGTTCCCCAATTTCATCCAGAAATAATGTTCCCCCATCCGCTTCCTCGAACTTTCCCTCCCGGTCACGGACGGCGCCCGTGAAAGCCCCCCGCGCGAAGCCGAAAAGTTCAGCCTCCAGCAAATTTTCCGGTATGGCGGCGCAGTTGATGGCCACAAACGGCCCGGAAGAGCGGGGCGAATGGAAGTGCAGGGCTCGCGCCACCAACTCCTTGCCGGTGCCCGACTCCCCCGCCACCAAAGCATTGGCCGTCGAACCGGCCGCCTTGGCAATCCAGGCAAAGACTTTTTCCATCGCCGCCGAGGAAGCCACAAAATTTTCCGGCCTGAACTTTTCCGCTAATTGCTCTTTCAAGCTCTGATTTTCCGAAACCAGCGCGCGCATCTTCAAAGCCTGTCGCACGACCAAAACCAGTTCTTCCGGCGAAAAGGGCTTGGTTAAATAATCGAAAGCCCCCAGCTTCATCGCTTCCACGGCGGTCTCGACCGTGCCGTAGGCGGTAATGACGATCGGCGTCACTTTCACCCCCTGCCCGGAAAGCTTGCGCAAAAGCTCCATACCCCCCACCTTTGGCATCGCCAAATCGGTGATGAAAAGCGCGGCCTTGTTATTCACCAAATAAGGCAAAGCTTTTTCCCCGTCCGGAAACGAGGTAACCGAAAATCCTTCCTTCTTGAGCGAAAACTCCATCACCCGCAAAAAGGAAGGATCGTCTTCAACCAGAACAATCTCGAGCGGTTCTTTCAATTGCTCTCCAGTATCGGAAAAATTAATGTGGCGGAAGTTCCCGCGCCAACCTTCGAATCGATTTTGACTTCCCCTTTATGCAAAGAAGCTATGCGTTCGACAATCCCGAGCCCCAATCCCACCCCATCCGGCCGGGTGGTGAAAAACGGCGTAAAAATCTTTTCCAAAACTTCCGGGGCAATCCCCGGCCCCCGGTCAGCAACGGAAAGAAAGACCTGTTTTCCGTCTGAATTGAACCCGGTCGCAAGTTTTATTTCGCCTTCGCCAACTGCCTGCATCGCATTCAAAGCCAAATTCAACACCGCCTGGCATAATTGGTTCGAATCTCCCAAAACCGCCGGCAGATTTTTTGCCAACTCCAGCTTCATCTCCACTTTTTTGGACAGCGGGTGCGAGCGCAGAATCGTTTCCGCCTGCCGCACCACGTCGTTCAAATTACAGGCGGCAAATTCTTTCTTCTCGATGCGCGAATAATTCAGAAAGTCGTTGACCACTTTATCCAGCCGGTGCACCTCCTTTTTCAAAATTTCCAAAAACTCCCGTTTTTCCTCCGGTTTGGAATTTTCCTTGGACAAAATATTAACCGAACCCAAAATGGAGGCCAACGGGGTGCGCACTTCGTGCGCCATCCCGGCCGAAAGTTCCCCCAAAAGCTTCAGCCGGTCGGCGCGCAACAATTCTTTTTGCGCCTCTTTTAATTTTTCTCTCTGTTCCCGCTCACGGGCAGCCAAAAAACCGGTCAATCCCCCTACGATATTGTACAGCAGGATGTCGAAGAGCGCATCCTCGCGTTGGGTATGAATATGCGCCCACTGGCCGATGACGTGAGGGAGGTAGATAACCGAAATTGCCACGGAGGTGATTAGCCCGCCGCGCAGCCCAAACCAAAAGGCCGCCAGCAAAATCGGCACGAAATACATTTTCCGCCAGACGCCGTGCAAAATCGGCCGGGAAGCCGGCGTCATATAATGCAGAATCGAAAAGACCAAAACCAGCCCGGCCACCAGAGCCACCTGTTTCCAGTTGCTACGCAACCGCAATCTCCTCCACCGCCCGGTAGATGAATTCCAAGCCTTCGGTGAAACTTTTGAGGGAAACCCGCTCATCATGGCCGTGCATCCGCCCCTCGTCCTCTTCCGTCAAAGGAAAGGGCAAAATGCCGTAGCAGTTGACGCCGATTTGGCGCAGCTCCGCCGAATCGGTGGCGCCGGTGGACATAAACGGAATCACTTTGGCGGAAGGCCAGACTTTGACAGCCGAATTGGAAAGCGCTTGAAAAACTCCGTGCGAAGAGGAAGACGGCTCCACTCCTGCCGCCTTTCCCTGCTGGTAAGTAATTTCCACCGTATCGTCGGCGACGACCCGATTCAACTCCGCCACAAAACTTTCAATCTTCTCCCCCGGCAACAGCCGGCAGTTGAGCGTGACTTCCGCTTCCGAAGGCAAAACGTTGTTGCGAAAGCCGGATTTAAAAATGGTCGGCGCGATTGAATTGCGCAACATCGAGTTGAAAAATGGATGCTGGGTCAACTGCTCCCGCGCCCGCTGGCCCTCCTCTGGATGGTCCACGTTCTTCGCGAAGTTACTCAAAGGAGAGGCGATATCCAGTTCGGCAAACCCCAGGAAAAACTCTTTCGTGGTAGCGTTCAATTGCAAGGGCGTTTTGTACTCCTCGATTTTAGTCAAAGCCCGCGCCAGCCGGTAAATGGCGTTATCCGGCAGGGGAATGGAAGCATGCCCCGGCGTCCCTTTCGCTTTCAACTGAATATGATACGGCACCTTTTCGGCGTTCTGGATGGCGACGTATTCGACCCGGTCGCCGTTAAGTTTAACCCGCCCCCCTTCGTTGATGGCCGCTTCCGCCTCGATTTTATTGCGATGGTTCTCGATAAGCCAGCTAATTCCCAACTTACCTCCCGCCTCTTCGTCGGCGCAGGCCACAAAGAGAATATCCCTTTTGAGCGAAATTTTGTTTCTTGACAAAAGCAGAAGAATTTCGGCAAAAAGCGCCCCCATCCCCTTGTCGTCAATCGCTCCCCTGCCGTAAAGAAAACCGTCCTCGATGGCCGCTCCGAACGGGTCGTATTTCCATTTTTCCCGCTCCACGCCAACCACGTCCAGATGCGAAAGCAAAATCAAAGGCCCGCCGCTCCCTTTCCCTTTCAGCCGGACGATTAAATTGGCGCGCGTACTTGCCCCGAGCGGAGCCGAGGGGTCCGTTGGATGGAAAATTTCAGCCGGAAGCCAGGCGTTTCCAAAAAGCTTTTTGTAATAATTCGCCGCCGCCAGCTCATCCCCCGGCGGATTGACGGTATTGAACCGGATGACGTCCTGCAGAATCTTTATCCCCTCTTCCCCCGCTTTGGCAAAATCAATCTCTGGCATAGGCCTCCATATTGTAACCCAGAATATACCCTTCCTGCTCCCCTTATCAATATGTTGGGGTAACGCCCCGCCTGCCCTGAGCGACTTGTTCCGAGCGAAGCCGGGGGAGGTTTACCCTCAAGGGCGCATCTTAAGATACGCCCCTACATTTCGCGAAACCCAAGTAGTATTTTGTCTTAAAAGAATTGTTTCACGTGAAACAATTTGGGGGGATGCCAGATCCGTGAGAAAGCGGCTGTTTTTTTGCTCAATTTTTGTTTAGAATTTGCGGTTTGACCTAATCCATTCGGCTTCGCTCAGGACAAGCCCCTTTATCCCCTTCCCGGTGCGGGAAGGGGAAGGGCGAGGCACGCCTCGCCCCTACGGCCTCACCCCCTGGCCCCCTCTCCGCGGGGCAGAGAGGGGGAAGGGCGAACACGAGATTCGCCCCTACGAAAATACCGGGCAGGCACGGGGACCTGCCACTACAAATGCGTTTTTATTTCTGGAACGTAATCACGTCCCTTTCCACCTTCGGATAAATCTCATCAATCATTTTCTGAACCTCGATGGTCTTTTGCAGGGCGGTGACGACATTGCAATAATGCTTTATATCTTCCAGCGACAATCTTCTCTTTTTTCTATCCTTTAACCATTTATTGCAGACCTGATACCCCCCGATTTGGTATTCCCAAACCTCTTTCGGGATTCCTTCAAAATATTGGTTTTTGTTTATATAAACCCGTTTCTGTTTTTCATCGTAACGCAATTTTTCCACCGCCGCATCCCCTTTGGCTGGGAATTTGACCATCGGCTTCAAATCGGCGCGCAGAAGGTGCAAATCCACCAGTTGTTTTCCGTATTCCCCCATTTTGGTAAACAATTTGTAATCTTTCGTGAACGGAATTCTTGGAAAATCTGTTTTCAAAAATTCGGCGTACTTGATGCGGTAGCTGTTGGCATACAAAACTGCATAGATGTAACAGAAAAGTTCTTCCGGTGTCGGTTCCTTCTTGAAAACATTCGATAAATGTTTAAGAATTTCTTCCCTTATGTTGGGTTTCCTTTTCTCCGATTTTTTGGTATGGCTGAAAAGGTCTGCTTTGTCTGAATCAGGATAGAGGTAAAGAGGGAAAAGCAACTCGCCTCCGCGATAAAATAAATTCAAATCCACAATGTTTTCGGAAACATATACGATATTCCAAGGCTTCTCTTGCCCAACAGCTTGCCCCTGTCTTCCTGTGCAGAGCCCTAAATTTTCGTCTAACATATGCCGCATTACTTCTTTACGAGAGCGCTCAATAACCTCGTCATGATAAAAAACCCACTGGGTATCAAAAGGACGGTAAAGAATTCGGGATAAAGATTCTTCCCAATTTTCATCTTCTCTTACTTTTTCCCTTGCTTCCTTCAATTTCCAGTTTGTTTTATCTTTCAGCGCGATAGTTTCATCTGGCATTTTTTTGTCGCAAAACATTCGAATTCGCCGTTTCAACGCCTCCTTGTCGGCATCAATTACAAAACTATCTCTGGACGTAACGACCCCAACGCTATTTATCGGAAAAATGTCCGTTATTTTGGGGTTCCTCTCGTAGCTTGCCAAGAGTTTTTCTTCGCGTGGAACGAACAGGTAAAATTCTGATTTCGGATTTATTTTTTTCCATTCCGTTTTATGAAAGTCATTTTTTTCAAGCCAACCATATTTTTTGGGTTCCCGTAAACCCCATAAATCAGCGTGATAAACTTGGCGGGTTGCTTTGGGGCTTTTTTTCTTGATGAACAAAGCAATGGCCACACCTTGCTGTATGTCAAAAACGTTTTCGTCCTTGGAACCATCCGGGCATCTTTCTTTTTTCAAACTGTTCCCGTGCAAATCCAGAATGTAGATTTCATCAAAACTATTCATTAGAGATTGCCGCATTCCCCGAAAAGTGGGATTGTCCAGATAACTGTGGTTGGTGATAAACCCCAAAACCCCTTCCCCGGCTTGGTCAATTTTCCACTGGGCAAAACGGATAAACTTGACGTAATCATCCTGCAACCATTTGGGGTTTTTCTCCCCCAGCGGCTTGCCGTCCACCTGAAAGTACGCCTTGATTTCTTTGGATATCCATTCCCCCACGTTGGTGGAATGCCCGGAATAGGGGGGATTGCCCAAAATCACCAATATCGGCTGGTCTTTTTTTACTTTTCCGGCCAATTCCGATTCCTCCGAAAGGGAGGCCATTCCGGGAAATTCCGTTTTTTTGAGCGCTTCCATTTCCAAGGTGTTGGTCAAATACAGCTTGAACCGGTCGTCTTTTTTCAGCTTGTAACCCAGTTCTTCCAAAAGAAATCCCATTTTCAAGTGCCCAACGGCATAGGGGGCCATCATTAGCTCAAAGGCGTAGAAATTTTTTAGAATATGTTCCTTGATTAAATTCTGTTTCCCTCCTTCACCGTATTTTTCTACAAACTCATCCACCGCCACCTTTGCCGCTTCCGCCAAAAAGGTCAGCGTCCCCGCCGCCGGGTCCAAAACGGTCACGGACGTGCTGGCAAAACCGTCCGGCCGGTTGAACTCCTCTTTCAAAATTTTGTGCAGGGAACGGACGATGTAGGAAACCACCGGCTCCGGCGTGTAATAAACCCCGCGCCGCTCCCTCGTTTTTGGGTCGTATTCCGCCAGAAACGTCTCGTAAAAATGGATAATCGGGTCTTTTCCCTTCCCTTCGCTGTAGAACTGGTGCAGGATTTTCTTTACATTGGTGGCCGCCAGAACTTCGGAAATGTCATCGATAATCCATTCCATCTGTTGCGGCGGGTCTTCAAGGGAAATGTATTTAAAAACATCGCGCAGGATTCCAATGGTTGGCGGAATATTGGAATAGGCCAATCTCCGGTTAAAGCCGTTTTCGGAACGGGTGCGGGCGGCAAACAGGCCGTAGGCAATCGTCTGCGAATACAAGTCGGCAAAATCCTCCTGGGTCAATCCGCTGATGAGATATTGCTTAAACGCCGTGTAAAAACCCAAAAGGTCGCTTTTTCCGGCTTTCAATTCCTCGGAAATAATCTCATCCCGCAAAAAGCGGGTGCGCTTGGCCAATTCTTCCGCCAGGGTTTCGGCGTCCTTGATGGCGCCAAAGCTGAAGGCAAAGAATTTTTCCAGCAGTTGGTAAAATTGTTCCTCCTTTTCCACCGGAGGGGCGACTTTAATCCTGCGGGCGACCAACGGCCGGGAAATCAAAACCCGGTCTATTTCTTCGCCCTTTCGATACAGCCGGAATTCGTGGAAATTGGTCAGGATAAGATTGGGGAAAATGCCCAAATACCGCTTTAACTGCTCGGTCGTTTCAATTTCGTCCAAATGCGTGACCGAAGGGTCTTTCGCTTCTACGTATCCGACGATTTTTTGCTTTCCGTCCCAAACCCTGAAATCGGGGTTGCCCCCTTCGGTTTTTTTGGGGAGGGTGGTAACGTCAATTCCTCTTTTCCCTTTCGATTCGGCGTAATTTTTCAGCAACGATTCCAGCGCGGAATAGTAGCTCTCTTCCCTGGCATCCCCCCGCTGACTGACTTTGAAGATTTTCGATACGTAGGTTTTCAACATTTGATGGGCAAATGGTAGCTTTTTAAAGCATAAAAATCAACTCGCAATTTTTTGCAGCACCGATGGTCTTTGACCTATCCCGCCTTTCCTGTCTTGACTTGGGCCAGCGCAGGGCTTAACTTTAGGCCGAGACTTCTTGAACCGGAGGACGCTTATTAGCTGTGGCCGCCGGGAGGCGGTTTACTATTAAGAAAAAACTGCCGAACAATGAAGGGGATGCCTATGCCCGATTTTGACACGCCCGAAAACCTGCCCGACAAGGTGGATATCCTGCGCCAGGTGGTCGAGGCCAAAATCACCCAGCTAACCGAGGCCAACCGCGCCCACCGGCGCAAAATCTTCGATCTCTATACCGTTTTTGAAATCTCCCGGCATCTTAACGCGATGCTGGAAACCGACTCGCTGTTGGACTCGATTCTGCTTACCGCCATCGGCCAGATGGGGGTAAACGGCGCGGCCATCGCCATTCAAAAAAATCCGGAGGAGGAAAAACTTTACTTTGTGAAAGCCAAGGGCCTTTCCACCCCGCCGCAGGCGGGCTGGCAGGATCTTTTTTGCGAGTTCGACGGAATTATGTGCCAGTTTCTTTTGCGCCGCAATCAGGCAATAACGATAAAGGAATTATGCGAGCGCATCGGTCATCAAACCGAAGAAGTCAATAAACTGACCGAAATTGAAGCCGAACTGGTCATCCCCCTTTCGGTCAAAAACCGTTTGGAAGGTATTTTGATTTTGACCGGCAAAATCTCCGGCGTCCCCTTTTCCGAAAACGACACCGAATTTCTATCCATTCTGGCCAACCAGTTGGCGGTGACCATCGAAAACGCCCGGCTGTACGAGCTGGAAAAAAACTCCAACAGCCAGCTGCGCGACACCCAGAACCAGCTGATTCGGCTGGAAAAACTGGCCGCTCTGGGCGAGCTTTCCGCCACCATCGCCCACGAAGTGAATAACCCTCTGGGGATAATCAAAAACTATTTGGCCTTGATTTCCCAGCAGCTTGCGGCGGAGGATCCGAACACCCCCTTTTATCAGGTGATAAAGGAAGAGGTGGACCGCATCGCCAAAATCGTCCGGCAGTTGTTGGACTTTTACCGGCCCAAGGCGGAAGAAATCTCCGCCGTCGATTTATCGCAGGTTTTGGATGAAACCGTCCTCTTGGTTGAAAAACAGTTGACTTCCTCCAATATCGAGGTGCTGCGCCAGCTGCCCCGCTCCCTGCCGAAAATAGAGGCCTCCGCCGGTCAGCTCAAGCAGGTCTTCTTGAACCTGTTGATGAACGCCCGCGAAGTGATGCCGTCAGGTGGGAAGCTGGAAGTGAGCACCCGCGCCGAAAACGGTTACGTCGAGGCCGAAGTGGCCGACTCCGGTGAAGGAATTCCGGAAGAATATATGGAAAAAATCTTCGAGCCGTTTTTCACCACTAAAAAAGAAAAAGGGGGCACCGGACTCGGGCTTTCGGTCTGTCTCGGCATTGTTAGCAAGCACGGCGGCACCATCCGGGCGCGCAATATAAAACCGAAAGGCGCCGCCTTTGTCGTCCGCCTGCCGCTCAAGGAAAAAACGTGAAACGGGTTTTAATCGTTGACGACGAAGAGCGAATTTGCCAGTCTCTTTGCACGCTTTTGGGCAACGAGGGATACGTAATCGAAACCGCCGCCAACGGCGAAGAGGCGCTGGCCAAAATCGCCCGGACTCCCTATGACGTGATTTTGTCCGACATAAAAATGCCCAAAGCCGACGGAATGACCGTTTTGAAAAAGGCGCGCGAGCAAGACCCGGAAGCTTTGGTGATTTTGATGACCGGTTACGCTTCGCTCGAATCTGCCGTCGCCGCCGTTTCCGCCGGGGCCTACGAATATGTATTGAAACCGGCCGAGTTCGAAGAGCTTAAGCGCCTGGTCAAACGGGCCTTGGACAAGCGCGAAGTCGATTTGGCCAAGCGCACGCTTTTAGTCGAACTATCGGACACAAACAAACGGCTCAAGCGTGAAATTTCTCAAAAAGAAGCGCTTTACCAGGCGGCCTTAACCCTTTCTGCCAGCGAAAAATTGGACGACCTTTTGCAGCACATTGTAACTTTGGCCGCCAACGTCTTGGGCGCCAAAGTCGGCTCCATAATGCTGCTCGACCCGGAAGAAAAACATCTTTCCATCCGCGCCGCCTTAGGCCTTACACGGGAAATTATTGAAGCGACCCGGCTGGAGGTTGGAACCTCGATTGCCGGAGTCGCCGCCCAAACCGGCGAGCCGATTTTGGTCAAAGATTTGGAGGCCGATTCCCGTTTTGCCCGCGCCAGCCGCCAGAAATATGAGACCAAATCATTGCTGTCGGTTCCCTTAAAGCAAAGCGGAAAAACCTTGGGCGTTCTGAACCTGGCCGACAAATTGGATTCCAGCTCTTTTACCGAGGAAGATTTGGCGCTTCTGACCGCTTTCGCCTCGCTGGCCTCATTAGCGCTTTCCGATGCGCAGAACTACCAGCAAAGCCAGGCCAAAGTGGCGGAGATGTCTGCTTTGTATCAGATTGCCACACGGTTGTCCAACCTGGACCGCTACGAAGAGATGACCCGCGTGGTGGTGGAAACTTTGGGCAAGTTGATGGAAATCAAAACCGGTTTGTGGTTTACCTATGATCCGGAAAAAGAGAAATTATATCTGACCTCGCAAATCGGAGACGACCATCAAAAAAAGCCGAACGTTTCCGAATTCCCCCTCTCCAAAAGCGATGCCGAAAACCGCCTCTTTTTCCGCTCCTTTTTCACCACGAAAATTCAGGAAGCCTTCGGCCGGCAGATGACCTTTCTTCTGGTTCCCCTCTTCGGGCCCAAAACCTTGGACGGCGTTTTGGCCCTGGGCAGGGGCGACGAGAAAAAATACAGCGACGAAGAAGAGCGCCTGGCCTCCATTGTAGTCTCCCAGGCCGCCACCGTTTTGGAGCGTCAGCGCTCTATTCTAAACGCCGCCCGGCTGGTGACGATGGGGAATATGATGACCGAAATCAGCCACGATTTGAAAAAACCGTTGACCAACCTGCGCGGCGGCCTGCAGATTTTGCGCGATAAATGGAACGAGCTGGGAGAAAAAGAAAAAATAATGGCTTCGCTGGAGCAGGAGGCAATGCACCTCTCCGAGATGGTGAAGGAATTGCTGGACTTTTCCAATCCGCGCAAATACGAGCGCCAGCCCAAAAATTTAGCCGCCTTGATTCAGCGCGCCCTGAAATTGGTGGAAGGGGATTTGGCCAAAAAGAAAGTAAAGCTCGACCTTTCGCTGGCCGAAAATCTCCCGTCGGTTCTGGTGAACGAAAACGAAATAGTTGAGCTGGTTTTGAACATAGTCTTGAATGCCTTGGAAAGTTTGCCGGAAGGAAAAGAGATTTCCATTCAACTATCTCCCATTGATTTCGGCATCGAAAAACATATCCGTCTTACTATATCCGACCAGGGTGCCGGCATCCCTCCCGAAAATTTAAGCCGGATTTTCGAGCGTTATTTTACCACCAAAGAATCCGGCACCGGTTTGGGCCTGGCGATTGTGGATAGAATCGTGAAATCCCACGGCGGAAAAATCGAAGTCGAATCCACCCCCGGCGTCGGCACAACCTTTACGATAGATTTCCCCTGTTAAAAACTTCCTTCACCAAACTCCAAACGTAGCGGAAACCTTTAGGTTTCCACTATGGAAGGCTGAAGCCTTCCACTACCAGTTCCAATTGGATATCAAGATTTTAACACGGCGGCGGGGCTGCCAAAAATGTCATATTCAGCAGAATCACAATATCTGCCGCAGTCAAAACTCCATCGCAATTCAAATCACAAGCGGCAGGCGGAACATTTGACGGGGCAATTCCGAGAAACACGCAGTTAAGAGCCAAAACAATGTCAAACAGGCTCAACATTCCGTCCCGATTTAAATCTCCTTTTAATTCTGGAAGGGGAGCGTATTTGATGGTGAGAAAACCAGACTGGGTGGAGCCGGTTACATAGACGTTTCCGCTTTGATCTAAGGCGATGGCGCTCATCTCTGCCCCGTGATCGATGTCACCATATTTTTTCTCCCAAAGTAATGCCCCCTGTGAGTCATATTTTAAGGTGGCAGCATACCAAGCATCATAGCCGGTGACGTAGACATTTCCCGAACTGTCCAAAGCCATGGCTTTTGGCTCTCTACCTTGGCCGCCAGCGATTCCGTAGTAGGCTTGAAACCAAAGTTGATTTCCCGTTGAATCATATTTTATGGTCGTCCAAGCTATAGCATCGGGGATAGAAAAGTAATTACCGACCACGTAAACATTGTTATGTTTGTCGGCAGCAACAAATGATACCCCTTGCCACTCCTCCGACCTACTGTTGGAACGCCGAAGCCAAAGTTGGTCGCCAGTAGTATTATATTTAATCACGGTGAAATTAGTGTCACTGGCGCCAACAACGTAGACATTGCTTTCATTATCCAAAGTAATTGCTTGGGCTGCGCCGGGAAAACTTCCACTCCAAAGCTTATCGCCCAGCGAATCATACTTAACAATTTGGTCTGGAGCGGCAATGAACACGTTGCCGGCAGAGTCCAGAGCCAAGTCAAAACCGTTTCTCCCGCCTGTTGCCACGATGCGAAACCAAAGTTGGTTTCCCAAAGAATCATATTTTATCAAAAACCATGAAAGACTTTCCAGATCCCACTCCTGACCGGTAACATACAGGTTGCCAAATTTGTCGAGACCCAAAGCATAACCCCCGGAGATGGGCGTTTCTGTGAAATTCACAAATGTAGTAAACCGCTGAACCCAGAGCTCATTGCCATTGGAATCATATTTTAGGGTGAGAATGTCGCCACTGCTTCGACCTGTTATATAAACATTGGCACTGCTATCCAAAACCATATCCCTGGCCAAATCGGTATCGTTTGCTGGGCCACTATAACGTCTTACCCAAGCCGTATCTCCATTCGGCAAATATTTTACAGTAGCGTAGTCGTAGCCAGTAGTACTGTCAAAGCTGGAGCCGGTGGCGTAAACGTTGCCGCTGTCGTCCACGGCGATGGCGGCAGCTTGGTCGGCCCCATTTCCCGGGCCGTTGTAGCGCCGCACCCAGGCAGTGTCCACCTGTTGGGCGAAAGCGAAAAATGGAAGCAGGGTGAACAATCCGACCACAACAAAAATCCAAAGCTTAGCCAAAGCAACTTTTTCCGATTTGCAAATCATATCAGTATCCTTTTCAGCACGGCGGAGGGCTTGCCAGAAAAGCCATATTAAGAAGAATCACCACATCCGCCGCAGTCAAAACTCCATCGCAATTCAAATCACAAGCCGCAGGAGGAGCGTTAGGCGGAGGAATTCCAAGAAAAGCGCAGTTGAGTATTAAAACCACATCGGAAGCGGTCAAAATGCCGTCCGCATTCAAATCGCCTTTCATTTGGGGGAAGGGAGAATATTTAATGGTGGCGTAGTCGTTGTCGGTGCCATTATCAAAACTAACACCGGTTACGTAGACACTACTCCCGTTGTCCACGGCAATTGCGTTTATTTGGTCGGTGTGAGCCCCAGAGCCCGCATAACCCCTCTCCCAAAGTTGGCTTCCGTCTGATTGGTATTTAATAGTCAGGTACCCGTTGCCAGAACCTCCGGCCACATAAACGTCAGCATTACTGTCCAAAGCCATGACGGTACCAGTCCTTCTCACATCAGGTGTAGAGTATCGAAACCATAGGAGGCTACCCACAGAATCGTACTTAAATGTCAACCATGAAAAAAATCCCGGTTCATATTCAGTAAAACGACCAGCCACATAGACGTAATCACTTTTGTTCGCTACAAGCGCATAACCTCCATCTCCGTCAGTGGATGAAAAACTACCAAAGCGTCTAATCCAAACTTGATTGCCAATTGAATCATACTTTATAGTTGCAAAATCAACACCGCTGCTGCCGGTTACATAAGTATTGCCTCCAGAATCAACAGCTATCGCTCGAGCAAAGTCTTCTCCATTTGACGGCCCGTTGTAGGTGCGCATCCAAAGCTGGTCGCCGCTCGAGTCATATTTGACCGTGACGTAATCAGGGCCACCGGCAGCTACATACACACTTCCATTCCCATCAACCGCAAGGTGAGCGTGAGGGGCGTAACACAGCCTGGCGGGGAAATAATTAGCCCACAAAGAATCTCCATTAGAAGCATACTTGATAGTTCGATATTGGTTATCTGGAAAATCGAGACCACAATACTCCGAACTCATTCCCGTGACGTAAACATTGCCATTTTTGTCCAGAGCCAAGGAGGTGACGCTGTCACAGCTTAGTCCGTAAGCCCCACCATGAGAGCGCTTGACCCAAACAATATCACCGTTGGGGGTATATTTGATAGTGGCGAATTCGGAGCGAAAACCACAAGGGCAGCTACAACCAGACAGGAGATTATTCGTGCTCGTACCGGTTACGTAAGCATAACCGCTATCATCCAAAGCCAATTCAACGGCAAAATCATCCAAATTGTCCGGCCCGTTGTAGTGGCGCACCCAAGCCGTATCTCCATTCGGGTAATATTTGATGGTGGCGAAATCGTAGCCTGTGGCGCTGTCGAAGCTGGAGCCGGTGACGTAAACGTTGCCGCTGTCATCCACGGCGAGGGCAACGGCCTTGTCATCCCCATTCCCCGGCCCGTTGTAGCGCCGCACCCAGGCGGTATCCACCTGTTGGGCGAAAGCGAAAGAGGGCAAAACAGAAAGAGAAACTGCGGCCAAGAAAACCAGCTTCTTGCAACAGATTTTATTCTTTTCTTCGTTAATCATCGGAACCAGTCTCCCGGTTATCCTTTCAAAAGAATATAACGGAAGAAAAGAGAAAAGGGCAAGAAAAAACGAACCTAAAAACCGGGGTAGCCGCGACTTTACTTGTCCTGAGTAGTCGAAGGAGTCGCGGGATTCTTTCCGACACTGAAGTGTCGGCTACCAAGTAGCGGAAGGCTTTAGCCTTCCACCGGTGGAAACCTGAAGGCCTGCCCGAAGCCGGGCCGTTGCCAGGGTTTCCGCTATTTTCCCTCTCCTATGAGGAGAGGGTTAGGCCCGTCCCGAGCGTAGCCGAGGGGGTGAGGTCAATTCCCGCTTTCACTTCTTCGTTTTTTCCGGAATAGGCATAAGCCATTTTGGGGGTGTTGTGGTATAAACCGATTTTGCATTGAGGGGTGACCAAAATCGCTCCACCATAGCCATCCACCCGTTTACGCATTTCTTCGATGGCATTTTTAACGGCGGTTGAAGGAGATAAGCCCTTTTCAAGATAATTCAGAACTCGTTTTGCCAAACCGATGCGCATTATTCCCTCTCCCCAACCGGTGCAGCTGACCGCGCCCAGAGTATTATCTGCATACGTTCCAGCGCCGATGATAGGAGTATCGCCGACTCTTCCGGCCATTTTGCGCGGCGTCCCGCCGGTGGAAGTTGCAGCGGCTAAATTGCCGTAGGAATCGAGAGCAACAGCTCCGACGGTGCCTTTTGGATGGCCGGAAAAAAGCGGTTTGGCATCAAATTCTCTTTTCTTCTTAAGTTTCTTCCAAAACGCCAACTCCCGCCCCGTCAAAAGCGATTCGGTTTTGCAGAAATGCATCCCTAGCTTGCGCGCGAACTTTTCCGCCCCGGCACCTACCAGCAAAAGATGTTCGGTCTCTTCCATAATCTTCCGCGCCAAGCTGACCGGATGAAGCAAACGGCGCACGGCAGCAACCGCTCCGGCTTTGAGATTTTTTCCATCCATAATGGAAGCATCCAGTTCGACCTCTCCGTTTTCATTCAAAAACGAACCGCAACCAGCATCAAAAGTCGGGTCGGCCTCCAATTTTCGGACGGCGGTTTCAACCGCATCTAAAGCGCTGCCGCCGGACTGCAAAATCTTAATGCCGGCCGAACAGCCCGCCCGGCAGCCATCAATGTGCGCTTGCCAGACCGATTTTGGAATATCCCACGCCCCGCCGTGGACGACAATGACCGGCTGGAATTTCTTTTTTGACATTGGGCGGCCAAGGTATCGGATTTAATTCTTAAAAGCAAATTTGGGAATCGGACCTGCGCTTTACTGCACAGTCAAAGGCGTTCGGAGCTACGCCGTAAAGATATGTTCCGGGTTTTTAAAGGCCTTGAACTCCAGCGCGTTTCCGCTGGGATCAAGAAAAAACATGGTCGCCTGTTCCCCCGGCTGTCCGGGATATCGAACCCGCGGCTCAATGACGAAGCTTACTCCGGCCTGCCGCACTCGCTCCGCCAGCGAATAAAACTCCTCCCAGGATATTATGGCGCCAAAATGCGGCATCGGCACAGCCACTCCATCCACCTGTCCGCTGTTTTGGGTTGGCGGGACCGCTCCCAAAGTGTGCGCCGATAGCTGGTTGCCAAAAAAGTCGAAGTCAACCCAGCTTTGCGTGCTTCGCCCTTCTTTGCAGCCCAAAATTTGACCGTAAAACTGCCGGGTGGAAGCCAAATCGCGCACGAAGAAAGAAAAATGAAAGGCGCGCGACATCAAAGAGTAAAACCCGCTTTCGGCCTTTGTCCAACCATTTAAAACAAAAATAGAATTTTTCGATAACCCTGTCAATCTTTGCCCTGCCCGAATCGCCTTGACTTACCATACGGCTTGATTTTCCTTATGGAAGAAACAGGTAGGGTCACCGATTCAACGTAGGGGCGGCCGGTTTACCCCGAGCGTAGTCGAGGGGCGGTCGCCCGCGGTGCTCGCCTGAAAAATCCGGGGTGTGGCGCAGCCTGGTAGCGCACCTGCTTTGGGAGCAGGGGGCCGGAGGTTCAAATCCTCCCACCCCGATAAAGACAGTGATTAGTGAAGAGTGATTAGTGATTAAAAAACAATGCGAAACGTAAACAGCTATCGGGATTTGATTATCTGGCAGAAAGCTCATAAGCTTGCTAAAGAAGTTCTGGATATTTGTGAGAACCTGAACGGAAGCCCAGCTGCCAAAGAAATTGCCGGCCAGCTAATCCGTTCGGCCACTTCTATCCCTGCCAATATTGCCGAAGGCTACGGTGGAAGGAGCGGAAAAGAATACTTGAGTTTTCTTTTTAACGCCCGCAAGTCGGCTACGGAAACGGATTACTGGTTGCTTTTGGCCTGTGAGCGTGGTTTAATTAAAAAAGAAGAATCGGACCGATTGCAGGCCGGTTATGTTGAACTCTTAAAAATGCTCAACTCATCAATGAAAACATTGGCCAAAAACCGGGAGGTATAGTTTTTTTAATCACTAATCACTAAGTCACTAATCACTGTATTAAAAGCGCCCCCGTAGCTCAGGCGGATAGAGCATCTGCCTTCTAAGCAGAGGGTCGGCCGTTCGAATCGGCCCGGGGGTAAAACTAAAAGCCCCGCCACCTTGAAGGCGGGGCTTCTGATTTTGTAGGGGCGATTCATGAATCGCCCTTCCCCTTCCCGCATTGGGAAGGCCTGCCCGAGCCCGCCTGTGGCGGGCCAGGGGGATTAAGGGGCCTGCCCTGAGCGAAGTCGAATGGGTTAGGTTAGAAATCCGCTCCGAACGAGAAATAATACCGGGGCGAGGAAGTTTGGTTAAAGTCGGTCTTCCAGGCGGAGTCAAAGCGCAAAACGAACAGGCCCAAATTGGCGCGCAGGCCGTATCCAAAGCCGGACTTGATATCTTTCAACCGTCCACCCTCAAATGCGGCCGTGGTCGGGTCGTCTTTGGAGGTAAAGGCTTGGAATTTTTCTCCTTTGTTCCAGGCCGCGCCGGCGTCGTAGAACATTACCCCTTCAATCCGGCTCAAAATCATCGAGAGCGGAAAATGGGTCTGCACGTCGGCAAAGGGGAAGCGGAACTCGAAGTTGGTCAAAAAGTAGCGGTTGCCGGCCAGTTCGTAATAGTCCAGCCCGCGCAGGGGGGTTACCACGCTGGAGGCGTAGAAACCGGAGAGGGAGTACGCCTGTGGGTTACCGACCCGGCTGGTAATCTGACCGGTGGCGCCGCCCAGGAAGAATAGCTTGGGCGAAGGGCCGTTGGAAAAGCCGCCGGCCGTCCGGAAAACGAAATTGTAGCGCTTGAAAAATTTCCAGTATTTGCGGTAGTCGCCCTCATAGGAACTGTATGAGATTCCCTTGTTGGCAATTTTGGGGGCATATTCGGCGGAGAGGATGTAGCGCTGGCCGTTGTTCGGGCCGGTGTAACCCCAGCGCACCACGTCGTTGACCAAAGCCAGGTTCAATACCGCCAGCTGGCGCGTCCCGTTGTTAAACGGCGGGTCAAAATACTCCCGGTCGAAATTCAGGCCGGAAGCCGAGAGCTGCACCCGGGTGAACTTGGAAAAAGGATAGGAAGCCTGGCCCAAGACGCCATACACTTTGTCGGAAAAGAGCCGGTTGCCGGACGAAAGGTTATCCAGATAAAAATTCTTGTAATAGAGCGCGCCAAATCCGTAGTCAATCCGCTTGCGGGTATAGTTATAAAAGAACTGGAAATTGGACTGGTCGATGGAATTAAGCAGATCGGTCGCCAGAAAGAACTGGTGGTCGCCCATCACGTCGGTGACCAAAAAGAAGGATTGTCCGCGCAGCCCAAAAAAGGTGTCGTAGGAAAGCCCGCCCGCCACCAAATCCGGCGCAAAGTGGGCACGATATTTTTGCTGCTTGTATTCCCCGTCCGGCAGCTTGGCAAAAGCAGCAACGCTGTCCTTTTTGGGCAACTGCACGAAGGTTGTGTCCTTGCCCGCCAGACTGTCGGCCAAGACGCTGTCGGCTTTCGAGGTCTCCTCGGTTTTAGCGGTGACTACAAAAGAACGGAAAGGATTCGGCTTGGCTTCCTTTTCGGCCTCGGCCGGCTGGGCGCCGGAAGAATCGGAAGAAGTTTCCTTGGAAGTTTCTTCTTTCTTAGGTTCTGCTTTTCCGGACTCCTCTTCCTTGGCAGCGTGGGTTTCCTTTTCCTCCTTGTCAAAAACGTAGAAAGGGGTGTTGTTTTTTTGAGATTGGGCTAAATGCGTCAGTGGTAGCTCTTCTCCGGGCTTGTTTGCCGGCTTGGGGTCTTTCAAAACGAATATGTCGAAGCCGCCTTTATAAAAGCAGGCAAAGGCCAGCCGGTCGCCGTCTTTCGACCAGCTCGGGTTAAAACAGCCGGAGAGAACGTTGGTGACCGGATAAGATTTCAAGCTGTCCATAGCCATGACGTAGATGTTGTTCACACCGGAGGGTTGCGCGGTGAAAGCCAAACGCTTGCCGTCGGGGGAGAATGCGGGAGCGCGGTTGTTGGCGCCATCGGCGGTCAAAGCGCTGATTTTGCCGCTTTCGGCCTCCCATTTGAAAAGATTGTAATTGCCGTATTTGAAGTGGTAATGGTCATACGGCTCGCCGTTGGCCGGCCGGTCGGAAGCAAAGACCAAAGTCCTGCAATCCGGAGCATAGGTTGGGTCGAAATCGCCAAAATCGTCGTCGGTCACTTTGGACAACTGGCCGGTTTTCAAATCAACTTGATAGATGTCGGTCCGTCCGTTTTTCAAGCCGACAAAGGCGATTTTGGAGCCGTCCGGGCAGTAGGCGGGAGAAAACATACCGTCCATCCCGAACTTGTAGCGCTTTTCCAAACCGCCTTTGACCCGATAGATGGCCAAAGCATCTTCTCCCTTGCTTTTGGCCACCAAAGCAATTTTGGTTCCATCCGGCGACCAGGAAAGGCCGGAAACGTAGGAATGGAGCGACTCCAAATCGCCGGAGCGCTCTCCTTTCAAGAGTTTCTTGATGCGCTTGCCGTCGGCGGCGGAAATCAGATAGACTTCGGTGTAATCGGAACGGTCGCTAAAAATGGCAATCTCGTTGCCGGTGGGTGAAAAAGCGGGACGCTCGTTAAAGTTGGAACCGTCCTTTTCGTGGTTGGTCAGCTGCTTGGAAAAATCTTTCGGCTCTTTGCGCAGGTTCAATTCCGGCCAGTAGATTTTCTTCTGCGCTTTCACCCATTCGTCGTTGAAGGCTCCCAGCCCCTGGCCGATGGAGGATTTTAACGCCCGGTCGATGGTTAAATTGACTTTGCCCTTGGAAAGTATTTCAGAAATTTTCTCTTCACCATATTTCTGGGCGATGTAGGTTAAGACCGATTGCCCCTGCTTGTAGGCCAAAAAGCCGCCCACATATTCGAGCGGCTGCAGGTAGTTGTTAATGGTGGCATCCCGCATCACCATATCGGCAAATGGGTCTATCCCGTGCAAAGAGGAATATTCGGCATACCCTTCCGCAAACCAGAGCGGCAGCCGAAATAAAGCCTGTCGGGAAAGAATCGAGCCGAACGGGTTGGAAAAGAGCATATCGAAAATCATCGCGTGGGTCAGCTCGTGGTGCAAGACGTGCCGGAAATCTTCGTAGTTCCCCATAAAAGGCAAAACCACCCGGTTTTTGAACGATTCGGTGAACCCCCCGATCCCTTCCTCAATCAGCTGCGGGGTGACGTTGGTTTGCTGGAAATCGTTATGCGATAAAAAGAGGACGATCGGAACCCGCTTGCGCACGTCGTAGTTTAAGCTTTTGCGCACTTCCACATAGGCCGTCTCCAGGCTGGCGGCGGCAAATTTGGCCGGCTGGTAGCCGTTTTGGTAATAGTAGATGTCGAAATGCTCGGTCTGGATGAAATGCCAGTCGAAGTTTTTGTAGTGAACCTTGTTTTTCCCAAAATAGGTCTCTTGCGCCTCTCCCAGAACTACTAATAGGATGACGGCAAGTAGGGTGGCGGCCAGTCGTAGGGGGGTTTTCATCTTTTTATCTCCTCTTTTTTCATACTCAAAAAGCGCAAGTTGTATGCCGCCCGGCCGGTCGTGTAAGTCCTTGGTATCCAGCCCGCTATTGGTTTAACCCCGTGCAAACCAAGTTCGTTCCCACTGCAAAGCCCAGCCGCTTTGCAAGATAGGTTATTATCCCTTATTTAGCAACAGCGGCTTATTCCTTCTGTACTATGGTCGAATCGGGTCTTTGCTTAGGGTTGCCAAAATTTTCGGCTTGACAATTTGATGAAGACCCTGCAAGAAGCCGGTATGATTCATAACGGTAAAGCCGTATTGAGTCGGTATCAAAGCCGAATCGCTATAAAGTCGGACAAGGGAATCTACAAAGCGAATCGGGAGAAAGAAATCGTTCCCGCTCGGCTCATCCGCCATCAGCCAGCCCAAAACCACCGGCTGACCTAAGGAATCTGTTTGAGTGGCCAGCCGCAAAACGGAGGATTTAATACTGTCAATCGCTTGTGATTTCGTAACCGGGTTAGATATTCCAAAAAGTTTATCCCCTAACTCGTCATACACTTCCGTGTAGTCCACATAGAGCTTTCTTTTTTTAGTCCAATCAATGTTAAAGTTCAAAAGGCGGGCCCAATCCCGATGTCCCGGAAGATATTGACAACTGGAAGGGGACATATTGGGCGTAGCTGCCCTGCTCAAGTTCGGCGTTTGCTGTTGGTTTATGAAATTGTAAGTCATAGTAAAATTTTGAAACTGGCCGGCCTGGGTAAAAGAATTTCCGGTCAAAACCCGGGAAACAATTGTCGTTTCCGGCGGCGCACCACTTATTCGAGTAACCGAAATGGTACAAATTGTGTCCGGCCCGCCGATGCTGTCCACCCGAAGTCGGAAATTGACAGTATAACGAGGAAATGAGTCAGAGACGAAACCTGGTACCAACTGTGCCTGTCTAAGCCATTTTTTTATTTGATAGTACAGCGGGCCGCTTTGAATCCGTCCAACTCCATCTGAGGCCGTGTCAACCGACCAAGCAGTTCCATTCAAGTCAAGCCGCCCGACATTAGGAGGCAAAGTGCAGGGCCATCCCCCGCAAGTTCCCAAGTAATGGCGAATGCCAACGCCCTCATCCAAAAAAGTAGTGTCTTCCGCCTCCCATTTCGAATATAGCGCTTCGGAATAAAGTAAAGGCCAGCCCTTTATCGAAGAACAATCCAGGATTTCGTTAAAGGCAATTACCTTCAGAGCGGCATTTTTGAAACTGTCCACGTGTATCCTTGAACCCGGCGCGTCATCCACGTGCATTATCAGTCGATTCAATCCAAGCTCTTTCATCTGTGCATAGTTTGGATTGTCGGCTTGATTGATAACCACGTAGGCCCCAAATGGAAAATCGGTAGCCCGGGCAAAGGGGAGCCATCCTATCCCGGTGGCCAACAAAAATACAATACCTCGTTTCACCACAGTATCCTCCTTCGGTCTCATTTTAGCAAGACCATTCCAATGGTTTTTCTGTTATCTCTCCATCTCAAAGCGGCGAAATATATGCCGCTGGAAACGGAATTGCCACCTTCATCTCTCCCATCCCAGAACACCACATAATTTCCTCCGGAAAGAGGCTCATTCAACAATGTTTTTATCTTCTGTCCTAAAGAATTGTAAACCTCCAATCTGGCCGGATGGCTACCCTCCGGCGGAAGCCGAAAACGTATCTGCGTAGAGCTGTTGAATGGATTAGGATAGTTCTGGAAGAGTTCAAAAGTTCGGGGAAGATTTTGTGGATTATCCCCTACCCCGGTTGCTACAAGCGAAACCTCGTTGGAAAGGGGACTTTTGTGGTTGGTAGTATCGACGGCCTCCAACCGGTAGAAATAGGTCTCCCCGCCGATAATTTGGGTATCGAGGTACTGTAAAGAAAAAGCCGGAATTTGAGCTAAAAGTAGTGCCGGATTAGGTGCCGGAATTGAGAACCTATCGCGGTAAAGGAAGTAATTCCCCAAGTCCGCTTCCGTATTGGCGGCCCAAGTAAGATGGATTAAGCTGTCCTCAAAGAATGCTTGTAGTGAATCGGGAGCTTTGGGAGGCAAATCTTGATAGACATAGGTAGCTCCAAAAAGCCCACCATAAGCCCCCATATCGGAACGCGAAGAGTCCGGATCTTTAATTTCGGGCGCACCAGCATCTATGCAGAGAGAACCAAACTGCAGATGAACATCCAGCGAATCCACAAACATCGGGTCTTTGGAAAGCTTGCCCTCAAAGTCGATACTATCCCAATTTATGGGATTGTTGAAAGGAGAGCGGCGATTCTTCCATAAATCGTTATAGCGTACCGACAGGAAGCCAGGTTTTGTGGTATCATCGGTGCCAAGCCCTACCTCTTTGTTTCTTATGGAAATATTATTTTGAGCAAGAACGGAGTCATTACCAAAAAAGAAAAAAGTGATTCCGTTGAAATCATTGTAAGCTACGGTATTGTTTTCAAACCGCATGTTTCCATTGGCGATTATACCATATTCGCCACTACCGAGAACTATATTATTTAGCAATTCCTTATACTGGTCGGAACCAATGATAATTTGAGCGCTAAACACTGAAGGCGAAGGGAGGCAAATGTTGCTTATAATTTTTCCAGCCGAAGCGACGCAGCTAATCGCCCGGTAGTTTACGTCAGAAATAATGTTGCCTTGGATTAAGGCGCTGCGACCCAAAATATCAATGGCTGTGCGGCAATTAGAAAAAACATTATTTTTTATTTCTGTTGCGTCAACGGGATACGGTGTCAGCCCCGCAAGCATCTCAATGCCAGCAACCGCATTTGTAAGTTTATTGAACGAAACGAAAATGTGAGAAGTATCCCTTACTAAAATAAGATTTTGACCACCCGCCCTCGGGTAGTCTCCCCGAAGATGAAAACCTTCTATTTTTTGGCTGTCTCCTTTACATTCTATGAGAATAATTGGAGCGGAGTCGGGGTTTGATGTAGGAGTCAACTGAAGCATTGTTGAATCCATCCCTGAACCCAAAAGAACCATTCCTAATTTAAGCACCAAATTAGAGTCCGTATATACCCCGGTTCCCACCCGGACAGTATCGTAGGGCTGGGCCAGGGCGAAAACCGTGGCAATGGAGTCGGCAGCGGTGGCCCAAGAGGTGTAGGGCGGGGTGTTGGAGCCGGTATGGGAGACGTAGTAGGTAGTGGCAAAAAGATTCCCCGGCAGGAGGATTACGGCGGTTAGGAAAAGCCAGCGCTTCATCATGTTTCCTTTTAATACCTGTGTTTAAGATAGCTAAGAAAAAGAATAGAGCAAGCAGAATTGCGGTTTTGAAAGGAAAACTACAGAGGAACTAATACTTTCTGCGCCGCTCGACCACGTAGCGGCTGGGGGGGCCCTGCACCTGTTTGGCGCGCTTTTTCAAATCCGCCAGCATATGCGCAATTTCACCAATGTGAGTGAAGCTGCGCTGCCGATTGGGCAATACGGCCACCGAAACCGTCATAATCGGAAACTCCTCAATCACTCCTTTGCGATTGGCGGTCACGATTTTCCCGCGCACCAAATCTTTTTCGGCATAGCGCGTCGGAATAAACAAATCGAAGGTTTTGCAAATCGCCTTGCAAACCGGCTCCGCTTTGGCCCAGGGAACGACAAAGATGAAATCATCCCCGCCGATGTGCCCCACAAACCCGGTGGGGCACAAATCATACACCGTGTCGCGAATAATCCAAGCCACCAGCTGAATCACCTTATCCCCGGAAGAATAGCCGTAGTAGTCGTTGTAGGCTTTAAAATTATCCAAATCGGCGTAGCAAACCGCGAAGGGCTCCTTGATTTCCAGCCGCCGGCGCAATTCCTGTTCAATCGCTTGCGGCCCCGGCAGGCGGGAGGAAGGATTGACCGAAACGTCCCGCCGCGATTTGCACAAAACCATCGCCATCCGCGCCGAAAACAGCTGCTCGTCCCAGTTTCCCCAGAGAAATTCGTCCGCGCCCGAGCACAGGCCAAAAAGTTTTTGCTCCCGCGTGGGATGGGGGTGATACAGAATCAGAGGGATGGAAACCAGCGAGGGATGCGCTTTGATTTTCTGAATTTGCAAAGCCTCCACCGCCAAATCCCCGCCGGCCGCCATAAAAATCAGCCCCAGAAAAAACTTGGGCGCTTCGCGGTAGAGTTCCGTGTCGGAGTGAAAAAGATGCACCCGCTCCGGCTTTATCCCCAAAGCCCGGCAGAGCTCGGCTTCGATTTTCACGCCCGACTCGTACAGGGCGCAGTGAAAAAGTTTATCGCCCTTCACGCGGATGATAGCGGCGGAAAACTTCTTTTAGATGCTCCGGCCGCAGATGAGTGTAGCGCTCGGTGGAGGAAACGTCGGAGTGGCCCAAATATTCCTGAACGAAACGCAAAGGCGCTCCGTCTTCCAAAAAGTGCGTCGCTTTGGTATGCCGGAAAGTATGCGGGGTAACTTTTTTGCGGATGCCTGCCGCGCGCACGTATGCACGAATGATTTTCAAAGCTCCCATCCGCGAAAGCGGCCGCCCATAGCGATTGACAAAAAGCCGCCCGCGTGAACTGTTTTCTTCCTTGACCAGAATCGGTCTCCCTTTTTTCAAATACTCCCGGAGAGAAGCGATTGCTTCCCGTCCCAAAAACACCTTCCGCTCCTTTCCCCCCTTCCCCTTCTCTATTTCGACCAACCCGGTGTCTAAATCAAACCGGGCCAAAGGCAGAGTTAGTGCTTCCGTAACCCGGCAGCCGGTCGAGTAAAGAAACTCTAAAAACGCCCGGTCGCGAAATCCGCGGGGAGTTTTAGGCGGCAGGGCTACAATCTTTTCCAATTCTGCAGAAGTGAGCACGGTGGGGGAAAAAGTTTTAATCTTGGGAGCCTCTTGATCCAAAATCCGCGCATCGGTTTTAACCTTTTCTTTCAAGAGGAAACGGTGAAAGTTGCGCACGGTCGAAAGCCGCCGCGCCAAAGTGGCCGGCTTCAGCCCGGCGGTCATCTCCGCCGCCAAAAAGCCGTCAACCTCTTTTAAGTTGATACGCTCCGGCGCGCTTACCCCCTTTTTCTGCAAAAACAGAAGATATTTCAGAAGGTCCAAGCCGTAGGCCTGCTCGGTGTTCCCGGCCAGATGTTTTTCCGACTTGGCCGAAAGGGTGAACTTTCCCCACCAGCTGCGCCAGACCGGCGCCAAAATCTCTTGCGAAAGATTTTTCTCTCTGGGCATTACCAGCTTTGCTCTAAGCAAAGATGGGCAAAAACGGAAGCGTCGCCGATTAAGTTGTCGATTTTCGCATATTCGTTCGGCTGGTGCGCCATATCATCCATTTTCGACCAGACCACCGCCTTGTATCCTTTGCGGCGCAGAAGTGCGGCGACGGTTCCTCCCCCGATTCCCATCGGTTTTCCCTCCACTCTGTAAATTTTTTTAATAGCTGTTTTTAAAGCGCCGACAACCGGCGCATCCTCCGGCGTGGCCGGCGCGGAGGGTTCGTGATGAAAAATCGAAACCTCAATCTTCACCGGTGAGTTGGAATAGTAGCCGTTTCCCGCCATTTCGGTCTCCACGTCCCGCGCTTTTTGCTTGATGAACTCCAAAACCTCCATCGGATTATAAATCGGCAGAATCCGGCAATCAAAATAGAAGGTATCCTTGCCCGGAATCGTGTTGACGTTGTCAATTCCGTTAAACGGCTTTTTGGTCGGTTCGATTGTCGAGTGGGGCGGATCAAAAATTGGATTGTTTTGCCCGAACTTTTGGCGCACTTCCTCCGCTTTGGTCATCAACTTCGCCGCCGCCAACAAGGCATTTTTCCCCAAATATGGCATCGAAGCGTGACACTGCTGCCCGACCGTATCCACCCGCAGCCATAAAATCGATTTCTCCGCCACTTCAATCATCGTCCCGTCCGGCAGGCCGGCATCCGGTACCACGATGATATCGTCCAAAGCAAAAAGTTTGTGATTCTCGAGCAAATATTGAACTCCATACTTGCTCCCGGTCTCTTCGTCGGAAACAAAAGCCAGAGCCACCGGATACTCCGGCGTAATTTTTTCGTCAATGAACGCCTTGGCTGCCATCACCGTGGAAACCAGGCCTTGCTGGTTATCTTCCACGCCCCGCCCGATGATTCGGTCCGATTCGACTTGTAAAGTGAACGGGTCGGAATTCCACCCTTCCCCCGGGGGAACTACGTCAATGTGTGTCAAAAACCAAATCACGGGCGCTTTCTTCTTTCCCGGCAGGCGAAAAAGCAAATTCGGCCGCGTTCCTTCCGGAACGGAGCCGTCCGGCGCATGATATTCTTCCGGCTTCCCAAATCCCGCTTTTTCTAAATATTGCCACAAGGCTTTCGCCTTCGTCCATTCCCCCTTGCCGCCGTTTATCGGACCCAAGGCTGGAATCGAAGTCAAAAGCCGTTCCAACTCGATAAATTCATTTCTCGAATTTTTTATCCGATTTGTCAGTCTTTCCAATATTTTCTCGTCAACCATCTTTTCCTCTCTATTCAGTTCTCATAGGCCAAAGCCACCACGGCGGCGGAAATTTCCACCGCCCCGGCTTCGACCAGCGCCCGGCGGCACTCTTCCAAAGTCGCTCCGGTGGTGGTCACGTCATCCAAAAGCAAAAGTTTTTTCCCTTCCACATTCTTCGCTGCCCGAAACGCCCCGCGCACATTTGCCGGGCGCTTTTGCCGCGAAAGTTTGGTTTGGTCTTTTGTCCGCTTTACTCGCCGAAGAGCCGCAAGCACCGGTATTCCCAGCGCTTTTGAGACTGCACCCGCCAAAATCGAGCTCTGATTAAACCCCCGGCTCCATTTTCTTGTCCAGTGCAAGGGCACGGGCACCACTCCGTCCCAGCTGTCTTGATTCTTTATCGAGGCAACAAGATTTCCCAAGCCTCGGCCTAAAAATTCCCCCGTAGGCCGGTCGCCGTAATATTTGAAGCGGTGCAAAAGCTCCCGATTGTACGAATCAAAAAGCCCAAACCCAAAAACGGGAATCGCCTCGGGTCTTTGGCAGGAAGGGCAGGGAAACCCTGCCCCTACCCTTCGACTTCCCTCGGCTGCGCTCGGGACAAGTTGCTCAGGGCCTTCGGCCGGCAAAACCTGCCGGCAGACCGCGCAAAAAGGCGCCACCAGCCGCGAAGAAACTTTTTCACAGGTTGAACAAATCAATCCCCCATTTTCCCCCTCGGTCGTGAGCTCGGGGTCGAACGATAATCGCTCCCTGCAAATCCGGCACGCCGCCGGAAAAACAAACTCCCCTAAGTTTCTAAAAGTTTTTGAAATGGAGACCAGCATAGCCGTTAAAGTAACGGGAGAAAGTGAGCGGAGCAACCGGAAAGTTTACAAAGGAGTATGCTTTTCTTATGAGTTCGCAAAAAATGAGGGTACGATGTATCTTTATCTCTAGTCGATTGCGTCAGACGACTATTGTATGGCAAAGAACCGACCAACAAAACAGCACTATGTCCCCCAATGTTACTTGAGGGAATTTGCAGATCCTAACACTCCATCTAACAAGGAGCCTTTTATCTGGATTTTTGATAAAAGTGGCAAGAATAGACGGAAGGACAAAGTTAAAAACGTCCTGGTGTCTAACGATCTATATACTCTTAAAATCAAGGGGCAAAAAGATTATTCAATAGAGGAAACGCTTTCAAACCTCGAAGGGAGATATGCCGAGGTATTTCGCAATAAGATCAAAAATAAACTCCCACTCACCGAAGAAGAGCACATAATTCTATGTGTTTTCGTAAGCGTAATGCTTCAGAGAACACTACGGCATAAAGATAATTTGGAAAGTTTTTTTGATAATCTGATTGAGCATGCCGAAACCCTCGTGCAAGCTCAAAATCTTAAGCCGGAAAAAACACAAGAACTAAGAGGGTATAAGGAAAACATTCATAAACTTGGTGTCGTTCAGCTTCTTCCCGACATTACTGAATTGCTCATGCATATGAGTCTCGCCTTTCTTTGTGCAGAAGACGGCGCAAAATTTATTACTTCCGATGATCCATGTATTCTTTTCAATCCAGACTTGCAGTGGCAAAGATTTTTCAGCCCAGGTTTAATTCAGAAGAATGTCAATCTTACGTTGGCACTCTCTCCCGAAATACTCCTTTGTATGAGTTGGAGCAACTTGCGCGGCTATATCCGGTGGAAGAAAAGGCTAATAGAGGAAGCCAACCGTATGGCTGTAAGTCGCTGCTACAAGTACTTCGTTTCTAATAGCCCTAAAACCAGGTGGTTGTGGTTTAGAAGTTATCCAATTGATTTTTTCTTCATCCTGAAAATAATTAAGTTTAAGATCAAAGGATGGATGAACGAATGTAAACTGAGGTACGATCTTCGCAATGTCCGAAGAAAAGGATTTTAAAAAAGCGATGGCCCTATTCTCGACGGGCCGAAGGGAAGAGGCAGCTGTTCAGCTCTTAGGTATCTACCAAAGGGCAGGAAATGTAAATTTTAAACTCCGAGTCCTTGATGTTTTGCTTAGCAGTTTACATCCAATCAATGACAACCAACGGTTGATTGAATTAAGCGAGGAAGGTGTGGCACTCGCAGAAAAATTAGAGCTCACTGGTCCCCGGTCCTGCTTTAAAGCCAAGAAAGCGGAATTCTTGATGCAGAAAGTGTATTTCCTGCAGTATGAGGCCAAAAACCTTAAGCTCTCTCCAGAATGGATAGGGTTTTCAACCGAAGCCGAAAAAGATCGGCATGAAATGCTGTCGAGAGAAAAAGAGGCGCTCGAGCAAGAAGTTGATGTCCTGCTTTCACAAGCAACACAGTTAGCAGAAAAGAATCCCAGTAAAAGAGAATTGGGATTTGTCTTGATGTCAAAAGGGCAGGTCGAGAGTAGCAGATATAGTCAACACAAAATGGAAGGATTTCGGAGCAACTTAAAAGCGATGTGGTGGCTCAAATTAGAATTCTTACGGGGTGGATGGATAGAGAATTTTTTATTCTTCGACAGAAACCAACGAAGAAAACTTAAAAAAAGTTTGGATTCCTTCTATACGTGTTTTCTTCGAGCGGCTGAAATTTTCGAAAACATTGATGACCCAACAGCTGGATACGCTTACCATAATTTGGCTAACCATTTGAGAATTATTTATAGGTTTCGAGAGGTAAAGAAATTTTTGACCAAGGCGAAGGAGATTGCATTAAAATATAAGGATGAGTCGCTGGCACGAGCGGCGGAAAAACTTGAAGCGAGAATAGCAACAAAAAACAAAAATATTCCAGACTACTTGGGACTCTGGTCAGAATAAAAAGCCCTTGAGTTACACCGAGAAGTTGCGGTTTCAGATCAAAGAGTGTTACCCAAAATAATCTTTAATCGTCAATCACTGAATTACCACTCGGCAATCCACTGCCGCCGAGGTAGAGGCGTCCGGCGTGGCAAAAAAAGGATTGATGTCCAGTTCGGCAATCTCCGGAAAATCGCCGACCAATTGTGAAAGGCGCAGAAGCGTTTCGATCAATTTGTCGATGGCCACTGGCTTGGAGCCGCGGAAGCCGGAGAGGAGCGGAAAGCCCTTGATGGAATACACCATTTCTTCCGCATCCGTTTGCGAAAGCGGATGCAGGCGGAAGCTGACGTCCTTGATGACTTCCACGAAAACGCCGCCCAAGCCGAACATCATCAAGTGCCCATAGGAACGGTCGGCTGAAACACCAAAGACGGTTTCCACACCCCCTTTGACCATTTTTTGTACTAGGACGCCGCCAAAATGATTACTCCCCTGACCGGGGTTGGCGGTGAACGCTTTCTCATAGCGCTTTTTCAAATTTAGGTAGGCGTCCAAAACTTCCTGGTTGGTGCGCAAATCGGCCGCCACCCCGCCGATTTCGGTCTTATGTACTAATTTGGGGTCGTTAATTTTCAGAACAAGAGGATAGCCAACGGAGGCAGCCACTTCCAAAAGCTCTTCCGGATTGGCCGCCGCTTTGGGAACAACCGCAGGAATGCCGTAGGTGCGAAGCAACTCCAAAGCATTGATACCTAAAAGTTTTCCTCCGGAAGTTTTAGCTTTATCGACAAGCTTTCTTGCTCCGGCAGAATCAACCTGAAAGCCTGGAAAAACCGGCTGTGGGCGCGAACTCCAGAGCCGGTGGCGGTTCATCCCCACCAACGATTTGACAATCGATTCGGGATAGGCATAGGCCGGTATGGAATGCTCGCGCAAGACGGTAACCGGAGGGGAGTTTTCAGAAACTCCCATAAGCGAGGTGAAAATCGGTTTGCCGAATTTTGCACGCACTTCCACGATCGCCCCTGCCACCGCCATCTGGTCGATGTTGATGGGCGGCACGAAAAGGACGATGATTGAATCGACGCCAGAATCGGCCATAATCGCTTCAAGCGCCGCGCGATATTCTCTTTCGCCAGCCGATGCGATTAAATCGACCGGATTTTCAACGTTGGCCGCCTCCGGCACTGCAGTTTTGACGGCTGATTTTGTAGCGTCGGAAAACTTGGCCAGATCGAGGCCCATTTGCACGGCGGCGTCGGTGGTGATAATCCCCGGCCCGCCGGCGTTGGTCAAAATTGCAACGCGAGAACCCAAAGGAACCGGCTGGGAAGCGAAAGCGGAGGCCAAATCGAACATTTCCTCGACCGAGGAGACGCGCAAAACGCCGGCCTGCTCCAGCAAGGCATCCACGCCGATATCCAAACCGGCCAGAGAGCCGGTGTGCGAAGTGGCGGCGCGGGCACCGGCCAGGGTGCGCCCCGATTTGACCACAATCATCGGCTTTTTGCGCGAAAGCTCGCGGGCGATTTTGGTGAACTTGCGCGGATTGCCGAAATTTTCCAGATACATAAGAATGATTTCGGTTTGAGAGTCTTCGCGCCAGTATTCCAACAAATCGTTGCCGGAGACGTCGGTCTTATTGCCGATGGACGCAAACTGCGAAATTCCCAAACCGATTTGCCAGGCGTTGTAGAGCATCGATTCCCCCATCGCGCCGGACTGGGAAATGAAGCCGATTTTCCCCGGCTGTGGGCGGGTTTTGCCGAAGGTGGCGTAGAGCCGAACGTCGGGACGGGTGTTCATTACGCCGAAGCAGTTCGGCCCAATCATCCGCATACCGCAGGCGGCTACCTTTTCCTTGAGCTGCTTTTCCAGTTCCGCTCCCACGGGCCCGGTCTCTTTGAAACCGGCGGAGATGACCACCAGACCGCGCACTCCTTTTTTGCCGCAGTCATCTACCACGCCCAAAACGAAGTCGCGCGGGATGATGATGACGGCCAAATCAACTTCGTCCGGAACGTCGCTGACTTTGGGAAAGCATTTGATGGAGTGGATGACCGGATAATTCGGGTTGACCGGAAAAACTTTGCCGTTGAATTCCCCTTCGATAATGTTGTGCAAAAGTTCCCGGCCGATGGTTCCTTTTTTGGGCGAAGCGCCGATGACGGCAATTGAGCGGGGCCTGAAAATATAATCGAGCGGCTGGCGTTCTTTGCTCATAATCCCAGCGCCTGCTTGAACGAAGCGAACCGAAAGTTAGAGAGTAAAAATTCTAATTTGTCGGCAAAAGATTTCCGTCCCATATTCTCTTTCCAATATACCCAACGGGATACGTTTTTCAATCCTGCCGTGAGCTTGTCGAATCGGTCGCTTCGCGGCGGCAGCGGCTCCAATTCGTGCGGATGAAAATAGAAAACCGCCGGCTGGTTTCTCCTTTGATATTCGGCAAGCTTTTTGACAAAGGGAGTTTTGGAAAACGTTTTGAAATACCCCCCACCCAGAGGCACTTTATAGCCGAAGATTCTCACGGTTGCCGGAGGGGCTTCAAGAAGCGAGGAACCGTCAGGAAAGTTCAAGCGATAAAAACCTTCCCTTCCATCGGAAAATCCATAATTCGGCGCGCGCACGGGAACGAGCGAGGAGTCGTAGGCGAAGCCGGCTTCAATTAAAATGGGCAGAGCCCAGAGCGACTGTTTGGTGATGGAAAAATAAGGCGCCCGGAAGCCCAGTATTTTTTGCCCGGAGCTCTTTTCCAAAATTTCTTTAGCACGCCAAAGGTCGTTTTTGAATTCCTCCGGCGTTTGCCGGTAAATCTGCTTGTGAAAATAGGAGTGGCAGGCCACTTCGTGTCCTCCAGAGGCGATGCGTTTCACCAAATCAGGAAAGGTTTCCGCCACTTTTCCCAAAACAAAAAAAGAGGCTTTGGAATTAAACTTTTCCAAAAGCTCCAGAACTTTTTCGGCCTGCCTTACAAGGGAAGGATTAGTTGGAATATGGCAATCAATATTCGCCTCCTCCCAGCTTTCCACGTCGACCGACAAGACTAAAGCGGGATTTTTGAGCGCAAATGATTGAAACTGGAAAGGAAGCTCGGACATTAAAAAGAATATATCAAAGCCGAACTAAAGCTACACTATTCGTTTAGTTAACCTATTTTTGATAGGATTTCGTTCAATTTTTCCGGCTTGCAGAACTTGGCTTTAGGAAACTGCTTTTTAGCCACGGCGACTTTTTTGAGAGCTTAATAATCACTTTCCAGTTTACACCGGCTCCTTTGGCTCAGCTTCAGGGCTAATTGCAGAACCTTGTATCATCTTCCTTTTATCAAAGATTTTCCCCACCAGCCAACTGAAAAATCCTATTACAGGGCTGGTGATTACACTAAATAGCCAAACAAAAAATGCGAATATCCCTAATCCCTGACCTAAGTCTGCTGGAACGCCGGGTATAAAAACCGAAATTACAATCAATACCGGAAAAATCAAAACCAATAAGCCAATAGTCCCTCCAATGATGCCAACCAGAAGCCCGTGTAAAAAACGTCTGGAAGGCACTTTTTTCCCTATTACTAATACAGGAGGAATGAAAGTGCCAAATAATAAAACGATGAAATGTAACAAAAGTATTAGAAGGGGTGGGTCTGTATTGCCATAAAATAGTAAAGGGACTAAAATAATTAGATTGGAGAGAAGACAAAGTAGGAGTGAAAGCTTAAAAATCAGTTTCCAGTTCATACCGGCTCCTTTCTTTTAGCTTCCGGCGGGAAATTATAAAACAAATCAAAAAAATGAAAGAACGGTTTATCATAACCATTCTTTCTTTAGTTCCAAAGACGAGAGTGGCTACTCCGCGTCTTTCTCCCGCTCAAAGAGGCAGGCGATGCCCTGGCCGCCGCCAATGCAGAGGGAGGCGATGCCAAAGCGGGCTTTCTGGCGTTTCATCTGCATAAGCAAGGTGAGCGAAAGCCGCGCGCCGGAAGCGGCCAAGGGATGCCCCAGCGCGATGGCACCGCCGTTGACGTTGGTGCGCTCGCGGGGAAGCTCCAGCTCTTTTTCAACTGCTAAATATTGCGCGGCAAAGGCCTCGTTGATTTCAAAAAGGTCGATATCTTCCTTGTTCAGGCGGGCTTTTTTCAAAAGAACGCGGATGGCATCCGCCGGGCCGATTCCCATCACATCCGGATCGACGCCGACCGCGCACCAAGCGACAACTTTTCCCAGATAAGGCAAATCAAGCTCTTTTGCCTTTGCTTTGGAAGTTAAAACCAAAGCGGCGGCGCCATCGTTGATGCCGGAGGCGGTGCCAGCCGTGACCGTGCCATCTTTTTTGAACACCGCTTTAAGTTTGGCCAGCCCTTCCATCGAAATGTCTGGGCGGATATGCTCGTCCTTATCAATCTGCGAAACGTCTCCCTTTCGGCTTTTGATTTCTACCGGCACAATTTCTTCCGAAAAGTAGCACTTCTTCTGGGCGTTTGCGGCGCGGGTTTGAGAGGTGTAAGCAAACTCGTCACAGGCCTCGCGGGAAATCTTGTAACGCTCCGCCAAATTTTCAGCCGTATTGGCCATTCCCAGATTGTTGTAGGAATCGACCAGTGCCACCCAGAGTGAATCTTCCATTTGTCCTTTTCCCAAGTCCAGTCCCCAGCGCGCCCCGCGGATGACGTGCGGGGCCTGGCTCATATTTTCAGTCCCGCCGACCAAAACAAATTCCGCTTCGCCGGAACGAATCAAGCGCGCGCCGGAGATTAGGGCCTCCAGACCGGAACCGCAGAGCCGGTTGACGGTTAAAGCGGGAACCGCCTGCGGCAGGCCGCATTTCAGGCCGACGTGGCGGGCCAAGTAGATGGCATCCCCGGAAGTCTGCATCACGTTGCCAAAGACGACCTGTTCAATCCATTCTTTTTTTATTTCGCAACGTTTTATCGCCTCGTTGGCGGCCGCCACCCCCAATTCGGTCGCCGTCTGAGCCTTCAAACCGCCGCAAAATTCCCCGAACGGCGTTCGCGCCCCGTTTAATACAACTACTTCGTCTGACATAGCCACCTCCTACTTAACGCTAACTAAAAACTCCTCCGACATCAATACTTTTTTACCAGATGAATGACCCGCCGTTCGGCATCCAAGGCCGCTTCCAGCACCGCTTCAGGCATGGTCGGATGCACGTGAATGGTTGCGGCGATATCCTCCGCCGTGGCGTTCATTTCCATTGCCAGAGTCAACTCGGCGATGTAATCCCCGGCGTGGGAGCCGATGATGTGCGCGCCGACAACTTCTCCCGAATCGGCATCCGTCAAAATCTTGACGAATCCATCCGTTTTGGAAACGCCGATGGCTTTTCCGAGAGCGCGAAACGGGAATTTGCCGATGCGCACAGAGATTCCTTCCGCCGCCGCCTCTTCTTCGGTTAAACCGACGCCGGCCACTTCCGGGTCGGTGAAAACCGCGTAGGGCACCACCCGGTAATGCATTTCCGCTTTTTTCCCGGCAATCGCCTCCGCCGCCACGATTCCTTCGTGGGAGGCCTTGTGCGCCAGCAATTTTCCGCCCGCCACATCGCCGATGGCGTAAAGGTTCGGCACGGATGTGCGCATCTGCTGGTCAACTTTAATGAACCCCTTCTGGTCAACCAAAAGCCCGGTTTTTTCCAGCTGGAGACCAGTGGTGTAACCTTTCAGACCAACGGCAACTAAAACAGCATCGACGGTTACACTCGAAGTTTGCACCGGGTTAGAAACCGGGGCGAAAGTCAGAGTTACCGACTCTTTTCCTTTGATGGCGGCATCGGTGACCTTAGTGGCAGTGTAAACCTTAATTCCTTTTTTTTCAAAAACCTGATGCAACAGCTTGGCCGCTTCTTTATCGAGGGAAGGCAGGATTTCATCCATCATTTCAAAAAGATGAACTTCCGAGCCGAAAGCGTGATAAATGTCGGCAAATTCAGCGCCTATAGCGCCGCCTCCCAAAATGGCAATTTTTTTCGGCACTCGTTTGAGTTCGAGCGCTTCCTTTGAAGTAAAAACCAAATCACCGTCCACAGGCAAAAAGGGCAAGCTGGTTGGCTCCGTGCCGGTGGCGACTATCGCGTTTTTGAAACGCACCAAATCAACTCCAGCACTGTTTCTGACCTCTGCTTGTCCGGCATTAAGAAAAGAAGCGGTGCCTTTCAAAGCGATCGCTTTGTTCCCTTTCAACAACGATTCAACCCCCTTGGTCATCTGCGAAACTATCGCTTCTTTTTTGGTGCGCAAAGCGGCCAGGTCAAAGGAAACGCCCGATACCTTGATGCCGTAGTCGCCGGCGGTTTTAATTTCATGCAAAAGAGTGGATACATACAATAATGCTTTGGTGGGAATGCAGCCCCAGTTTAAACAAACGCCGCCCCAGGATTCTTTCTCCACGCAAATTACCTGCTGTCCCAGCTGGGCGGCTCGGATGGCCGCCACGTAGCCGCCCGGGCCGGAGCCGATTACCAAAGTGTCGCAAGAATATTCAGCCATAATTTCCTTTCTTTCAAACTTCGAAAGGTAAAAAAAAGTGCCGGGAAGTCAAAACTTTTTTGGCAGCCCTAAATCTGTGATTAGATAAAAAGGCTGGCTTCCCCGCTTGACACAACCGCGCTTTGCGAATATACTTGCTTTTGATCGCGGGGTGGAGCAGTCCGGTAGCTCGTCGGGCTCATAACCCGAAGGTCGTTGGTTCAAATCCAACCCCCGCTATTAAAAACAGAGATTAGAGATTAGGGATTCGTCCACCACACCACCTCCCCAAAAACTCTGTCCCCCTGCCTGCCCGAGAGCATTAGTCTTTAGGGCCTGCCCGTCTGGGTATTCAAGGGGGACCGGCGGCAGGCCGAGGGGGGCGTCTTTCCTTCCCTTCCCGCATCGGGAAGGGAACACAAGGGTTAGGTCGTCTTTATAGGGGCACCCGCCATTGGCGGGCCGTGCCCCTACGAAAATCTTTCTGCTTTTAGGCAAGCCCAGGAAGGATTTTGCCTTAAAGGAATTGTTTCACGTGAAACAATTTTAGGGCGGCAAAATCAGAGGGAAATGATAGGAATCTGGGCGGTTTGGTGCGGGGAACTAATCACTAATCTCTAATCTCTGTATTTACAGCTCACCCTTAAATGCCCTACCCAAAAGCGCCGCCATCGTTTCCTTCAAATTGCGCCAATGTGTCCGCTCGTTCCGAAGCCTCTGAGTGAAGCGGATGGTATTTTTGTCACTTCAAGGATATTGTCGCTATTTCGTATTCCATCCGCCGCTGCTTGCACCACATTTCCGCTCTGGAAACTGTTCATTTAACCAACAAACCCCTTGTAAAAAAGCAATTTCTATCCTTGCTTATAGGGCGTGAAACCTAAGTTGATTCTGGTAGTGGAGGACGACCCGGATATCCGCCAGCTTTTGTGGCGCTATCTCGAAAAGGAAAAATATCAGGTCTTGATAGCCAAAGACGGGGAAGAGGGATTGGAACAGGCCGAGAAGAACCGTCCGGATTTGGTCATCCTCGATTTGATGCTCCCTCGCCAGGACGGGCTTTCAGTTTTGCGCGAACTGCGAAAGTCCGAAGCGACCGCCTCCGTCCCGGTTCTAATTTTGACCGCCAAAGGAGATGAAGCCGACCGGATTGTGGGGCTGGAGCTGGGGGCCGATGATTACGTAACCAAGCCGTTTTCTCCGCGCGAAGTGGCCGCTCGGGTGAAGGCGCTTTTGCGCCGAAGTCAGGCGGCGGAAAAACCTTCCGAACCGTTGGAGATGGCCTTCAGCTACGGCCCCTTGCGGTTGGATGCGGAAGGGCACAAGGTCTTTTACAAAAAAGAGGAGATGGAGCTTACCGCCAAGGAATTCGGGCTCTTGAAACTGTTTTTGGAAAACCGCGGGAAGCTGCTTTCGCGCGAGCGGATTTTATCCCGGGTCTGGGGGGCCGATTTTTCCGGCGGCCCGCGCACGGTGGACGTGCACGTCCGCCGCCTGAGGGAAAAAATTCCGCTGCTGGAAAAAGCGCTTGCGACGATCAAATCCTACGGTTACCGGTTGGAAGAGGAGGCACAGTGAGGTTCGGCCTTCGCTTTAAGCTGATTTTTTTTCTTCTTTTCCTTGCCGCTCTCTTTTTTCTCCTTGGCACATTGGGGGACAACTCGCGGTCGATGTTTTTCTTTTTGGGGGCGCTGGCACTTTTCACGGCCGGAATCGGTTTATGGTTTTCCTACCGGATTTCCTGTCCGGTGAAGTCCTTGACCACCGCAATCGAACGTTTGAAAGCCGGGGACTTTTCTGTCCGGGTTTCGTTTCCGGGCCCGGATGAATTTTTGCTTTTGGGGCAGGCCTTAAACCAGCTGGCCGAACAGTTGGAACGAGGTTTTTCCCAATCGCGGGAGCAAAGGGTGGTGCAAAATACTACGCTTGAGACGCTTTCTGAAGGAGTGCTGGCCACCGACCGGGATGGTAAGGTCGTTTTCGCCAATTCCGCCCTCCGTTCTATGTTTCGTCTGGAAAGGGATTTGACCGGGCAGTCGTTTCATTCCTTCTTCCGCCAGCCGACGCTGGTAACTGCTTTCGAAAAGGGGTTGAAAAAAGGGGGCAGCCAAAAAGTAAGCATCAAGCAAACCTTTCCCACGCATAAGGTCTTCGACGTCTATTTCTCCGTTCCGCAGGAGGCGCAAAGCGTTCGACTGGTGGCCGTCTTTCAGGATGTAACCCAGACCTACCGGCTCGAGCAGGTGCGCAAGGATTTTGTCGCAAACGCCTCCCACGAGCTGCGCACCCCCCTTTCCGTAATTAAGGGCTATGCCGAAACGTTGGAAGACGGATTGGTGGCGGAGTCGGAAAAAAAACAGGTTTTCCAGACCTTAAACGAAAACATCCGGCGGATGGGGAGTTTAATCGATGACTTGCTCCACCTTTCCAAGCTGGAATCGCCTGAATTCACGTTGCGGCCGGAAAAACTTTTGGTTTTGGATGTGGCGCAGGCGGTCGCCGCCAACCTGAAACCTAAAGCCGACGCCAAAAGGCAGTCGCTCGCCGTAGTCGTTCGCCCGGATTTGTCTTTAACCGCCGACCGGGAAGAGCTAAAAGTGGCTCTAAAAAACCTTCTGGAAAACGCCATCCACTACACTGGCCCGGGCGGAAAAATTTCCGTCCAGGCAGCCCAACGAAACGGCATCGTAGAAATAACCGTTGCCGATACCGGCATCGGCATACCCTCGCAGGAACTGGGGCGCATTTTCGAGCGCTTTTACCGCGTGGACAAGTCCCGCGCGCGGGAAGAAGGTGGCACCGGGCTCGGGCTTTCCATCGTCAAACATATCGCCGAAGCTCACGGCGGCCGGGTGGAAGTGGAAAGCGAAGTGGGAAAAGGCTCCCATTTTACCTTGGTTATTCCGTCCTAAAGTGTTTTTAACTTAGAATCCACATCCCTTACTGCTTCAAAATAAGTCCCCGTTAACACCGATTTAACATTGCCGCAATTTGTTTGAAACACTCCGGGCGTATCTACCCATTGGATGAAAGGAGAAAACGTGAAAAATAAGCCAATAGTTTTAGCCATCCTGATGTTGCTGGCTCCCCTTGGGCTTGCGGCGCAGGAGGCCGCCACAGACAGCCTCAAGGAGCGAGTGAACCAAACCGCCGATAAGGTGGCCGGGATCGAGGAGCGGCTGTCCGCCGATGAGGCGGATATCGCCAATCTTAAAAAAGTCAAAATAACCGGCTATGTGCAGGCTCGCTATGAATATCACGATGACGCTTCCTCAAGCCCTTTGCAAGGCACGGTGTCAACTTCCTCGAGCAACCAAGGGAAATTGTTAAACCGATTTTTCATTCGTAGAGGCCGGGTGAAAACCACCTACCAAGCCAACCCCAATGCCTTGGGAGTGGTTTATCTGGATGCTTCCGCCTCCGGGGTTTCGCTCAAAGAGGCCTATGTGGCCGTAACGGAACCCCATTCCAAAGTTACCGCTACCCTGGGCCAGTTTAACTGGCTCTTTGGGTACGAAATTTCGTTTTCATCTTCCAAGCGGGAATTTCCGGAGCGGGCCCGCTGGAGCCGCACCCTTTTTCCGGTAGAACGCGACCGGGGATTAAAAGTCGAACGTCCGTTTACGATTAACCAAAAATACACGTTGAATCTTTTGGCTGGCGTATACAATGGCAACGGCATTGAAGATGCTGCCTTCGGCGTACGCGACCAGAACAAGTGGAAAGATGTAATCGGCCGGGCCGCCTTCGGCTTGGGCCATTTGGACTTTGGGCTTTCCGGTTACTGGGGGAAGCAGTTTAATCCCAGCGACTCGGTTATTCCCAAGCAACAGCCATCGACCACCGACAAAATCCGCTACGGGGCGGACGCCCAGTTTTTCTACGAACTTCCGGTCCTTGGCGGCGGCGCTTTGAAAGCCGAAGGGGTTTTGAGCAAAGAACCGAAGAATCAATCCAAACCGTTTCTTTCGCGCGACACAACCCGCGATGCGGCAGGCTTCAACGTCGTCTGGGCGCAGAATCTGAAAGAGAAATTTCAGTGGATTTCGCGGCTGGATTATTATGACCCCGACCGGGATATCGACTCCGACCACTTCATCACTTACGGCTTGGGGCTGATTTACTTCTGGGATGGCAACAGCAAAATTAAACTGGTCTATGAAATCCCGAAATCGTTCAAAAACAGCCGCGCCGGCACGGTCACCAATCCGGTGACGAGTGTCAAAGAGGACGAAAAGGATAACATTCTGACTTTGGAATGGGTGTACGCATTTTAACCGGCTTAACCCTTGACGAAACCGAAACCAATCGGTATAGTCGCCTCGGACGGAAGGAGAAAAAACGATGCCCTGGCTGATAGCAAAAGAAGAGGCCTTTTTCGATATGTTTGAGCGCGCCACCAATAACTTGACCGCTACGGTGGACAGTTTTGAGGCGATGCTAAAGGATTTTACGCATCTCGAAAAATATGTGCAAAAAATGAATGGGCTGGAACACGAAGGGGATATCATCACCCACGAAATTATGGACAAGCTCAACCGCACCTTCATCACCCCTTTAGACCGGGACGACATCCACGCCATCACGGCCGGGATTGACGACGTTCTGGACTTAACCGAAGAGGTGGCCGACCGGATATTCCTCTACCAACTGGAAAAGCCAACGCCCAGTTTAATCGAGCAGGCCCATATACTCTCCCAGGCGGTGGGGGAGGTGGCCAAGGCGATAAACTCGCTTCGGGATTTAAAGAGGCCGCGCCGGATTCTGGACTACACGATTGAAATCAACCGGCTGGAAAACGAGGGGGACGTCCTTTTGAAACATACAATGGTGGAGCTTTTTAAGCACACCAGTTCCCCGCTCGAAGTCATCAAATGGAAAGAAATTTATGAAAGCTTGGAAAAAGCGATTGACAAGTGCGAGGATTTGGCCGTGGTAATAGAGAGTGTCGTGGTCAAAAACGCCTGAAAAACTTCCCCATTTTGACCGGCTGGAAATTTGGTTTTGTTCCGGCATTGGAGAAAACGAGCAAGAGAAAGAATGATTGATATTTAAATGTCCGAATCAACTTTAATCTTGGGCGTTGTCTTATTTCTGGTATTAGCCGCCGAGTTTGTCAACGGCTGGACGGATGCTCCCAACGCGATTGCCACGGTTGTTTCCACCCGCGCTTTAACTCCCAGAACGGCGGTTATAATGGCGGTGTTCCTCAACATACTTGGGGCGATGTCCGGCACGGCCGTGGCCGCTACCATTGGAAAAGGAATCATTCGCCCGGAAGCGGTTAACTTGGGTACTGTGGGAGCCGCGATGGTGGCAATTGTCTTCTGGAGCACTTTGGCCTGGCGCTACGGATTGCCCACCAGTGAATCGCACGCTTTGGTGGCGAGCTTGACCGGAGCTGGTTTGGCAACCGGTGGAACTGACGTTCTGCTCTGGGCCGGCTGGCAAAAGGTTCTTATCGGCCTGATTTTTTCCACTTTTTTTGGGTTTCTTGGCGGCTATGGCATCGTTAGTACAATTAATCGGCTTTTTTATCGAGCCAAGCCGGGAGTGATTCGCCGGGTCTTCGGCCGCCTGCAGGTGCTCTCCTCCGCCTTTATGGCCTTCGGCCACGGCAGCAACGACGGCCAGAAGTTTATTGGGGCTTTTACCTTGGCTTTGGTTTTGGGAGGTGTTCTTAAAGAATTTCAAGTTCACCTGGAAGTCATTCTGCTTTGCTCCGTTGTAATGGGAGTTGGAACGGCCTTCGGAGGATGGCGGATTTTGAAAACAATGGGGTTTAAGATGGTCAAGCTGGAGACCCATCAGGGTTTTGCCGCCGAAACGGGAGCAGCCGCCTGCATTCAACTCGCCTCCGGTTTGGGCATTCCTCTTAGCACCACCCACACGATTAGCACTTCCATAATAGGTGTTGGGGCTTCCAAGAAACTTTCGGCTGTACGCTGGGGCGTGGTGGGCAACGTGGTGGCCGCCTGGATCTTGACTTTTCCTGTCTGCGGCGTCATTGCCTACCTGATAGCTGCCCTGATAAAAATTTTTTAGCTTTCTCTTATAATGAGAATGCGCATCGTACACTTGACCCCCTTTCACGGTTTTGCCGCCGAAGCGGGGGCCGGAACCTTGATAGAAATCGCTTCCCGCATCGGAGTTCCCCTCTCCACCACACACGTAATCAGCTCGACGATAATGGGGGTAGGGGTGTCCAAAAAGTTTTCGGCCGTGCGCTGGGGGGTGGCGGGAAATATCATTGTGGCCTGGATTTTGACTTTGCCCGGCTGCGCCTTGATGGGCTACGGCTTCGTCAAACTGGCCCACCTCCTGGTGGACTGAAAACTCAACCCCTTACTGCATCAAGAAAGCGAATCCAAACCCATCCCCTCCGCTCTTTATAAAGCCTCCATTTTTTGGCAAAACCGCAACTAAATTCGAGTTTCCTGCGTATAATGTTATGCGAGCAAGTCTTTCGGGCTTTAGCCAAGCCGTTGGTTGACAATGACTTGCCCAAAGATGGTGAAGGTCGCAACGAGCATTTTTTATGCTCTTGACAAAAGTAATTTAGGAATTATCTTGAGGTTTTGTCTTAATTTGCACAATGCCTGGAGGAATTGTTTTTTGGGCAAGAAGGAGGAAAGTTGGTTCGCTTAAATAACCAGCGCTGGCTGGGATATTCTTTTGTGGCAGGGTTTTTCACCTTGGTGGGGATTCTCATTGCCACGGGATTGGATTTACCCAACCCCGGGTATTCCCAGAACAAAGCGGGTTCTAAATATCTAAACCCGGGAGTGGTTTCTCCTTTTGCCGTGGTGGTTGACCGGGCTAAAGATGCGGTGGTCAATATCTCCGCCGAAAAAGTGGGGCGGATGAGCCGCTATCATTCCTGGATGCCGTTTGGCGACGACCGCCAGGTGCCCAGTTATTCCTTGGGTTCGGGATTTATCTTCGATTCCAAAGGATACGTCCTGACCAACAACCACGTAGTTTCCGGCGCTACCGAGATAACCGTGACTTTGGCCAACGAGTCGAAGTATAAAGCCCATCTGATTGGTTCGGACAAGGGTACCGACGTGGCAGTTTTAAAAATTGAAGCCGACGAGCCGCTGGCCGCCCTAGATTTGGGCAACTCCGATTCCCTTTTGGTCGGCGATTGGGTTCTGGCAATCGGCAACCCCTTTCCACAGGAACATTTGGATAGAACCGTCACCGTCGGGGTGGTTTCCGGCAAGCAGCGGAGCAACTTGCAATTTGGCGGTGACGCGACGCCCGATTACCAGGATTATATCCAAACCGACGCCGCCATCAACCAGGGAAACTCCGGCGGGCCTTTGGTTGATATTCACGGGCAGGTGGTAGGAATCAACTCCGCCATCGCTTCCCCCTCTGGAGGAAACGTAGGTATCGGCTTTGCCATTCCCATCAACCTGGTCAAAGAAATCCTGCCCGATTTGATGCAATCAGGCAAAGTGGAGCGGGGCTGGCTGGGGGTTTATCTGCAGAGTTTAAACAAAGAGTTGGCCGCAGCCAACGGGTTAAAGTCCCAAGAGGGAGCAGTTTTAACCGACGTGCAAGCCCAAAGCCCGGCGGCCGAGGCCGGTTTAAAACGGGGAGATGTGATTTTAAACTTCGACGGCAAGAAAGTGATTGATGCCACGCAGTTGCGCTTTTGGGTGGCCAAAGCCGGCCCGGGAAGAGATGTGCCTTTGCAAGTGTATCGGGATGGGAAAACGATGAACCTCTCGGTGAGATTAAAAGACCGCGAAATGGCGATGGCTACCCTGGTCCGGCAGCCGCAGGCACCCCTCCAGACAGACCCTGGCAAGAATAATTTCGGCCTTACCGTGCGCACTTCAACTAAGGAACTGTGCGACCGTTTTGACGTGCGTTACTATCCCGGCGTGATTGTGGTTGAAGTAGAGTCGGGCAGCCCCGCCGACCGGAAAGAGATTGAGCCGGGGTTTATCATCAGCGAAGTGAACAGCCGGGAAGTGAAGGCTGTTTCAGATTTTGAGGCCGCTTTGAAAACGGCCGGCCAAAAGAAGGCCCTTTCGCTTTTGGTCCGGGATTTGGATTCCCAGCCGAATTACCTGGCCTTGGGGACGCCGTAAAAAGTTTTGTACAATAGGAATGTTTCAATTAGCGAGGAGGGAATAAATAAGAGTGGCAAGACAGTCTAAAAAATATCGCGACGAAGACCGTTCGCTGGATTTGTATCTTAAAGAAATCGGCGAAACGTCCTTGATTACTGCCGCCGAAGAAGTCGTGCTGGCCAAGCGCATTCGGGCCGGCGACCATACCGCTTTGGAAAAGCTGACCAAGGCGAATTTGCGCTTTGTAGTCTCGGTCGCCAAGCAGTACCAGAACCAGGGGCTTTCCCTGGCCGATTTAATCAACGAAGGAAACATCGGGTTGATTAAAGCCGCCAAGCGCTTTGACGAAACCCGCGGCTTCAAATTCATTTCCTATGCCGTCTGGTGGATTCGCCAGGCAATTTTGCAGGCCTTGGCGGAGCAGTCGCGCATCGTGCGCCTGCCGTTAAACCGTGTCGGCACGCTCCACAAAATCGGGAAAGTTTCCGCCGCTTTGGAGCAGGAACTGGGGCGCGACCCGTCCGCGGATGAAATCGCCAGCCAGCTGGCGTTGACCGAGGGGGAGGTTTCCGACACTTTGAAAATCTCCAACTCCCATCTTTCGCTGGATGCCCCTTTTTCCGCTTCCGAGGACAATTCGCTCATCGACGTTCTGGAAGATGATATGCAGCCTGCGCCGGATGAGGAGCTGCTTTCCGATTCGCTGAAATCGGAAATTGAAAAAGCCTTGGACACCTTGACTCCGCGCGAGGCTGAGGTGATTAACCTCTACTTCGGTTTGAATCACGAAAAGGCTTTGACCCTGGAGGAAATCGGCGCGCGCTTTAATTTGACCCGCGAGCGCGTGCGCCAGATTAAGGAGAAGGCGATTCGGCGCCTGCGCCACGCTTCCCGTTCCAAGGCCCTGCGCGCCTATTTGAACTGATTTTTTAAGTTGGCCCGTACGGGTTAACGGTTACACCTCCCCACGACCGCCCCGACTTATCGGGGCGGTTTTATTTTGTGTTCAGGAAAAAGAGGACGAAGGAACCTCCCCCGGCGTAATCCGTTTTCCTTTTCTTTTGCGGCTTGCTGTTATATTTTGAAAACATGAATAGAGCAGTTTTTCCCTCCCCTTTTAGGGGAGGATTCCTCCAGTTTTCCCTCCCCTTACAGGGGAGGATTAAGGAGGGGTCATTTTTGTAATGATAGGCCCCCCTGCCTGCCCGGTTTCGGGCAACCACGGTTCGGCCTTGCTCACCGCAGGCAAGGGTCGCCCCAACAAAATAATTGTTTCGCTGTAGGGGCAGGTTTTAAACCTGCCCATATTAGTTTTTCGTTTCCTTTAGAGCTTGGCGTTATATTTTAAATAGATGACAAAGACAGTTCTTCCCTCCCCTTTTAGGGGAGGATTAAGGAGGGGTCGGAAGTGAGCTCAAAGGGCAAATTTTTCCTTGAGTACTCCAATACATCCCTTTCCAAAGCAAGAAAGCTTCGCAGGGAAATGACGGAAGCGGAAAGAAAACTCTGGTCGCTTTTACGTGCCCATCGGCTGGGTTTGCACTTCCGACGACAGGCCCCCATCGGGCCTTACGTTGTCGATTTTCTATGCCTTGAAGCAAAATTGGTTCTGGAATTAGATGGAGGCCAGCATTATGAAAAAGAAGGGATAACTAAGGACGTTAAACGGGATGCCTATTTGGCCGGGCAGGGGCTTACGGTGCTTCGGTTTTCTAACCGAGAATTTCTGACCAATCCCGAAGGTGCATTGCAGTTGATTGATGAACACATCAGGAATTATCGAAAAGACCCCTCCTAACCTCCCCTATGAGGGGAGGGAATCTAACTTGCATATTGTCCTTGTTTACCTCCCCTTTTAGGAAAAGATTGCTCCATTTTTTTCTCCTCTTTCAGTGGCGAATTACCCCAGTTTTTCCCTCCCCTTTCAGGGGAGAATTATTCTTGCATTTCCCTCCCTTCTTAGGGGAGGACTACCCCAGCTTTTCCCTCCCCTTTCAGGGGAGGATCAAGGAGGGGTCGTATTTTTACGGCGCACAAACCACCGGCGTCCCCAAAAACACCAAATTCAATTCAATCACCACGTCCGCCGAGGTCAAAATTCCATCGCAGTTCACGTCCGCCGCGCAGAAAGGAGCCGAAAATGGACTGCCCAAAAAGGTGGTGTTCAGCAAAACCACCACATCCGCAGCAGTTAGGATGGCATCGATGTTCAAATCCCCTTTCAACCCCGCCAAAGCATTCGCCTGTGGCGATTGGCCTTCGTTGCCAGAGAAGTCCACGGCCGAGACGCGGTAATAAAAAGTCTGGCCCGCGGGCACTGCATCAACAAAGAAGCTGTCAATGGTATTGCCCGCCACAACTGGATTTGTAAACGAAGGCGAAACATCCCGGTAGATTTTGAAATACTGGAAATCCTCATCCACCGGAGCCGAGTAGTTCAGGTTTACCGTGCTCTGACAGGTCCCGACGGCGGCCAGAATAGAAGGGGCGGCTGGAACGAGGTTATCCATCGAATAGCCGGAGTCCACCGGCGAATCAAAATGTATCGTGGGATCATCCGAGGCGGCGCGGACAAAGAAAACCGAATAGGTTATGCCGCTTGAGGTGGAATCGACCAGAGTGGGGACAATTCCGTTGTAAATCGTGTCGCCGAAGGCGGCGAAGATGGCGGCCTGTTCCCAGTTTCCGGGTGGAAAACCGGCCCCGCTAAAAACGTTGGCATGGGAGGCGGCCAACGCGCCGTCAATGCGGCGGAAGACCACAAATTGATTGACGAACGGATTCCCGCCGGGGAGACTTTTCCAGCGCAGGCGCGCCTGCTTCCCTTGGTCGTTGCCAACGTCGGTGATGGATTGAATATCTTCGTTGTAGCCGGAATGAAACAGAAAAGCCGAGCCGGCACTACCAAGCCCGCCCGGGTCGGCACCCCAAGCCCCGATGATGAAATCGGCCCTCCCATCCCTGTTGACATCCCCGGCGGAAGCGACGGAGTTGCCCAGCTGGTCACCGGCGGCGGCGCCGTTTTTCTGGAACAAAAGGGCGCCGTCAGCCCCGGAATAGATGAAGGCCGAGCCGGCAAAAGAAATCGCGGCACCTAAAGCCCCGATGATGAAATCGGCTCTCCCATCCCCGTTGACATCCCCGGCGGAAGCGACGGAGAGGCCCAGATTGTCAGAGAAGGCGGCGCCGTTTTTCTGGTAAAGCAGGCCTCCGGTGGCCCCGGTATAGATGAAGGCCGAGCCGGCATCACCAAGCCCGCCCGGGTTGGCGCCATAAGCCCCGACGATGAAATCGGCCCTGCCATCCCCGTTCACATCCCCGGCCCCGGCCACGGAGTAGCCCAGTTGGTCACTGGCGGCGGCGCCGTCTTTCTGGTAAAGCAGGCCTCCGGTGGCGCCGGAATAGATGAAGGCCGAGCCGGCATCGCCAAGCCCGAGCGGGTTGGCGCCGTTAGCCCCGACGATGAAATCGGCCCTCCCATCCCCGTTGACATCCCCGGCCGAAGCCACTGATTTGCCCAGAAGGTCACCGGCGGCGGCGCCGTTTTTCTGGAACAAAAGGGCGCCGGTGGCGCCGGAATAGACATAAGCCGAGCCGGCATTACCAAGCCCGCCCGGGTCGGCTGAGTTTGCCCCGATGATGAAATCGGCCCTCCCATCCCCGTTGACATCCCCGGCGGAAGCGACAGAGTTGCCCAGCTGGTCACCGGCGACGGCGCCGTTTTTCGGGAAAAGGAGCATGCCGTCGGCGCCGGAATAGACATAGGCCGAGCCGGCATCGGTAAGCCCGCCCGGGTCGGCCAAATAAGCCCCGATGATGAAGTCGGCTCTCCCATCCCCGTTCACGTCTCCCGCCCCGGCCACCGATTGACCAAAATTGTCACCGGCGGCGGCGCCGTTTTTCTGGTAAAGAAGAGAGCCGTCGGCGCCGGAATAGACGTAGGCGGAGCCGGCTAAGGAAAGCCCGCCCGGGTCGGCTCCGAAAGCTCCGATGATGAAATCGGGTACTCCGTCCCCGTTCACATCTCCGGCCGAAGCCACGGAGAAGCCCAGAAAGTCATTGAAGGCGGCGCCGTTTTTCTGGTAGAGGATAAACGCGGGCCAGGTCTGGGGGAAGGCGGTGGAAACGAAAAGAAAAGCAAAGAAAATGGCAGCTAAGAAGCGAAAATGTTTGGGCATATAACCTCCTTTTGGGTTCATATTCGTTGAGAAAAATATAGCGGGAAAAAGGCAAAAAACAATGGGAAAATTGACTCTACCTCTTTTATTCCCCTCTCCCCGAAAACGCCTCATCCCTTCGACTTCCCTCGATTACACTCGTTCACGCTGCGCTCAACGCAAGCGGGACAAGCCGCTCAGGGCAAGCCCCGTCCCTTCTCCACTCCCAAAGAAGGGAGAAAGACCCGCTTTTGGGTTCTCCCTCTCCATCCGATGGAGTGGGAGTCAGAGGGTGAGGCCAAAAATGCAGAGGCCTGCCCGCCTGCCCGTCCTCCTCGCCCATCCCACCGGCCAGGGAGACGTGGTCTCCTGCCACGGCCAGGGGTTCGCCCCTGTAAAAAACCATTTCAACGTAGGGGCGGGGTCCCCCCGCCCAGGGGCGAGTAAACCTCGCCCCTGCATTTCCACGTTTTTGGTAGGGGCAGGCCTCCGCGCCTGCCCTTCCCCAAGAAACAGGGATTAGAAATTAAGCCGTTCAACCGTTACCGGCTCGACCGTTTCCAGTTTAACACGGCGCACAGGCTCCCAGAAAGGTCATATTGAGTTCAATCACCACGTCAGCGGCCGTCAGAATCCCGTCGCAGTTGACGTCGGCAAAAGCCAAATCGCAATTGCCGATTCCTAAGAAGGTGCAGTTTAAAAGCAAAACTACATCGGAGGAGGTCAAAATCAAGTCCCCGTTCATATCTCCTTTCGTAACCGGACAGGGAGGAGGAGTTACCGTATAGGTGACCGGAACCTTCTGCGGGGAATTGGTGGCGTTGCCCGAAATAATCAACGTGTCGGCGTAGCTGCCGGGTGTCAGCGCGGTGCTGGTAATCGAAACCGGGACGATCGAGGGAGCCGTCCCGGCCGTCGGGCTCTCCGAGAGCCAGCTGGAATTCAGCTGTTCGGCCAAAGTCCAGTTTAACGTGCCGCCGCCCGAATTGTTAATCATCAGGTCCTGGGAAGCGGGCAGTCCCCCTCCCTGTTGGGCGCTGAAGCTCAAAGAAGCCGGAGAAACCGAAAGGACCGCCGGGTCCGCTTTCAATACCAGCTGAAAGCGAATGCTGGCGTCATTGGGAGCATGCCCCACCAAAGCACAGGGAGCCATCAGGCAGCTATTCCAGGCGCTGCCCGTTTTCAGGTTCTGACCCCCGTGCCCCACCCCGTCCATCGATATATCAAAGTTGGCGCCGGTGACCGAATCGGGGTCGGAAATCAAGTTGTAGGTAACGGTGACTGTCATTCCGGAGGTGACGGTCGGAAAAGGGGGAAACGTTTTGACCGTTTCCCGGGTACCGCCGGTTAAAATAAACCATACCCCGTTCGGAAAAGAGGCGGTGCTGATGGTATGCGAACCGGAGCTAACCGTGACCCGGATGGAGTCTACCAGGTGAGTAGCAAACGCTGATGTGCCCCATCCTAAGCTGATAACTGCAAGCAGGACTTTAACTTTTCCCATAATTCCTCCTTTTAACTTTAAAGATTATCCGATTTTTCCCGTTTAACGGCATCCTAACTCTAAAATTCTTTAGGAGGGCTCTCCTCCTTTTTTATGTTACATAACTATTTACGCATATAAGGACCTTTTCGTTTGCAGATAATTTAAAGGCGACGCGTGATTTGCCCCTGCAAATCCTTTAAGACATATTGCCGCCGTGCCAAAAAAGTTGAAATTTTTGCTTCCAACCGATGTGATGACCTTGGGGTATTTGCTGGCCGCCTCGATTTTGGTGGTTGTTTTTTATCCAAATCTCAACGGCTGGTGGAAGTTTTTGTTTTTGCATTTGGGCATAGCTTCCACGATTCTCTTTCTGGCGGCCAGTTACTGGAATAATCCGGCTTTCAGATTTCTGCGCCATTGGTATCCTTTTTTTCTGATAACTTTTCTTTTTTGGGAGGCGGGGAATTTTGTGCATCTGATTTTTCCGGAGTGGAAAAACGGCTGGCTGATTGCGGCGGATTTCAAGCTTTTCGGTGCACACCCGACCGTGGCGTTGGAGAAAATTACTAATTCATACGTCACCGAATTCTTCGAGTTCATCTATTTTACTTATTACTTTGTGCCGATTTTTGGACTGTGGATTTATTTCAAGCGCTCGGAGAAAGAATTTCAGCTTTTTTCAACGCATTATTTTTTGGCCCTGTATGTGGGCTATTTGCTTTTCCCCTTCTTCCCCGCCGAAGGGCCCTGGAAAACCTTGGCCGGGCAGCAGACTATGCTGATTGAAGGGAAATGGATTTTTCGTCAGTTAAACGATTGGCTGCATCATCAGGGAGCGATTGTCGGCGGCTGCTTCCCTTCCACGCATATTTCGGCGGTGACGGCGGCCGTTTTTGCGGCCGCTCGGAAAGACAAGAAATTCTTTTGGGGTAGTATCTTATGGCTGGCGCTCTTATTTTTCTCCACGGTCTATGGACGCTATCATTATTTTGTGGACGGCGCCGCGGGTATCATTATTGGAGGTGTAACTGCCGTTCTATCTAAAATTTTAGTTAAAAACTGGAGGGATAATGGAAGCTAACATTATTACGCTTTCGCGGATGGTCTTGGTCTTTTTGGCCATCTATCTTTTTGGCAACGGGTTCTGGGCCAATCTTTCGGCTACTATTCTGACCGCCATAATTATCTGGATGGATGCCTGGGATGGGTATGTGGCCCGCAAGCTGGGGATTTCTTCCAAGCTGGGGGCGCTTTTGGATATCACCGGCGACCGCATCGTGGAAAACGCCTTCTGGATTTACTTTGCAGTCATCAACCTGGTGCCGCTCTGGATGCCTTTGCTGGTGATTTCACGCAGCTTCATAATCGACAGCTTGCGCGCCGTGGCTTTTGCCGAAGGAAAGACCGCCTTCGGGCCGGATACAATGATGAACTCGGAGCTAAGCAAGTTTTTGGTGGCCAGCCGGTTTTCGCGCGGTCTGTACGCCTTTGCCAAAGCGGCGGTTTTTATCTGGCTGGGCGGAATAATGGCGCTGGTCTCCGCCGCGGGAGAAGGACTTTTTCTTCTGCCCTACTGGTTATTTAGAACCATCGTGATTACTGGCAACGTTCTGGCGTATGTAACCGTAATTTTCTGCCTGCTGCGCGCCCTTCCGGTAATCTGGGATTCCTGGCCTTTGGTGGTCAAAAAGCGCTATCCCCGTTCGGTAGAGATTTAGAGCCGCAAAATGAAAACGGCCCCGACCAAAGCCGGGGCCGTTCCAATGGTGCCGAATATTTTTACTGTTGTCCTCCCGAAGAAAGCGCGCTTCTTTGCCCAGTGACCGCATAATTTGAAAAATGGAGTATGGGGAAGGTGGCCACACCCCCGATGACCGTTGCCGAGCCGGACTTTTCCCATTGCCGCGTGTCCGGATTGAAATACCATAAAATTAAAACCGCACCGTCCGGCTCCCGGGCGCGATGCACCAGCGAAACCGGCTTCAAAAACACGAGCCGATCCGGGCCAAAGTTATAAAAGGTGGCTTTTTGGTACGAACCAAAGCGGGCACTGGCCGTAATGTAGACGGCGTTCAAAAGGCTCCCCTGCGGGATGACCAAAAGCGAGGTATCTTTTGTATTTTCAATCGGAATGATAAGCTCCCCGCCCAACCATCCAATCAACTTCCCCACCGTGTTTCCCAAAAGGTTTCCGCTCACGGAAACGCTGGCGGCCGGCCCGGTGGAAACCATACCGGCCCTCGGGTTGGGTGCCTGACTGATAATCGGCGAGGTGGGAAGCTTCTGGCTGCAACTGAAAATCAGAAAGAAAAACAAGATGCCGACTATCCCACCCCCTCCCAGAAGGCGTCTGTAAAACTTAGTCAAGGGTTTCATTAATTCTCCTTTCGTTAGGCGTTATAGTTTTTGCTTTCACAGTTACGTTCATTCTTTTTTGTTCAAGTTGAAACCTTACCATCCATCCTTATTGCCCTCCGCTGGAAAGCGCTTCTAACGGCGCGCCAAAAATGGAGAAATGTTTGATTACAAAGACTACCCGGCCGTTGTCAACCGGACAAATACTTTCCTGCACCCACTTGCCGGAGAGCGTGTCGTACCAAGAAAGGGCTAATAAAGTCCCATTCTTGAAGCGCGCCGGCTGGACCAGATAGCAGTCTTTTTCATAAACCAAGCCGTGCGGCAGAAAATTGTACATCGCGACCAACATCGTGCTGTCGGTCGTGCGCATAACGTCGCCTTTTAGATTGAGCGTGACGTTGGTGCCCTTCTTCAACGCTCCCCGCGGGCAAATCAAGAAAGCGGTGTCCTTGCTGCCGTTGCCGATCGGAAAAGCGATGGTGTCGCCATCATAGCTGACCGTCCGGAAAACGGCCGCCCCAACCTCCATTTCCGTAGAGTCCATTTTGCCGGGGTCGAAAGAGATTACCGTATCGGCTGGAATTTCGCTATCGTCATCTCCCACGTCGGCATCGGTTAAACCGCCACGCGGATTATGCGGAGGGGCATAGGGAACCGAGCCAAGCGAACTTGAAGCCGCTATCTTGCTTTGCGGAGCGGTGGGGAGCTTTTGGCTGCAACTGAAAATCAGGAAGCATAGGGAAATGCCGAATACCCCAAGCCCCCCCAGAAAATGTTTATAAAGTCTGCGCAAGTATCGCATAGCTACCCCTTTCGTTATCTTCCGTTTTTGCCTTCTCATTTTCTCTCAAGCATTTGTCCAGCAAGAGGTATGCACGATTGCGCACACGGGGTAATGTTTAGTTCAAGTGGAAGCGGTTATTCCCCTTGGGGTTAGAAAAATGACAGCAACCAGAAAGCCGACGCGGCAATAAATTTTCAGCTTTTTTTGAAGGGAAAATCCAACGGCTTATGGGAAAAAAGGGCTTGCAAAGAAGCCATTTTGCGCTTGATTTTTCCATCGACCAGAGCTATTATACGGTGGTGTTGTCGTTTCTTTTGATGCACTACTATTTTGACCATTTCCTGTTCTTCTCAAAAGAAGACGAGTTAAAACCGGCTTACGCAACGGCGGCAGTTGAATGACCCAAGCTGGTCTTTGCAACATCGGCCCCAAAGAAAGAAGAAAGCGCCTGATTTTGGGGCTGGTCTCTTTTGCAATTGCATTTGCAGTTCGTTTTTCTTCCTCTCCCGGCTCGGTCTGGTTCTATCCTGTAATTTTAATTGCTCTTTTCTTCGGTTTTCTGGGAACGTTACAGGCGCTGTTCTGCACTTGAGTATTTTTGGGGTTGCGCCGGGAGCGCAACTTGGACACAGGAATTGAGAAAGTGGAGGATACAAGCCTGGTCGAAAGCTTAAGAAAGCGCGCCCGTCTTATCCTCCTCGCTTCGTTTCTTTCTGCTGCTACGCTGACCGCGCTGCTCTGGGTTGCCGTAAGCTAAGGAACCAATCTCCCTGCCGCTAAGTCCGGCACAATTCTTTGGTTTGCTTTGGGGAAAGGATACTTCTCCAGCTCTTTCGGTTTAACCCACTTTAGTCTCTGGCAACCCAAGGGTTGGGGTTTTCCATTTATGTAAAAGCATTGAAAAATTGAAAGCGTGATGGAAAAGTGGGAGTAACCATGCTCGATTTTCTGTGCCAGCTTCCCGACTTGAACGGAAACTCCGGTTTCTTCTTTGATTTCACGTCGACAAGCCGCCTTTATAGATTCTCCTCGACGTTTCTTCCCGCCCGGGAACTCCCAGAGGCCGCCCAAAAGTCCATCCGGTTTCCGTTGAGCAATTAAGATTTTTCCGTCCTTCCATATAATGCCGGCGGCAATCTGATAATGCGGACGGACAAACTTTTTCTTGGGCAGAGGATAGCTTCCGACTTTATCGGTATGATAAGCTTGGCAAAAAAAGTTGACCGGGCATACCGGGCATTTTGGATTTTTGGGCAGACAAACCAGAACACCGAGGCGCATTAAGGCGCGGTTGAAAGTTCCGGGGTCATTCCTGTCTAAAAGGTGGACGGCAGCTTCGGATAACCTGCCCCGGTCAGATTGTCGGGAAAAAGTCACCCGCTTGGCAAAAATTCGAGAAAGAACTCGAAAGACGTTACCGTCAATGCTCAAGTATGGCTGGTCGTAAATGAAGCTGGCCAAAGCCGCGGCGGTGTAATCGCCGACTCCGGGCAAAGCGCGGATTTTAGTATAGTCGGAGGGAATTTGGCCGCCATATTCCTGGACGATAATTTGAGCTGCTTTTTTCAGATGTCCAACTCGGGCATAGTATCCCAAACCTTCCCAAATTTTGAGCAGCTTCTGCATTGGAGCGCAGGCCAGAGTTTCAAAATTTGGGACCGACTTTATCCATCTTTGATAATACGGCAGAGCCTGGTCAACACGGGTTTGCTGGAGCATTATTTCGGAAATAAAGATTCCGTAAGGATTGACCCTTGAGCCGGTTTGCCAGGGGAGGGAACGCTTGTTTGCCGCAAACCACTTTAAAAGTTTTCGCCGAAATTTTCGGATGTTCGCTTGCTCGGCCATCGCGAGAGAAATATAAGACGAAGATGACAAAACGGTCATAAAACCGTAGCTTTTGATTTAAATTTGATTATATTTTGCAGCTTTAGAAAGAACGTATATGAGCAACCGACTGAAATTGTTGACCGGAACCGCCAACCGGCCTCTGGCGGAAAAAATTTCGGAGTTTACCAAAATTCCGCTCACCGCCTGCGAGGTTTCACGCTTTTCGGACCGGGAGATTTTCGTTCAGATTAACGAAAACGTGCGCGCGGCCGAAGTTTTCATCATCCAGCCGACCAACCCTCCCGCGGAGAATCTGATGGAGCTTCTGATGCTGATTGAAGCCAGCCGCAGGGCCTCCGCCGCTACTATTACGGCAGTAATCCCCTACTACGGATATTCGCGGCAGGATCGCAAAGACCAGCCGCGGGTTTCCATCACCGCCAAACTGGTGGCCAATTTAATAACCGTGGCCGGTGCCCAGCGGGTCATAACGATGGATTTGCACGCCTCCCAGATTCAAGGCTTTTTCGACATCCCCTCCGACCATCTATACGCTTCCTCCATATTCAATCGGTATTTTCTGGACTTAAAACTTCCCAATCCGGTGGTTGTCTCGCCGGACGTGGGGGCGATACGCATCGCCCGGTCCTTTGCCAAAAAGCTGGACGCCGGGCTGGCGATTATCGACAAACGCCGCCCGCAGCCGAATCACGCCGAGATTTTAAATATTATCGGCGAAGTGGAGGGGAAAACGGTGATTATTCGCGATGATATGGTCGATACGGCGGGGACGATCGTGCAGGCGGCGGATGCTTTGATTCAGAAAGGGGCCAAGGAAGTTTACGCCTGTGCCACCCATCCGGTGCTTTCCGGGCCAGCCTTGGAACGCATTGGCCAGTCGAAAATCAAAAAATTTGTGGTGGCGGATACCATCGATTTGTCCCAAAAACAGCTTCCGCGCAATTTTGAGGTGCTTTCGGCGGCGCCTTTGTTCGGGGAAACCATCCTTCGGATTTCGGAAGGGGAGTCGGTTTCCTCCTTGTTTGATTGAAAAAATGTATTATTTTATACGTCTCGCCGGTCAGCGAGGGCTGCCTGTCAACCCCAAGCTTTTAGCGTTTGGCAGTTTGTTTTGAAATAGTCAAGGTAAGGAGCAAAAATGAAAGAAGTCACGTTTAAGGTTTCCGCCCGCAACGAGCTGGGCAAGGAAAAAGCCAAAAAACTGCGCACCAAAGGGCTTTTGCCCGGGGTGGTGTACGGCGAAGGGCAGGCCACACCCATCGTTTTTGACGCCAAAGCTTTTGAACATCTGTGGCATTCCACCCGTGGAGAAAACGTTTTAGTCAACCTGGAAATTCAAAACGGCGGGCTGGATACCAAGAAAAGCCTGATTCGCGAGATTCAACGCGACCCGGTCTGGGGCAAGGTTCTGCACGTCGATTTTCAGCATATTTCCCTTTCCAAAAAAATCTCGGTCAACGTGCCGGTGCACCTCGTCGGCTTGCCGGTGGGGGTAAAAGACACCGGCGGCATTTTGCAGCACACCTTCCGCGAGCTGGAGGTTTCCTGCCTGCCGACCGAAATCCCGGAACATATTGAAATCGACGTTTCGCATTTGAAAATCGGCGACTCCGTGCACGTGCGCGATTTGAAGCTGGCTACCGGCATTCAGCTTTTGACCGCTGGAGATTTGTCGGTTGCCTCCGTTGTACCCCCAACGGTAATTAAGGAAGGTGAGTTGGAAGCGGCGGCAGAAGTGGCCGAGCCGGAAGTGATTACTGAACGCAAGCCGGAGGAGGGTGAAGAAGCGGAAGAGGGCGCCGAAGCCAAAGGCAAAGAGAAAAAACCGGCGGCCGAAGCTCCGGCCAAAGGCGCAGAAAAGAAAACGGCCGAACCGGCCAAAGCCGAGAAGAAGGAAGCAAAGAAGCCCGAAAAGAAATAGCTTTTCTTCGGTATTTCGGGGCGGGTTACCAACCCGCCCTTTGCTTTTTTACCTTTATTAAAGTTATTTAAAGTTAATCACAGGCGGAAGGGTTTGTAGGTCAGGAAGGAAGGGTATGAAAGGCGTCATTTTAGCCGGCGGGCTGGGAACCCGGCTTTATCCATTAACGAAAATTACCAACAAGCACTTGCTGCCGGTCTATGACCAGCCGATGATTTTTTACCCCATTCAAACCATGGTGGATGCCGGCATCAAGGACATCCTGATTGTCACTGGCGGGAACTCGGCGGGTGATTTTCTGCGCCTTTTGGGCAATGGACGAGCGTTCGGTTTGAAACACCTGAACTACACCTATCAGGAAAAAGAAGGCGGCATTGCCGAAGCAATCGGGCTGGCGGAGCATTTTGCCGAGGGGGAAAAAGTGCTGGTGATGCTGGGGGATAACCTGATTTTTGAGTCCATACGCGACGACGTCGATGCTTTTAAACGCCAGCGCAGCGGAGCCAGGATATTCTTGAAAAAAGTCAAGAACCCGAGGGCGTATGGCGTGGCGGAGATAAAAAGCGGCAAAGTGGCGAACATCGTCGAGAAACCGAAAAAACCGAAATCGGACTTGGCGGTGATTGGGATTTATATGTACGACAACGAGGTTTTTGACGTAGTGAAAACGCTAAAGCCATCGGCGCGGGGGGAACTGGAAGTGACCGATATCAACAACGCTTACATTAAGAATGGGACGATGACCTATTCGATTTTGAAAAGCTTCTGGGCCGACGCCGGCGAGTCGATTGAAGGCCTGGCCGAGGCCGGCCGGCTGGTTTTCGACTTCAAAAAAAAGAGAGGCAGATGAGTCGGGTTCTGGTAACCGGCGCGCTGGGGCTTTTGGGGCACAAAATAAGCCAGATTTTCTCCCAGGACCCCAACTACCAGGTTTTAGCCACCTTCAATGCTTCCAAAGAAAACTGGACTTTCGACATTCCCGCCGAACCTTTGAGCATCGCCGATTTCGGCGCGGTGGCCGCTTTGCTTTTGGATTTTCGCCCCGAAATCGTGATTAACTGTGCGGCCTATTCCAAAGTTGACCAATCCGAAACTGAGCGGGAAACGGCGTATCAGGTAAATGCCGAGGCTGTCGGTTTTCTGGCGCAAGGGGTGAAGCGCATCGGAGCTTTTATGGTGCATTTTTCCACCGACTACATTTTCGATGGGAAGGCCGGGCCGTACTCGGAAGAGGCCCGCGCCAACCCCCTCGGCTATTATGCCAAAACCAAATACTGGGGAGAGGAAAAAGTGCAGCGGGTCGGCTGTCAGCATTTGGTGGTGCGCACCAACGTGCTTTTTGGCGTGCATGAGCTAGCTTCGAAGCCGAATTTTTTTATGTGGCTGGTGAAAGAGCTTTCGGCTGGAAAACCGGTAAAAATAGTTTCCGACCAGTATAACAATCCGACCCTGGCCGACAATTTGACGGCGCTGGTCAAAGAATGCGTGGAAAAAAAACTGGAGGGGGTCATAAATCTGGCCGGCCGAACCTATCTCTCGCGGTATGATTTCGCCCTGCGAATCGCCCGCTATTTTGGATACGACCATGAGTTAATTTTTCCGGTTGACACCAGAGCGTTGGAGCAGCCTTCCCCCCGTCCGCTTTTAGGCGGGGTAAGAATTGAGAAAGCCCAGCACTTTTTAAGCTCGCCGATTTTTACGGTGGAGGAAAGTCTGGCATATTTGAAGAACAACTATTCCAATTTTTTCGCCGGCCATCCCCGCCCGGCGTAAAGCGATGAATTTCCTCCCGCGCGCGGCTTCTTTTTTAGTTAAAATCTCCGAAAAACTGATCCCCTCGGCTTTTGTCATCGCTTTACTTTTAACCCTCTTCACTTTTGCAATGGCGCTGGGGGTGGCCAAAACCTCGCTGGGAAACACCATCAAATTTTGGGGGAATGGTTTCTGGGAGCTTCTGCCTTTTGCGATGCAGATGTCTTTAATCATTTTGACCGGCTACATCGTCGCCTCCTCGGCGCCGGTGGCAAAACTTCTGGAAAAAGCGGCCGGCTTTGCCAAGGGGCCGAAAAGCTCGATTTTGGTGATGACCATCGCCTCGCTATCTCTGGCTTTCTTGCACTGGGGGCTCTCGATGGTCGGCTCGGCCTTGCTTGTGCGCCAAATTGCCAAAAGAAAAACCGGCGTGGACTACCCCCTTTTAGTCGCCGCCGCCTATTTGGGTATGGGCTGCACCTGGCACGCCGGGCTTTCCGCTTCCGCCCCTTTGCTGGTTGCCACGCCGGGACATTTTTTGGAGTCGAAAATCGGCGTTATCCCGACCGGCGAGACTATTTTTTCCGCTTTCAACCTGATTTTGGCCGGTCTGGTCACCCTGATTTTAGCTTTTTTGGTTCCAGCCCTGCACCCCGCATCAGAAAAAACGAGACCGGTTGAGCCCGAGCTTGTGGAAACGTTCGGACAAACCGAGCCGTATCGGCTGCTCAAACCGACCGGCTGGGTCGATTTTCTGGAAAAAACCCCTTTTCTCAATTTGCTTTTCGCCCTTTTCGCTCTGGCCTGGCTGGTCTTCCGTTTTGCCTCGGGCAAGGGCGGCTTAAACATCGATTTGCTGAACTTTATCTTTCTTTTCTTGGGGTTGGCCTTACATTCCTCGCCGCAAAGTTTTTGGAAGGCGGCGGAAGAAGGGGGAAAACTCGTCTTTGGAGTGATGGTGCAGTTTCCGTTTTACGCCGGAATATATGGGATTATCAAAGAATCCGGCTTGGCGGAAATTGTGGGGCGCTGGTTCGTTTCGGTTTCATCGGCCAAAACCTATCCCGCCTTGGTTTACTGGTATTCCGGTTTGGTAAACTATTTCGTTCCCTCCGGCGGTTCCAAATGGGCGATTGAAGCTCCCTATCTTATCGATGCGGCCCAAAATTTGGGAGTACCGACAGCCAAAGTGGTAACCTCCTACGCTTGGGGCGATATGGCCACCGATTTGATTCAGCCCTTCTGGGCCATTCCCCTGCTTTCGGTGGCAAAAGTGGAGTTCAAAGAGATTTTGGGCTACGAGCTTCTGATTTTCCTGGTTTACGTTGTAATCGTTTCGGCGGCCTTTCTTTTCTTCATTTGAAAATTCTTCAAGTCATCACTTCCGGCGGCTGGGGCGGGATGGAAAAAGTCCCTTTGGACTGGCACCAATTTTGGCTTTCGGAAAAAAAAGAATCCCATCTTGTAGTTTTAGCCAGTACTCCCCTATCTGAAAAGAAAAACGAGTCTGCTAATCTGCTTATCGTCGAAACACGATGGCAGCTTGTTTCAGTTGTTCACAAGCTGGTAGCCGAAAAAAAGATTGATTTGGTCATCTGCCATTATCCGAAAGACCTGCCTTATTTGGTCTGGAGTTTGCGAAAATTTCCAAACGTGAAAATGTTTTTGGTTAAACATCAATCACCCGGAAAAGCGAAAAAAGATTTTTATCATCGCTGGTTATACGCTAAAGTTTCCCGCATCCTGCCGGTCTCCGATTTTTTGGCCGAAAAATGTTTGCGGGCTTATCCGCTGCCGGCGGATAAAATTGTGACTTTGCACAACGGGATAATTCCGGAACAGTGGAAGACTTCGCCGGAACTAAGGGCAGCCAAACGGAAAGAGCTGGGTTGGGCGGGGGACGAAATAGTGGTAGGTATGATTTCGCGCATTACACCCAAAAAAGGGCACTTGGATTTAATACGTCTGGCGCCCAAAATCATACAAATTGTTCCCAGGGCAAGATTTCTTGTCGTGGGCGGCTGGTATCCGGACGATAAAAAGCTTTTTATCCAATGCTTTCAGGAAATCAAACGGTTGGAATTAGGCCCCTATTTTTTCTGGAGCGGCCCGCAAGGCGTTCCGGACGTCCTGCCTTATTTAGCCGCTTCGGACATTTTTCTTTCGCTGGCATATGAGGAGTCGTTTGGGCTTTCGGTGATAGAAGCAATGGCCGCCGGGTTACCGGTAATCGGGCCGCGAGCCGGGGCGATACCGGAAATTATCGCCGACGGGCAGGAAGGATTTCTCGTGCCGCTTCCCGATTTCGCGGAAGGTTCGGGAGAAGAACTAAGCAAGGCAATTGAAAAACTTGCTCTAAACGCCCTTTTAAGAAAGAAATTTGGAGAAGCAGGACAAAAACAAGTGGCTGATAAATTTTCTTTGGCTGCTGCCCTGAAGAAATTGGAAGAAATTTACGAAACGGCTAAAGCCGGTTGAGGCAAGGTAGCGGCGATTTTTTGGGCAATCTCGTTGTAAAGCCGCCCTACGGAGGAGTCCTTTTTGTAAACCGATACCGGCTCCCCTGCATCGGCCCCTTCCCGAATGGCAATGTCCAACGGAATTTGGCCGAATAGCGGCACACCCATCTTTTCCGCCAGTTTTTTGCCGCCATCCTGGCCGAAGATGTAAATTTTCTTCCCCTCGGAGTCCGTGTAATAGGACATATTTTCCACAATTCCCAAAATCTTAAGTTTGGTTACTTCCGCCAAGCGGCCAACCCGGGCCGCGACGTTGGAAGCCACGCTCTGAGGGGTAGTGACCACCAGAATCTCCGCTTCCGGAAGGGCCTGGGCAATGGTTATGGAAACATCTCCGGTACCGGGCGGCAAATCCAAAAACAAAAAATCGAGTTCCCCCCAGAAGACGTCGGTCATAAACTGGGTGATGGCTTTGTGCAAAAGCGGGCCGCGCCAGATGACCGAAGATTCTTCCTCAACGAAAAACCCCATCGAGATGGCTTTGACCCCGTTTTTTTCGATGGGGATAATCATTTCGTTTATCACCGTCGGATGGCCGGAGACTCCCAGCATTCGCGGAATGGAAAATCCGTACACGTCGGCATCGATTAAGCCGACTCGGTAACCGGAACTCCCGAGGGCGGCGGCCAAATTGGCGGTAACGGTCGATTTGCCTACGCCTCCCTTGCCGGAAGCGATGGGGATGACCTTTTTAGGCCTTTGCCCGGAAAAAAGCTCGGTTTTCTTTTTACCGGTCAGCTGTGCTACCAAATCATCCCGCTCCGGTTGGCTCATTACTCCCAAGTTCACCTGAACCGATTGTATTCCTTCCAGAAGGGATAGGGCGTCGGTGATATCTTTCTGGACTTTTTCACGCAGCGGGCAGCCGGAAATAGTCAGGGCGACATCGATAGTGGCTTTTCCGCCTTCCAGCGCCGCCTTTTTTACCATTCCCAGTTGGACGATGGAGATGCCCAACTCGGGATCTTTAACTTTCTTTAGCGCTTCCCAAATTAACTCTTGAGTAACCATACGATTTAGGGCAGATTCAACGCTTAGTCGCCGCTACACTGCCAGAAGCAATATAATTAGCCACACGGTAACTACCAAGAAATAGAAGACCATTTTTAGTTTTGGTAGCGGAAGGCTTTAGCCTTCCATTGTGGAAACCTAAAGGTTTCCGCTACCCTGAAAAATGCTGATTAATGACGGCTGAAGAATTTATTACAGCGAGTATTTGCCGAAATCTTCGGGGTTTATCCGGCGCAGCCGTTCGCGCAAAGAATCGGGCGATTCTCCGGTTTGAGGGTCGGTGGAAGAACCGCCTACCTTGTCTTTTTTGTCCTGGAACAACAGGTCGTTGACGAAAATCGGAGCTTTTGCTTTCAGCGCCAAGGCCAAAGAATCGGAGGGCCGGGCATCGATTTCTACCGTGTGGCTGTTTATGGAAACGTAAATTTTGGCGTAGAAAGTTTGATTGACCAGTTCGGTTACTTCGATTTTTTCGATTTTTCCGCCCATCGAAGTAATGACCGCTTTAATCAAATCGTGGGTAAGCGGCCTTTTGGAAGGAATGCCGGAAAGCTCCATCGCAATCGCCTGTGCCTCAAAAGGCCCAATCCATATCGGCAGCACCTTCTCTTCTTCCGGCGCAACCGACTCCAAAGGAGCCAGGATCACCACCGGTGATTGGGTGGAAACATCCAGGGCCAGCCCGTTGATTTTCGATTGCACCATCCTACTGCTCACCTTTTCCCTCTTTCAGTATATCGGCACACTTTCATTCCGTCAAATAGCTATACGCCGGAAAATGAGTTTCGTTTACTCCTGCAATTCCTCTTTTTTGCGCACCACCCAAAGTTTGACTGTGGCGGTCACCTCGGGGCTTAGTTTAATCGGCACTTCATAGATGCCCAAAGCTTTGATCGGCTCTTCCAACTCAATTTTGCGGCGGTCCACCTCAATACCCTGTGCCTGCAAAAGTTCGGCAATCTCGGAAGAAGTTACCGAACCAAAGAGCTTATCTTCCTCGCCAACTTCCTTTTCAGTCATCAAGGAAAGTTTTTCGATGGCGGCTTTGAACTTCTCGGTTTCGCGGCGCTTCTTCTGGTCGCGCATTGTTTTTTCGCGGGTGATGTGCTCGATGGCGGCCAGCCCACCTTTGGTGGCGGGAGTAGCCAGGTTGCGCGGGAAAAGAAAGTTGCGCGCGTATCCATTGGCGACCGTGACCACGTTGCCGACTTTGCCCAATTTTTCGACGTCTTCTTTCAAAATTACTTTCATTTACTCCTCGCTTTCTTTTGCAATCGAGGCCTTGAGCCTCCGAAAATCAAAACGGCTGTCCAAAAACCCGACCGCCGAGAGAACAAAAAAAGAGGCTATGCCAAAAATTACCAGCCAGATATAAAATAAACCTTTTATGGCCCAATGCGCCGACATTTTCTTGAAAAAATATTGCAGGTTGGAGGCGCCGCACGCGGCATAGACGAAAACTACCACCAAAAGTAAGTTGTCGGCCGCCTTGATCCACTCGTTTCTTAAAAAAAGATGGCCAGCCAGCCCCAGTGCTAAAAGAAGCGTAAAGAAAAAGGGCGCCTGCCAGGCCAGAAAGTTTTTGGGGCCGGGCAGAGAGACTCCCGCTTTTCCCAACATCCAGATGGCCAAAAGGTGAGCCAGAGTTAAAGAGAAAAACATTGCGATGTAATAGAGCGCCGGGGCAACGCGCACGACAAATTGGATGAGCTGGTCAAAAGATTTCCGCATCTCTTCTATTTGCAAAGGCGCCTGACCCACCAGTTGCGCTCCGGCCATCAGTTGATTTTTGAATAGATCGGCTTTCGAAAGAATGTCCAATTTAAATCCGGGATAAGCAAAGAGGACAAAAAGAATGGATGGTAAAATGGCCACCAGCGAGATTGCCGCCAACAGTTTTTTGTACGGCAGTTTTTTGCCGGTCATTATACCGGCCGCGGCGGCGGGAAACAAGGTCAGCATGGAATAAACAGCGGCCGCCATCCAGCCCTTGCCGTTCCATCCAGCGGTTACTACCAACGCCGCCACCCATAGCAAAGAACGGCTTACCGACAATCGGGCCAAAAGAAAAATTAGCCCTGTGGTTAGAAATAACGTGGCCAGAAAAGTCAGCGTAGCCGGCAGAGGGCCGCCAGTAACCGCAAAGGTGAGGAAAAAGGTTGCGAAAAACAGTGCCGCGTTCAATCTCATCGGTGCGCTTCCGCCACAAACGGCAAAAGAGCCAGGTGGCGGGCATATTTGACCGCCAGGGCCACCTGGCGCTGGTGTTTGGCGCAGTTGCCGGTTATGCGGCGGGGCAAAATTTTTCCCCGATCCGATATCGCTTTGCGCATTTGCCGCTCATTTTTATAATCTATCGACTCAAAACGGCTGCCGCAATAGCGGCAGCTTTTTTTGGAAATCGGCCCGCGCGGCGCACCGCGTTCCATCCGTTCACCTCTTTCACCGCGGCGTTCTTCGTCTCGGTCAAATCGACGGGGCATTTTCTACTCCTTTCGCAGGCAGGGCTTCCGGCCGGGAGGGGGTGGATGCGGGCACCAGTACGGTCAAATAGCGCAGGATGTCTTCATCCAAAAGAAAGTTGCGTTCCAGCTCGCGCGGAAGCTCCCCGGGGGACTGATACTGGAAGTGCACGTAGTATCCTTGTTCCCGTCCCCGTATGGTATACCCCATTCTGCGGATTCCCCAAATCTCCTTCCTTTTGATTTCACCCTGATTGGCGGTAATGATTCCTTCGTATTTGGAAACTTTCGTTTCCCAGTCCGCCTCCGGTAAAATGGGGGATAAAATTAAAGTTGTTTCGTATGTTTTCACTACACTCCCTTCGGTCTTGTGGTTTTTCGGCTGCCTCCGCAATTTACGGAGGGAGCAGGGCGCCGGAAAATCTATCTTCCGGCTGGCTTTAATCTATGAATTTTAAGCTAAAAATCAAGCCTTCCGCCATAATTAAATGGGGTTGAAATCAGGAAGTTTTTGGACTGAATCACCAAAGCGGGGCCGACCTCACTCTCGCTGAAGAAGCTTCCCGGCACTTTTGCCATGGTCCATAGCAAGGTGGTGTTGGTTGATCCGTTCAGTGACCATCCGGTTCTGCTTACCGGTTCGCACAACCTTGGACCCAAAGCAAGCAGCATTAATGACGAGAATCTCCTAATCATCGGGACGCCCTCGGACTTGCCTCAGCCTACGCCACGCACATTATGTCCATCTACAATCAATACCGTTGGCGATTTCGTCGACAAACTCAACCGAAGAACAAACGCTGGAAGGGTTTGAAGGATTCCGACGTTTGGCAGAATGGCTGCCTCAAATCCGGAAGCACGGCGCTGCGCGAAATCGAATTCTGGATAGGCGAATGATTACCAGTTTTCGAGGTACGCTCTATTCCGCTGGCCGCTGGGTAAATTCGCGGGCCTTGTTGTCCTTATCGGAAGAACGGCGGGTCTTTTCGCCGGTAGCATTTTTAGCAGAACCAGAATCAGTTTGCTCTCGTCGTAAATGGCAGAATTGTTCGCGAGCACCCCCTTCGATTGGCTCAACGATCTTTTCAAGAAGCTCCTTGGCCGGGGCAGCCCCTTATGAAGTGCTCAAAGAAAAACTAATAGCCGGAGAACAGGCACCTTCCGAAATATGAGCCATCCTACGATGCTGGTGCTTTATCCCCGGGGCCAGTCTATCTTATGCCAAGTTCCGGCGCTCGGCGCCGGGGCAGATCCATAGGCGTGCCACACCAGTGATTTGGCTGGGCTGGCAACGTTTGCATGGACCGTGCAATAATAGTCGGATTCATCACGCTCGACTCCTTTGTCACTAAGAATGCGGATTAAATCCTCCGGCGCGTTTTGCGGAATTCCATTCTGGAAAAGTTCTTCCTGTTTGTTAAGTAGTTGTAAGGTATGCTGCCCGAAGGCACCCGGCTCGTTTACCAGCGGGGCGGCTCTATTATTTGGGGCGTATGGAATAAAAGGAAAGGAACAAATTATTTACTTGTCCCAACGATTTTGCAGAAGTTTGCTCCTTTTTTTATGTCCGGCTTTCAGATCACTTCGGATTTATTTGTTGAAGGGATGAGAAAGAGGGGCCCCCTCACCCCTCCCCTTCCGCGCTAATTTGGATGTTGCCATCAATCGCAAGCCGGTGGCGACTGGATTTTTGGGTGAACGGCTCTCGCAGCCAGCCGCAATCAATCCAGCGGCCAAAACCACGAGAGAAAATGAAGGCGCTTATTCTTTTTCATAAATAACTCCCTTTTTATAGTATTCCGTTTTTTTCTCATTTCTTCGATTCGCTTCTTTACGGTTCGCATTTTATCTCCGGGGAATATTTGCTGGATTTCCACGGGCCGCTCACGCTGGAAGGTTTTTTCTGGCACCCCCAGGCGAAAAGACTCACCACGCTGGCCAGAATGGTGCCTGCATGGGTTTCTTCATTTTAAACGTCCTTTGTTTTGGGTTGAAGGGCATCCTTCAAAATTTGTTCTGCATCGACCTTCCCGTAAGCCGGGTCCTCGATACCAGCCAAAACCGGCATATAGTGGCGATAGTAGCCGGAGGGGGGGCCGGTCTGGGCGTAAGGATTCGAAACTTTGGCGAAAAGGGCTTTAAAGACCTCCCATAGATAAACCGCATAGGAGGTGTAAACGGAGACCCCCGCTTTACGGTAATCTTCCAAGAACAGCCGGTGCAGGCGCGGAAGGCTGTACCAGGGAACACCGGGATAAATGTGATGCTCAAGATGGTAGTTCAGGTTGCACATAAAAAAGCTGACCACCCGATTGCTGGTTACCGTGCGGCTGGCGGTCAGAATGTCTTCGCCGGCGGTAAAAACATGTTCGGCCAACCCCCGAACTTGAGCCAGCTGGGCCGTAATGAATAGGGGTATTAGCCAGACCTGAGCCAGGATTTTGAAAGGAACGAGATAGAACGCCAGCGCGGTCAGAAGGACTATCAACAGATACTCCTGAATGATTTTTTTCTTTTCCTGCCGGCTGGCCAGTTTCAATCCGGTAATCGGGATGTGAAACAGGTAAAAATAGGCCCCCAAGAAAAACCAGCCCAGCAAAATGGCCTTGAGCAGAGCGGGGCGACCGGTGATATTTTCAAATTCGTCCGGGTCCTCCACCCCCCGCTCCCAGCGGTGATGGGGCAGATGGACGGCCTTATAGGCTGAAAGCCCTAACAGGGTGGGAGTGCCGCAAAGAAATCCGAGCCAGCGGTTGGCCTTTCGATTTCTGAACAGGTTGGAATGCACCCCTTCGTGCATCAAAATCCCCAGCGCATGCAGTACGATTCCGGAAAGTAGATAGCATGGCAGCCGGAGCCAAAAGTTCGGCATCTGCAGGGTCGCATATCCGGCAATTACCCAAAGGGCAAAGAACAGCAGGCTAATCCAGTTGTAGGCCGGTTTTAGCTGGTGCAGCTCTTTGATTTTTTCTTTGTTTTCCATATGCGGCTATAATATACGGAATTTCCGAAGCGGAGTTGTCACGGAATTGTCAAGAGAGTGTAGAACTTTTGTCATCGGTTTTTCCTCTCAAAACCGGATTTGCAGTTTGACCCCCGGCGCGCCGTGCTGGGCAAAATAAGCCGGCGTGATGGTCAAGGCATTTGCTTGCAAGACGCGATTGCGCTTCCGTACTGAAACAGGGACTCTGACGATGTCAACAATAGCAGCAACCAACGAGAGGCTCCCTCCAATTGCTGCAGTTCTATGAATAATTTTGCGCCTATCCTTGGGTTTTAGGTGAAGAGCTGTTGTTACAATGATCGCCGCTTGGGTGGCCATCACCGTGCCTACGTAAACTCCATATCTTATTGCGGCCCCTTTTAAGGCGTGCTCGCCCTGGCCGCCGTAGAGGTACCCCAACGAGGGGCCAAAAATCGCTCCGCCAGCGATGAGAGCAAAGGGTACAGCTACCTTCGGACGTTCTTCATAATGATACAGCACTTGTCCGGAGGCATAGTACCGGGTTAGCTGAGAAGACCCAAATCCATGCTGAGCCAAGATAGCCATGCCGACGGCAATGGGAACGAGCGTGCCAGCCAGTGACAGAGCCAAAGCCGTCCCTTCCGATTTCGGTTCGGGGAGAATCTTACTTTGAGCAGAAAGAGTGGAGTCTAAAAGTTGCTCCTTCTGCCCAATGCCACCGTTTTGCCACAAGAGCAGCGTTTTTGGTTTTTCCTGGGCGGTGGGGGATTCTCCACCCCACCCAGCAACCACGCTCACCGTAAAACAGAACCGGATTATCCTTAAAACTCCTGGTGTTTTCATTTGCCTGCTCCTTTCTTTTTTCACGTTATTTAATATATGGGAATTCGAGGAAAAGAGTAGTCACGGAATTGTCAAAGAATGGTAAAAGATTGGGCTGTTGCCGCTGGAAAGAGAACGATGGCTTTGAAAGTCGTCCGGGGGAAATGTTGTTTCATCCGCCGCTCTTTGTTTAAGGGTTCGTGCGCGTGGCTAGATATTTAAAGGGAGTCCAGCCAGCCGGCGGCAGGGGCGGTTTGGCTGAATACCGGGAGCATCCCTTGGGGTCTTCGGTTTTTCCCGTCCGATTCCAGCCCGGGTTGTAGGGGGGCTTTGGGGCGGATGGTTCCCTACGTCGATCGGCAGCCAGGCGCCCGGGGAAGCGACTTTTTTGTGGCCCCACAAAATCCCCGCTTTGAGCCAGCTCATCCGGGGATTTTTATCGTAATCGATGGCGTCCGGGTTGGGGATGATTTGCACGTGGAACGAAGAGTAAGACAGATAAGCCCCGCTTCCGTCGACGTTTTCGCTGACGTTGCCGGCGCAAAGGCGATAGGGTCCGATTTGGGCCCATTTGCCAGGAGCCGGGTAAGAGCCATGGGAACCATGGCCATTCTCTACGGTCCGGGCTTGGGCACTTCCTGGACGCCGGAGTGGTAAAAGGAAGGGTTGAAAAAACCCAAAAATAGCTTTTATTGGGGTTTACTGCTTTCATTTGAAGCAGGAACGGGGTCGTAGTTCAGTTGGTTAGAACGCCTGCCTGTCACGCAGGAGGTCGCGAGTTCGAGTCTCGTCGACCCCGCCATTTTGAGCAGTTGGTTAGAACGTCCCGCGCAAAGCGCGCGGAAGGTTGCGAGTTTGAGTCTCGTCAAAAGGTCGATAATTAAAATTAAACTGAAGGGAGGTAAAACTATGAAAAAATTTACATGTAAAGAAATGGGCGGTCCTAGTGATTGTGATGCGGTGCACGTTGGAGAGAAAGCAATGGACATAGCAATGAAGAACCATGCGCATGTCGTGGCTACTACTGACGATGGACATGCGCTTCTACGTAAACAAATGGACCATCCCTCGGAGGATGACCAAAAGAAGTGGTGGGTGTGGTTCAATGCAGAGTGGAACAAGAAAAAAGACGAGGCATAGTTTTTTGAGCTAAGAGAATTTGCCGCCAAAGAAAAAGTTTTTTCAGGTTATAGCAAAAATCGTTAAGCATTGGATGTTTCAATAGAGGATTTGATAAAGTAATCTTATGACCAAAAAAGGAATCTCCACCGCTGCGGTGCACAAAGTGCCAACGGATTTACGAAAGACCCTCACTTCTGCCCCAGCGGCGCGAGCGGCATGGGAGGATATTACGCCACTCGCACGCAATGAGTGGATCTGCTGGATTGAGTCTGCCAAGAAAGCGGAGACGAGGAGCAATCGGATCGAGAGGACGCGCACGGAGCTTATAGACGGAAAGCGCCGGCCTTGTTGTTGGGCCGGCTGCATTCATCGTTGAAATAATCGGAATCGGCGCACAGCGTCGGTTGTTTCTATAAACGAAGTGATAAAATAAACGTATGCAAAAACTTCAATTTTCAATCGAGATAAAAGCTCCCCAAGAAAGGGTTTGGAACATCCTTTGGGAGGACAAGACATTTCGCGATTGGGCAAACATCATTGACGAAGGAATGTATATGGTCGGAGAAATAAAATGTACTGCCCCACCTAAATCTGCACAGGTGTAGTGCTTATTTTTGACATCCAATCCGCATAGAATTGCACCGGTGCCTTCATCCCCAGGGCGCTGTGCGGGGCGACTTGGTTGTAATC
>Ga0184637_10000047_pt1 | contig 74128 bp, 120 predicted proteins | sample PLM3_127_b2_FD_133143 | JGI IMG/M metagenome (GOLD analysis project Ga0184637, IMG submission 133143) | Groundwater sediment microbial communities from an aquifer in East River, Colorado, USA - PLM3_127_b2 | ecosystem: Environmental > Terrestrial > Soil > Riparian zone | place: USA: East...
CTTTAGCGGTGAATCGCCAATACTCGAACGGCTGTATGAGCGCGGTATTAAAGGTGAGAAGCTAGATTTAAGCTATACTGATGAAGCTGGCACTTACCACGACCTGGCTGATTTAGAGATATACCGTGACGGCCAAATGCTCATGCTGTGGAATACCGTACCTCGCTTACCATGGCAGACATCTGCTTATTACTCCCAAGAGGAGTCTGTCCTTCTCCCTACTGAGTTTCGGCGCATGCATAAAAACGAGTGGGTCGGCTCAACTTCCAAGTTTGTTGAAAAAGTATGGTGGCAAAATTGCTATGAGTCTTTGCCCGCATTGGATTCCCGTGAACCTTGCATCCTATCGGCTGATGCGGCGAAGGGCGGCGATTCTACCTCACCGGCTGATTGCTTCGCCTTAGTCGTTATCACCCGTCACCCTAATCGGCGCGATGATGTAGCAGTGCGCTACTGTGGTATATGGCAAGCCGAAAAAGGGCAACTGCTAGACTATGGCCCGATAGATACTGAGATACGTCGATTACTCGCCACATTCGCTATAGTCGAATTTACATACGATCCATATCAGCTTCACAGTATGGCGATGGATTATCGGCGCGAGGGGCTGGTTAAAACCTTTGAGTTCAAGCAAACAGAACCACGCCTGAAAGCTGACAAACAACTTCGTGACTTCATCATAGCCAGACGAATAGCGCACGATGGGAATCCTATTCTGACTGAGCATATAGATAATGCTAATGTGACGAATCATGGGGAGGACGGTATACGTATTGTTAAGCGTTCTGCTAATCTAAAAGTAGATTCAGCCATTGCTACTTCACAGGGGGTAGCAAGGTGTTTATACTACAACTTTTAATCTAAAGGGGATGATATGAAATCTTTAGCTTGTTATTTCTTTGGTCATCTTAGGCCGCTATTTGCTTTTGATAGACGCTATCGTTGTCGGCGTTGTGGTAGAATGGTAGTAGAGAGAAATGATTGACGGAGTCCAACTTAAACAACTCACTACCCACACTGACGAGCGCGGATTCTTCCGCGAGGTTCTGCGCGCTACTGATTCAATTATGCTTGATGGCTTTGCTCAATTGTCGCAAGCTAAAATGGATAACGATGTAATCAAAGCCTGGCATATTCACAGATTCCAAACTGACCTATGGCTAGTCCCCCTCGGCAAAATTAAAGCAGTGTTATGTGATATGCGCCATACCTCATGGCCTGTGTTGCCGAATGAACTTATTGAACAATGTGAGTTTGTCGAATATCTCATGGGTGATGACTGTCAACCTTTCGTATTAAGAATTCCACCCGGTGTAGCACACGGCCTCAAAGTTCTGCAAGGGCCAGCGTATTTGTTCTATATTACCTCGCAGGTGTACAACCCAGAGGATGAAGGTAGGATACCGTATGATGCGCTGGGATATGATTGGTTCAAACAAGACATAAAATAGCTTATTGTAATTTATTGCAAAGTAGAGTAAAATGTTATTCATACCTAGAGACATCATCGAGAACATGCGCCGGTTAGTTATCCAATTTCTCAACCTACTCGACGATGCACTTGGATTACCGCGCACGATTCCAAGTAAAGAGGATCGGCGCAGGTTACGCGATTTAATAAAGTAGTTCCCACCTTTTCGGCTAAAAGCTTAGCGGTGTAATCAGACACACTGCTATTTTTTATGCCCGAATCTCACACTAATGGCACTAAAGCCTTAGACCCCATAGCCGAATTATCTTTACAACGCCGCGCAGAGGAATCTGCAACCGGTGGCGTCTACTCGTGGTGGTTTGCTCGCTATGACGATGGCAGCGAGATAGCGCCCTGGTGGAGTCCACAGCGTGACTTCGACCTGCGCCTATTCACCTGGCGTGAAGGTAACGACATCTTACAGGGTGCGGTATCCTCTATGGTGAAATGGGGTAAGACACTGGCATGGGTATGCGAAGGGCCAGATAGGGTAGTTAACAGATACCAAAGCGTCCTATCCGAATCTGAGTTCGGTGATGGATGGGGAACACTAATCTCTAAAGCCCTCACTGACTACCTCACTCAGGACAAGGGCGCATCTATCGAAGTCATCGGCGCTGGTAATCCTGATGGGCCAATACAGGGGCCGGTACTTGGCCTGGCTCACCTCGATGCGCAATACGTGCAGCCAACTGGCGATGTGAACTACCCCATATTATTCCATAATGTGAAATCCAAAACAACGCATAAGATACATACGACTCGTGTCATTCGCATAGTAGATATGCCCAGTCCTGATGAGCGGATGTTGGGGATTGGATTCTGTGCCGTTAGTCGTGTTATCGCTGCGTCCCAGGTTTTGCTTAAACTCGTAAGGTATAAAAACGAGAAGCTAAGCGACATGCCGGAAGCTGGTATACTCATCCTTAACAATCTTATGCCGGCACAGTGGAAGGATGCACAGGCTAAACACCAGAAGGACCGGCGCAAGCTAGGTGCTGAGATATGGTCGAATATTATGACCTTATTCAGCATCGACCCGGCGCAACCGGCAACGGCTAACTTCGTATCCTTTGCTAATTTACCCGATGGCTTTAACGAGGAAGTGGCACTTGATACCTACCTCAATATTGTGGCGCTAGCTTTCGGTGTAGATAAGCGCGAGTTCTGGCCGGAGTCGAGCAGCGGCCTGGGTGGGAATCGCGAAGCAGCTGTCATGGCGCAAAAGGCCAGAGGTAAAGGTAAGGGTGACATCATAGCGGCCGTTGAACGCGCTATCAACTGGAAGGTGCTACCGGCGTCCGTGAACTTTAGATTCGATTTTAGAGATGATGAGGAAGATAAACTTAAGGCTGAGATTAATGCTGCTAAAGTAGAAAGCATTATGAGTATGTGGAAGCCCGAACAAGTAGACAAAGGTATTCTGCCTCCCGTATCGGCTATCGAATTACGTCAGATGCTAGCTGATAATGTACCTGACTATTTCAAACAAGAGTTCTTGGAATTTGATGTATCAGGTGAGGAAGAGTTAACGGATACAGAGCGGGAGGACAAGGCGCTGAATCGTATTGTGGCTATGGCAGAGAAGAATTATCAGGATGGTAAGATAAGTTTAGATGACCTTATTGAGTTTCGATTAGGTACAGTGCTAGATGGGAGTCTATTGAATGAAAATCGTTTGTCTTAAAAATGGCCCGTATCTGGTTACGGATGATACGTTATCTCAAGTTACTAACGAGGATGGCACAATTGATACACTCAAGGCCGGCCCCATTGCCCTATGTCGCTGTGGACATTCTGCCACCAAACCGTTTTGTGATGGTAAGCATAAGGTAGTGAATTTTGAAGCTGAACAAGTTGAATTAGATGAGCGTATCTAGTTATCAGGCCGGCCTAAGATCAGCGACTAGGGGATTCTATAACGGGGTTCTAACTCAGGGGCAGTTCGTAGATTCCATGGAATCTACCATTCGCAGAGGTCTAACTCAAGCATTCATAGAGGGCGCAAAAGTCTGTAATGTAGCACAGGACGAATTAACCGATAAGGAACTAGACGCACTCACGGAAGCTATCGAAAGTGAGTATGAATATATTAGCGACTTTGCAGCTGGTATAGAAGAGAGTGAGAAGTTAGCAGCATTGTATAGTCGGCTAGATAGGTGGACTCTGCGTTATACCGACATACTCAACCGTGCCAAGACGATGGCATGCGCCGATGAAAAACTAGAATGGCGACTCGGCGCAACTGAGAAGCATTGCAATACTTGCCCTAGACTAAATGGTAAAGTCAAGCGCGGTAGCCAGTGGGATAGGCTAGGTATCCATCCGCAGCGACCTCCTAATTCGTGTTTAGATTGCGGCGGGTGGGAGTGTAAATGTGGTGTTTATCCGACCGATAAAGCGGTTAGTCGAGGGAGTTTAGGAGTAAGCTGTTGAAGGAACGATTAGCAGAATTATGCCATAGCCAATGGAGTGGATGGGTTAGATACATGTTCTCTAAAGGTATGCTCAATGAGGATGGTACTTGGACTATGCCGGTTGAATTTGTCCAGCGTTGGACCAGGCAGATGAATACTCCCTATGCTGAATTATCAGACTCAGAACAGAATAGTGATAGGGATGAGGCCGATAAGTTCATAAAGCTAGTTTATGGGGACGATGAATGAAGTTTATTAACCTACCCAAACCGCACGGCTTCCTCATCTGGCGTGGTAAGCAAACGACTATCGCGTCGCCTACTGCTTTGCTTAGTGGTGAGAAGATGCTAGTCATCAGCGATGGTGAGCCATACGGTGAAGCTATCCTATCGCAACCCGTAGCCGTGAATCTAAGCGGCTTTGAGGATATGCAAGATTCCCACTGTGTCAGGCCGGAGGATCGCAAACTCTATTGGCCCGATGCTGATAAGTTCTTTGTCTACAAATTCAAAGACTGGCTCCCCTATGAGGATTTTGTACCGACTGGCAAATTCTATGATAACGAGGAAGTAGTCAAGCGCGTCTTACCTCGCAGGACTATCGAATTAAATGGTGATGAGGCAGAGGTACTCGACTTACCTGAGCCGACCAGCGAACAGCAGAAACTGCTAGAACAGGTTGAGCGTCTACCCAAAACGCTAATCCTGCTAGATGAGGCAGTAAGGTTAGAGGATGGCAAGGCAGTATATTGTAGTGGGGTGGATTGCTCCAAACTAGAACCAGTATTGGCAGCGACATTAGACGGTGCTAAATCGGCTGACTCCTTGCCATTATACCAACTTGCACTTGTCAGGATCCCACGGTTAGCATTTAGAGAAAAAAAAAGTAACACTCAGGAAGGTGATAAAGCTATGCCATATTCAAAAGTTAAACGCGGTGATGAGTGGTGCGTTATCAAGTCGGACACAGAGGAAGTTGAGAAGTGCTATGATGACGAATCTAAAGCTGATGATTACCTGGCAGCATTGCGTGCCAATGTGAATGAAGGTAAAAGCGTAAAGGAACTCATAGCTGAAGCGCGTAAATGTTACGATGAGGGTATGCCTATGTCAGTTATGTATGGCGGCCCGACCTCATTTGCTGAGTTTGAAGCTATAGAGGAGGAACACGAAAAGAGAATGGAAGTAAGAGAACTCACGTTTCGATTCCAAACTCTGTCTAGCAACATTTTTAATTCACCTGATGTAGAAGATAAGGCATCGGCCTTAGCAGCTTTAGCGAATGAGTACGGCGGCTTGGTAGGCGAGGCTGTTAAGTCGGCTACTGTTGATGAGGATAACAAGGCCGGTGAAGGTTATCTCGTGCCAGATGGGAATCACCTGCCCACTCGAAAGGTTGGCAAGCTAGATCACGGGCTTATGGGCAGTGCATGGGCTGCCTTGCATGGTGGCTATCGTGGTAACAAATACGAAGGGCCGAATAAGTCACAAGCTATAGCCAAGCTAAAGAAGCTCTACGAATCAGAAGGTATGGATACACCTAGTGAAAAGGGTGACACCGAAGTACCCGAAGGCGAGAAAGTCGGCAAGCGAATCCGGCAAAGTATGAAGGATAGACTCAAGCAAGCATGGGAAACGATTAAGGAAGTGATGGACTGGGCAGAGCCAGTTGATGAGACTGCGCTGGATATGATGTCTAAGTCCATAGCTATCAAGCAGGTAAACGGCAAACCGTGGTTTATTGCCTACTCGACTAATGCCTTTGAGGATAGAGAACAAGAAATCTTTAGCACCAAATCCTTAGAGCAATATGTCCAAGAAGCTGAGACGAAAAAGGATAGGGGTACATTCAACTTCTGGCACATACCCGGCTCTGACTTTGCACAGAAGGAATGGCAAGCTGTAGTAGGACGCTTCTTGGTCGAAGCTGGCCCATTTCTCGATAACGAGTTAGGACAGGCAGCACTTAAATTCTTTAACGAATACCCTGACGGTCATCCCGATATAGCACCGGAAGGGTGGGGATGTTCCCCTGAATATAGATACTTGCCAGAAGAGCGCAAAAGTGGGGTGTATGAAAACATTTGGATAACACGAACATCAGCTCTGCCACGGTTGGCAGCGGCTAATATATGGACGAAAGGAACTATCATGGCAGTAACAGAAGGGCAAGAAAAGGCAGGTAAGTTATTGTTTGGTGGGCCGTTGTATGACAGACTCATTAAACCGGCAGAGGTCATGACTAAAGAGCTAGAGGAAGCGAATGTCAATCATAAGGAAGTAACAGCAGAGGTTACAGAACCAGCTACTATCGAAGTGCCGGTCAATGAAATCGCTAATGAGGTTGTCAAGCTAATCGACCTGGCAGCATTTGGTGAGGCGCTTACTCTGATGGGTCAACAGTTGGTTGAGTTGCAGGGTGAGATTAAGGCGCTTAAGAAAACAGAGGATATTAAGAATAACGAAGATACCCCGCGCCTTGTCTGGTCGATGGTACAACGGGCCAGCCAGGCGGAAGGCACTAAAGTTGCAGATGACGACGACTTAAAAGGTAAAAAACCTGTGGAAGCACAGGCAACAGATAAGTCGGGCGCTGCGGCCTTCTTCACAGCGCGAGGGTAAAAATGGATGAAGTTAAATTTGCTCAAGAAATGGCTAAAGCGTTAGCGCCTATTCTAACACAGAATGGCGGTTACGCTTATGGCAAAAAGGCTACAGGTGTACCTACCTTAGCTAATTACCTATACGAGGAAGGTGGCTTGTTTGGCCGCTGCGATGGGTCTAGTACGCTCATCAATGCGCTAGTCGGCCCTATCGGTTATGAGAAGGTTCTTACCTGGGTAGGTACGGATACCGAGCGAGAGTTTGTAGACGCCTGGAGTGACATCGACATTACTGCTGGCGAGCAGAGTACGGTCTGCGGCAACTGTCAAACGGCTTCAATGCGAGCATGCGCTCAATTCTACTGCTTTGGCCGCTTCTGTCGCCAATCCCAAGAATTGCAGTTTGACCGCATCGGCTTACGTGCTAATAGTGGCGTGCCAATCAAGAACCTGTTTGGTAGTATCACCGGCCCCGATGGCGGCGTCCTTGTCCCACAAGGCGCACCACTCACGGATGACTTCTATGTTCAAACGGCGCTTGTCGGCTATGCGCTACGGTTGCGAAATGCACAGCTCCTATGGAGTGGGAATCCCATCAACAATGCCGGCGCATACGCAGAGCATGCCGGTTTTCAGTTGCTAGTAAACACGGGTAAGTTTGATGCTTACACCCAACTTGCTTGTAACGCGCTGGATTCCTTCCTTCTCAACTTTGCTAACAATGCGCCCGCCGCTGATGGCACGTATGCTATCCGTCAATGGTTTCACCGCATGATGAACCAGTTTAGAGTCCGTGCCGACAGAGCCGGATTAGATTGGGATACGGCGGTGATGGATATTGTTATGACGCCTAACTTGTGGGATTGCATTGCACGGGTGTATGCTTGTGCGGGTGTTGATTTGTGTACCTTAACAAATGCACAGAACAACACGGTTCAGAACGCAGATCAGGCGCAAAGTCGTTACGAGAACTACCTGAGTACCATGCAATTGCCGATTGACGGCAAGCTCTACCCAGTAGTTTTGGACTCGCAAATACCCGAAATAACGGGGCAGGCTAACGGCATTTGCTCCGACATCTACTTCATCACCCGTGAGATTTCAGGACGCACCATCACCTACGGCAACTATCAGGATTTTAACAAAACGTATGGCCGTACTCGTGCTGAGATGGTATCTATGTTCGGTAGTGATGATATTGCCATTACCGATAATGGGCGCTTCTCACTGGTGCGCTCAAACGAACGCGGGTGTTTCGACATCCAGGCTTATACCAAACCGCGCATTGTTATGGAAATGCCGCAACTGAGCGGTCGGATTCGTAACGTGTGTTGTAACGTGTTAGGGAGTCCATTCCCAGACCCATCGGGTAGTGGCAGGGTTTACGAGTTGAGTGGGGGTCGCACACTGACTCCGATTCCAGTTTTATACTCGGACAACTGCTAGACAAATAGCAGAGGTTGTGTTATACTTTAAGTGGATTTGGATTGGATTTGAGGATAGGCTAGGGGTATCCAATGGTGGTATCCCTAGCCACTCTCTAAAGCAGAGGACTAGATGAGAGTTTATCAAAGTATAGCGTATTCTTTTAGCATAATTTTCTTTGTAATGGGACAGTACACTATCTGGTTTACGCTGGATAACACTGTCCCATATTTATTGACATCTATTTTCTGGATTCTCACCGCGATATACTTACAGGGTTACGGAAAGTGAGAGATTATACCACTTTCGCTTATGTCGTATTACACTACGGAGTCGACTACCTTCCCTACAGCTTGAAATCTATTTTCAATTTGGTAGATAGAATCTATATCATGTATACGCCACATCCCTCACACGGCCATAGAACCGATGTCCAGCCGATTGAATCGAGAGAGGAATTACTATCGGCGGCTTATTCAGTTTATGAATCGCATCATAGCAGTAAGATACACTGGCTTGAAACTGACTTCTGGAACGAAGGCCAGCAGCGTGACTATGCTGTGCAAACACTTATGAATGATGGCGCGGATTTAATTCTCGTTTTAGATTATGACGAAATCTGGCATGAGCATGTACTAGACAAAGCCTTGCGCCATGTATGGGATATGAATGGCGCGCGTAACTGGCTGATAAATTTCTCGCATCTTTGGCGCTCGTTTAATTATGTCTGCCATGACCAAAACTGGCCTGTTCGCATCATTGATACTCGCCACAGTGGGGGGACTGGCTATGTGCCTAAAGAGTTAGGTGACATCTATCATCTAGGATATGCTGTGACAGACAAGGTAATGCGTTATAAGTGGGAGTGCCATGGCCATAAAGATGAATTGCGCCCTAACTGGTTTGAGGAAAAGTGGCAAGCATGGCCTCCAGTAGATGACTGTCACCCGACGAATGGTAAGAATGATGAGGGTATAGGCTGGTGGAATCCGGTGGCGTTTGATAGGAGAGAGTTACCTTATGTTATGCATAGTCACCCATATTGGGATAAGGAGCGCATAGATTAAATGTACTGTATCTTGAGTGGATGCGGTTCGGCGGTGGCTAATGCCTTAGCGGTATTCATTTTAGTGCTATTATTTGTAGCACTACTCATATTGATTGACTCACAAACTAAAAGAAAGGATTGAATGATGACTGTTTTGCTACCTTTACTTTTTGTTCTAATCGGCGGATTAGCATACCTATTAGCAGCTAATCCAAAGTATCAATATCTTGGTCTGGTTACTTTCGGCTGTGGGTTGCTGGCGTTCCTGCTAACGGGTGGGCAACAAGTAGTGAGCTTGTTTCAATGAAGTGGGAATATAGTGTACTAAATTTAGAGGAAATGCAGAAGCAATTCCACGATTCCTTTAAATCAATGCTAGACGTAAACGGCGTGGAAGGATGGGAACTTGTCTCAGTAGACAACGGTATAGCCTACTTCAAGCGTCCTATTGTTGAGCCTATTGCTATGTTTAAGTTGGACTTCTCATATAAAGGTACTTACGAATGAAGTGGGAGTACTTTGTCAAGGATTTATACAGCGCAACTGATGCTGAAAGTCATATGAGCATTCTTAACCACTTTGGCAATCAGGGGTGGAGGCTTGTGCAAATATTGGACATTCCAAATGTGCGCTATGCTTTCTTTGAGCGGCCTCTACCTGAAGTATCAACCGGTGAAATAGATGCGCTTAACAAATATTACAAGGATAGAAGTTCATTAAGGAAAGATGCGAGAGCATGGAAGAAAATATAATCCCTATACCTTATATTCACGATGTAGTCTCATGGGAATGTAGAAGTAATACTGAGTGCATTGTAAAGCTAAATAAGCTCGTTAGTACAGGATGGGAGCTTATCACTATCTATAATGGCTTGGCTTATTTTAGGCGTGTCAATCCTGATTATATAACATTTGTCAATCGCGAGAATGATAGAATGCTAAAACGTAGGCGCTCTAAGTCCGAAGCTGAGATACTGGCACACTTCGACTATCCACAACAGGATAGAAGTTCGGAAGTATGAACATAACCTTCGTCCGTACGCGCCATGTTTATGATAGCTATATTGATTTTATACGCTTGGCGGAGCTTTCCGACTTCCCCTTAATCTATAGCGATGAGGTTGACATAGCTAAAGAGGGTGTTTACATATTCATAACCATGAACGGCGACGTGGAAACGCACCTTATGAACGAGGTTAATTCTAGCAATGTACGTTATGCTCACTTGATTCTGTGGAATCTAGAACGGCCAAGTGGTTCCGCTGGTAGTGTAGGTAATTACGCCAAGCGCCATAGACAGCTTATGTATGACAGGATATTTGATGAGGTATGGTGTTCAGATCGCCGTCTGGCCGAAGAAACTCAACTCCGCTTTGTCGTTCTAGGCAGCGATGAAGGACTCGGCAGTCCCGGTGATGAAAAGTTCTATGATTTTTGTCACATGTCCTATATTATACCCCGGCGCTCTAATGTCTATGCCAAATTCAATCCAGACCGCATCGGCCCTAACTGCTGGCCTCCAGAGCGTGATGAGGTGTTACGACACTCCAAGTTTGCACTTAACATTCATCAGGATATACACCCGTTTCAGGAACCACTACGCCTAGCCCTATTCGCTGCTTATGGCCTACCCGTTATCAGTGAGACTATCTTTGACGCTTACCCATGGGATTCTGACATAGCTATATTTAGCGGGTATGACAGTATTGTGAGCCGGGTTAAGCAGGTGCTAGATGAACCGTATGAAGTGTATAAGGAGATGGGATTGAGGGCGAGGGAGAAGATGACGCGAGATTACCAATTCGGCAAAGTGGTTAAACAGGCGGTTAGTGAAAGTTTGGACAATTGGCGATGATTGAATCAAATCTGATTGCACTTATACTTGGCATTGGTACTGGCTTAGTGACTGGCAAGGTTGTTTCTCAATGGCTGCTTATAAGATATAAATCTCAGATTGATAGATTTCTTAGAGAGTTGGTAAATGAAGATTAGCGGCTTTACATTTGGACACGACCTAATTTCCGGTGGCTATCCATTCTGCGAATCCATTCAAGCCGTCCGGCCCTATGTCGATGAAATCATAGCTGTTGATATTGAATCTACCGATGGCACATTTAGAGTCCTTGATCTGCTATGCGATAAGGTACTCACCTCAACCTGGGATGGTAGAGATACCACACCACGCGCATTTATGAAGCATGTCGAATGTAAGGGTGATATTATCATCTTCTTTGAGGCTGATGAGGTATATGACGATAGCTTGCTGAGTGAGGCGCTATGGGCCATCGAGAGAGGGTATAATCACATCGGCGTATGGCGGTTGCAGATTGAATGTAACTTTCAAAAAGTGAGACAATATCCGATTCCCGTGCATCGTATCTTTCCTAAAGGTGAAGGGAGTTACCACATTCATCCGACTAACTTACCGGACTTTCCAGTTCATATCCTATCACCAAGCGCGGGTTATCTATGGGATTGCTCAGGATGCTTCCGCGATTCGTGGTTTGCACGTAAGCGGAATCAAGCTGAAATATGGGGGGAGCCACGTAGCTTGATGGTAGCAGAACACTTCACCGAACCAACTGAGATAAGCAGGATTGAGGAAGAGAACAGGTTGAATCAACCCTGTTGGCAATGGACAAATACACCGTTAAATATTCCTTCGATTCTGATTCCGTTGGTTGGTAAAGTACGCTATCAGGTAAATATTTAGTATGTTGAATAATCTCCGTGATAGGTGGATTGAGTTTGTCATAACGTATATACTCATTTTTGCTGTTGTATTTTGTGCTTGCGGTAAAGATGTTAAAATGGGAATTATCTGGGCAATAATAATAGCATCAGTTAATGGCCTAATTCTTCTGTACAGGATAAAAAACGATATATGAAATGGGGCGCATACTATCGCCAGTCACCCAAAACTGTCCAGTATCGCATCCACAAACGCCGCACTCAATCAATCGGCTACTTCACGTCTGAACAGTGGCAAACGCTATGCGCCTTATTTGATGGCAAATGTGCGAGGTGTGGGAAGAAGGGGTACTTGTCGCCAGACCATATCATACCGGCTAGTAGGGGAGGGAGTACGTGGATTATCAATATTCAATGTCTCTGTTCTGGTTGTAACATTCGCAAAAGTAACATCTATACTACTGACTATCGGCCTGAGCATGTCAAGGAATGGGCTAGACAGGAAATGATAAAGATGGGAATTGAAAATGAATTGGCTAAATAACTTTGACGAAAGACAACGGAAGGAAATTGAGTTCAGTATCGTTTACCTAAACCAATTTGAACATGGCACAGATGGACATAATGCAAAGGTTATCATTGCTAAGATGGCTGATATGTTAAACAAGATTCACTATGCGCTTGCCCCTATCGGCGGCGATGCCGTGTTTGCCATAGCATCTAGGGATAAGATTGCTAAAATTATGGGATTTGAATGACAATTACAAAGCAAACTACGTTAAAATGCAATCATTGTAAAAAGGTAGCATCCTTTATAGGAGAACGACCTGAATTACCCGGCCCATTTCATATCGAAGGACTATCGCCACCTAACCCACCAAGAAACTGGTATAGGATTGACCCAAACTATATAAATAGTATTTGGATGTCAAGTGATTTTGTAGTCGGTGGTGATTTCTGCTCACCCGAATGTATGCGAGATTATATCATAGAGAAGATTGGCGAGCGTGATAATCCTAAGCCTATGTGGGCTGGTGGTTTGTTTTCCAAGGTTAAATGAGTATCATTCTTTATCTATGCTAGAATCAACGGTAAGAATTACAAAGCCTTGCGTCATGTTGGCAGCTTGCTAGTTGAGTCATTAGATTCTAACGATGAAGTAACTGAAGAAGTTTAAACTGTTTTAATATTCTAAACTATAAACTATGCCTACAGTCACATTAGCGACTCATTGCCATGCCCGTGACTTACCACGACTCCATGCGCCGGGTGTTTTGGAAGAGTTGATAAGCTGCCACGGATTCCCATTTGATGAAATACTTGTCATTCATCAGCGGTGCGGAGAAGCAACAACGGCATTTCGGCCTTACCCATCGGGTGTTGTAGTATTTAGTATTGAGGATGAAAACTATCCAGATATTTTAGGTTCATTCGGCATACCTCACAAGGACCCTACTGGAATCGAATTAACTCATGGATGGGATGCGCCGCACTATTATGAACATCACTGCGTAAATCATTGCAAAGAAATTATTGCGGCTCAATCTGATTACATCGTATTTACTGATGCTGATTGCTGCATCGTAGCCCAGCCCGATAGTTGGATAACTAAAGGGATTGAGATGCTCGAAAAGTATCCTGAAGCTTTTATTGTAGCACCAAGCGATGGCGGGCATGAGTTTAACTTTATGGCCGATGGTTGTCGGTTTACTCAAACGGTTAGCCAGCAAATATTTATGGGAAGGACTAAGCAACTTAAGGTATTGGACTTCACTGACCTGCAATGGGATGGTAAGTTTGATGCACCTTATGGGCCATTTCAAGAATTTTATATGTTATTTGAGGGTTGGATGTTTCGGCATATGAGGGCTAATGGTTTGTATAGGGCTGTGCTACCTGAGGCTTATCGCTACTGGCACCTGGCTTACCACTGATGAAAGTCGGCCAAATATTTGACCTACCCCCTGACATCCTCTACCCGCTCGGTCACATCGGCAAGCTAAAGGATGCTACTGAGACCAAGCTCATGGGTAAATATGAAGTGATAGAAGTCGAAGGCAAGTTAAAGGGTAGGGTTATTGTGACGTATGGACATAAGAGGCATAGGTGAAGGTACTTCTAACAGGCGGTTCAGGCTTACTCGGTAAGGCGCTTACGGAATCGTGTCCTGATAATATTGACTTAAACTCAACTTGGTTCACGCGCTATATACCTGCTTGCACTTATCTAATGGATGTGCGCAATGCATCCCAAGTAGCCTATGTGTTTGAACAGGCTAAGCCCGATGTTGTTATTCATTGCGCTGCCGTTGGCAGTGTGGATTATACCGAATCCCACTTCACCGAAACACGCAATGTCAATGTACTGGGTACTGAGAATGTGCTAAAAGCAGCGCAGGACGCTAAAGCCTTATTCGTGTATATTAGCACTAACGCCGTATTCGATGGCAGCGCACCGCCGTATGATGAGGCACGGGATAGACAACCGGTAAACAGATACGGCAGCATCAAAAGGGAAGCTGAGAACATTGTTATGGCAAGTCGCGACTGGCTTATCATTCGGCCTTTTATGCTTTACGGCTATCCATATCCAGGTGGTAGAGGTAACTGGTTCACGGCGATTCTATCTCTCTTAAGCGGAGGTGAGACGGCCAGGCTAGTTGATGATACCTATTGGCAACCGTCACTGGCTTGGGATGTGGCACAGGCTATCTGGCGATTGATAGAACTGGGTAAGCGAGACGAGGTGTACCATGTGGCCGGCGACGAAAGATTAACCCTATTCTGGTTTGGTATGATGATTGCTAGATTGTGGGGTTATAGTTCTGACTTGATTGTACCTATTTCGAGTAGTAGCTTAAAGGGTATAGCGCCACGGCCTAGAGATACGACGTTTAAGCTGGATAAGATACACGAATTAGGGATTCAGTTGAGAAGTGTAGAGGAAGGGCTAAAGGTGCTAAAGTGAAAGTACTAGGTAGGACACTGGAGGGTGGTAATATCATTGAACTAAGCCCCCAGGAGGTTTCACTGCTTATTGAGTTACAGGACGCTATAGAAGGTGCTAGTTGGATACCCGGCCCGCCTCGCCAGTATCCAGCTGATGGTAATTTGGATAGGATATTTCTAGCTATTATCCACTTTGTTAATACTAAGTTTGCTATAAATAGTCTAAAAATATTAGTAGATGAACTTAACGAAAAGGTAACAGGTGAGAAGTGACTTATCCCGTTTCGGCTTGCTGTTTCATCCGTAACAACTCTGTAGGATTCGCATTGTTCGAGTCAATGGCTTCACTATTGCCACTCTGCCAGCAAATGGTAATTATGGACTTGGGAAGTGATGACGGTACACTTCAAACCCTATATGATATTTCCAGACATAATCCAAGGGTTGACATTATCACAGCAGGTAGCTTCCCCTTTGCCGATGCTAACGTATTCGCTACACTTGCCAACGACTTAATAGCTATGTGCAAATGCGATAACGTCCTCTACTGGCAAGCCGACGAAATATGGCATGAGGATTTACTTAAGCTGATGGCTCAGCGTTTTGAGCGTGGCGAGTTTGATTTAAGTTTCTGGCGTATTCAGTACGCTAACAACTTTCAGTATGTTAAATGGTTTCCTCAGTTAGTGCATCGTGTAGGTATTAGAGGTACTGGCTTAAACGAAGGTAAAAATAACTTCGAGTTTGACGGCGATGGTATGAACACTACGCGCATGTGGGATGCTAAGATATGCTCTAATTATGGCGGTGAATACTTCCCTCAATGGGGTAGTTTTGGACAAGACGGTATTAAGCCATACGTCAATGAGATGATAACCGATGTGAGTCTGCTAGGTGGCTTTAGGGATAACATACCTGAACGCCGGCGCATGCACGCTCCATTCTGGCATGAAGAACCTGACATACCTTACTTTGATAAAGTAACCAAGAAGCAGCCTAGAACGAGTGAATCCCAATGGCTGCAAACGGCTATGCAAGATGAGGACTGGACTAAGACTGAATCGCCATACAACCTACCGGCTATCTTGCGGTATCATGTTGGTAAGACTAAGTATGAATTGCGCCCTGAATTACTGCAAGCATTAAAAGAGGATAGGAACTTTGTCCAACAAATCGCCTCTCCCTAAGCTAGTTATGCTACCAATAAACGGCGAATATAAAATCATACCTCTGCCTAAAAAGCAGAGTCTACTCGAATCTATCCTGAGCTTTGCAGTTGTTTGGATAACTTTAATCCTTTGCGGTTCGTTCTGCTTTCACATAATCTATGTTACCAATTCACGATTACCCTAATTGCAAACGTGTCTATCTTCATCTAATGATTGAGTGTCTAGCCAAGCTTGGATACGAATCCACCGAAGGAAAATTAGCGGCATTGGTAGACGAGAGGGAACGCGCTATACTAGCTTTGCGTTCCAGGTATGATAAATGGCCCAAAGCTTTAGACTTGGCTGATGCGATTGAGTTAGTATTTAAGGAATTTGAAAGAGAATTGATTAAAGATTTTAGTAGTGAGATGGCCGATGCAAGAAGCTCTGAACTTTGAACTTAGACTCATCCTGGCCGTTCTCGCCTGCTACCGTCTGGCGCGCATGCTGGCCCTAGAAGACGGGCCGTTATTCATATTCAAGCGAGCAAGGTATTGGGTAAAGGATAGGGCTTGGCTAGAAGCTGACAAACAGTCTGGCGTTGGCAGGATAGGCGTAGGTAAAATAGAGATTAGTGACCAACACTTCGGCAAGTGGCACAACTTAGCCGAAGGTATCACCTGCCCTTATTGCGTAGGTATCTGGCTATCCTTACCTCTATTCGCATTGCTGATATGGCCTATATATTATGGTGATTTGTTTTTATTGTTGATGACTATTAGTGGGGGGCAAGCGTTTCTGCAGAGCTTGGGGAAAGGAGATTAACTATGCCAAGTGATGAAGAATTAGTGAGTTTAAAAGTAGCATTGCAAGTACAAAGTGACGCGCAGTTAAAAAAACAACTAGATAGACAAGGTATGTTTAGACTTATGGAGAGATGTCTAGCCGAAATTAAAGGCGATAGACCTAATGACCGTAGTGAGATTGATAGACGCTACGCTATAACTATTACTGACTTTGAAAAGGTTATGGCTTATTTCAAAACCTATATTGTGGATGAATACTTGCTGAGCGGTACTAGCCAGTCTCTGACTAAAACCTTCACTCTCTCCGACATTCAAACCTTAGAATGAGTAAAACATTAGGCCACTTCGTTTTGGAAACTGATATACCGGCAGGCGTATCTATGAGTTTCACAGTACTGGGCCACAGGATAATGACTCAAGCTAAAGTAGATTTGCATCCCGGCGATGAGTGTGTGATTAGATTATCCGATGCTGAGATTCTAGTTATTAGACAGGGTGATAATTTCATCATTTATCCAGCAGCAAGGGAACATTTAACAGAGGATTTTTATAAAGAACTTGGAACGAAATGGAAGATGTATGAATGATTTCACCTTAGATGATATTCGCAAGCTAGTCGATGAGTCCCTACTCGAAGTCCCCACCGGCAACCTCTGGTTAGATGCTCGTTATGATGAGCAAGTAGCTATCATCGGTCATACGAATCCCTATTATCGGCTATTCTACCGCATTGCACAGCAGCTTAAACCTGAGTTCGTGGTAGAGTTGGGAAGCTGGAGAGCTATAGCTGCTAGTCATTTCGCATTAGGGAATCCGGACTCAACTGTCATAACTATAGACATTCATCGAGAGGATAAATTAGCTCAACAGTTATGTATCGAAGCAGCTAACTATATCCCTAATCTTACTTATATCAATGCTTGGTCATGGGATGCAATAGAGGCCGTTAAATTAGTAGATATACCCCTCTCGATTCTCTTTGTAGATGCGTGGCACGATGGCAAGTATGTTAGAAGGGAATGGGAGCTATATAGTCCTTTGTTATCAGATTCAGCATTAGTAATTTGCGATGACATTACTGCTGCTTACAATTTCGAGGGTATGATAGACTTTTGGGAAGAGTTACCTTATGAGAAATTCCTAAATAACGATATTCACCCAGGCGTTCCGATGGGACTGGTACGCTTTGAGCGAAGGAAAGCTGAACCTGTAAAGCGTAGAGGTAGAAAGCCTAAGTGAATCTAGTTTCCTGTGAAGATTGCGGTCATCCCTATGGCGATGATGATTGGATGGATGTTGGTATCCCGAATGAACAGTGGTCATTGATTACTGGACGCTACGGTGCTGATCGTGAAGGTGGCATACTTTGTGCTGGTTGTATTGTCAAACGGGCTGCTAGGTTAGAAAAATCACCTGGTATTTCAATGTTTCATTGTGGCAAGTTGGTATTTGAATGAACCTTAAACGCCTAGTCAATAAAACCGTTAAATCCAAGCCGCTCCCTTCCTTATCATGGCTATATGGCGACTACTACTCGCCTTATTATAGCCTTATGTACCTTCTAGCTGGCACGATTCAGGATGGCTTGCTAGTTGAGTTGGGTGTAGAGAAGGGACGTGGATTAGCCTCGCTAGCAGCGGCTAACCGTAGTAACTGGGTTGTTGGTTTAGATACTACCTGGTGGGATGGGTTAGGAAGCGTTATAAATATGTTTCCTAACGTGTGGTTCCTGAATGAGCCTAGTATGCCTGTACCATCTTACATTAGTGAATATTTCCGAAAGATTAACCTTCTTCACATCGACACCGAACACTCCTACTCTATGGCTAAGGCTGAATTTGAAGCATATCAACCCTATCTGGCTAAAGGTGCTTATGTCTTATTTGACGATTTGCACGCTATCGAGGATGAGGTATTGACTTACTTTAACGAGTTACCTTACGAGAAAATACAGGATGATAGGTTACATCCTAGTTGTGGGTATGGGGTGATGATTTACGAATGAGTCTTTGGCATACTACTTTAGATATTGTTTTTGTTAAGCCTAGATATTATTATCAGAGCTATACCGACTTTTGGGAGCTAGTTAGATTATCCAATTTCCGACAATGCTATATTGACCAGATTGACTTGAAGAGTAGTGATACCTACATCATAACAATGGTTGACCCCAAGCGCGATAAATGGCACTTATCATGGTGGCAGAAGCGACGTAAGCAAGCAAGACTTATCTTTTGGGACCTGGAACGGCCTAAGCCTAGAGGTGGTGTAGAAGCTGATAAGAGGTTTTTAGACAGACAAAACTTTGATGAAGTTTGGCATAGTGATTATCAATTAGCTAAAGAGCTAGGTACTAGATACGTCATTCTAGGCTCTGATGTTAGGTTAGGAAATGAACCAGCGATTAAGAAAAAGTATGACGTTGCTCATATGAGTTTTACCAACGATAGACGGCGTAATTTACTGGACAGGATAAAGGTGAAGATAGGGCCGAATTGTTGGGGTAAAAAGAGAGATAAGGTACTTCGTCATGCTAAATTTGGCCTAACCGTTCATCAGGACGACGATTTCTATATTGAACCTTTGCGGCTGGCCTTATTTGCAAGCTATGAGTTGCCAATTATCTCTGAGAGGTCTTATAGTCTCTTTCCATTAAGTGATATTATGCTACAGACCACTTATAGCAATTTGGTATCCTTTGTGCCTGAGTGTGTTGAGGATTATTCTAGTCTGAAAGAATTGGGTAAAGAGATAAAACAACGTTTATGCGTTGATTATCAATTTGGCAATGTAGTTAGATATACGGTGAGGAATTGAGTAACCCCTGGCTTCCCTATCTCGTAACTGAATACATAAAACAACTTAAGCCCCAACGGGTATTCGAGTGGGGGAGTGGGGAGAGTACGCTGTTTTGGTTTGAGATAGGAGTACCTTATCTGAGGTCAGTAGAACATGACTCAGACTGGTACTTCAAAGTTGAGAAGCAACTAATTGAGTTACACACGCAGGGTTATCATTTAATACCTTTCGAGGATGGTACAATTGGCTCTAATCCTGCCAACCCTATCTACTACAAGAGCGCCTCAACTGAATTAGGTGAAGTCAATTTCAAGCGGTATGCCTCATTTATAGATGAGTTTGAAGGTAACAAATTTGACCTCATCCTCATAGACGGCATGGCCCGTGCATCCTGTCTCTACCATGCCGCAAGTCACGTTGCCGAAAACGGTTGCATAGTACTGGATAATGCCGAACGAGAGTATTACATGCAAAATGTAGCTTTCTTATTTGAGGGATGGGAGCGGATATTGCTTGAGGGATACGGGCCGATATTGGATTATCAATGGAAAACGCTGATATTGATAAATAAACGGAAGAGGCATTATGAGTAACCTAGCTGAAACAAAAGCCATTGAATTATGGAAACGTTGTCTCAACCGACGCGGATTCCCGTATGCGATTGAAAGTCTAGGTATGGAGCGGTGTTTCTTTTGTGATAAATATGCTGGTATTCACGCGGAGAATTGCATTTATATCGCTGCTAAAGAACTCGTTAGCTTGGATGAAAAAGACGAATTAGGATGAATGAATTTACCTTACGCGCCCTAGCCCAGCAAGCCCTACTCGATTCTGTCTACCCCTCCCTCCTATTCCCTCCCTCGCCTTACTACCGCTTTCTCAAACGCCTGGCAGAACATCTACAGCCTGGCTTATCCGTTGTTCTCGGAGTTTGCGGCGGTGGATGCTGCTTGCACTTGGCACTAGGGAATCCGCAAGGCAGAGTTGTCGGTGTGGATTTCGCTTACGATCACGACGAACAGATAAAACACATCTATAGCGTGTGTCCCAACTTCACCTTCTGGCATGGCGATTCCGTATTCGATGTAGGCCAGATAGTCAGCGATTTTGGTAAGCCTCAAATTGTGTTTGTGGATACGACGCATACCTACCATCAAACTATGACAGAGTTTAACACGTGGTGTGATTATCTGGCCGATGATTGGATTATGTGCTTTGATGATTTATTCAGGCCGGGTATGGAACAAGCGTGGAATGAATTACCAAGTCCAAAGGTGAGGCTTGATGCGTTGCATACAGGCGCGGAAGAAGGGGGAGGGTTTGGGGTGGTATGGACGAGTTAAGGCGAGAAAGTAACTTAGATGACTTAAAGGAATTAGATAATACTAAAGTATGGGTTGACCAAATGATAAGTGGCGACTTAAAAGAGGCTATTAACTTGTTCATCTGGCGTTGGGGACATCCTCAATTGACATTAGCGCAAGCTGAGAAAATATCAGTAGATATGTTTAACATGCTAGCTGAGACATATACAGATAAATGGACATCTCAATAGTAACCGGCACTTACAACCGACTCCGCTCCTTGCAACGCATGGTAAACTCTACTAGACGTTCATTCATTGGCTTGCACGGCCTCGCCTACCAGGTGGTAATCACGGATGGCGGCTCACAGGATGGCACTCAGGAATGGTGTTTAGCGCAACCTGATATACACCTGATAGAACACGGTAGCTTGCTAGGCGCTGTCAAGGCGTTTAACGATGGTGCGTTTGCTGCTAGTGGCGAGTATGTTATTCTGGCTAACGATGATATAGAGTTTGTAGGCGATTCTGTTTTAACTGCTTATGTCTATATGCAAGCCAATAACGATTGTGGCATAGGGTGCTTCTACCAGAATCGCAATGGACGCGATTGGCATGTTGAGGAAATGCCGTGCGTAGATGACGAGCAACAGGTATCACGGCCTTACGGTCAGGTGTGTATTGTTCCGCGCTGGTTAGGTGATTATGTCGGCTGGTGGTACAGGGAGAGTGATTATGAAAATAGAGGAATTGAACCTAGATTAGAGAATGGTGTATGGACATACCTACATACCTATGGGGGCGATAATGAGCTATCGGCTAAAGTATATGAGTTGGGATTCAAGGTATCGCCTGTACCAAATGCTAAGATAGCCGATCATGAGTTACAGGATGATTTGCGTAAAATAAATAATTTGGGACATGGTGGTGATCCAAGGAAGTATCGTGGTCATCATCCTGACTCGTGGAATTGGGGTAGACGTTGGAAACATATGGATATGTCACCTCAATACGTCGGCCCCATCGTTCGCCACTTTCCCCTAATGGAGAATCCCACACCTAAAAAGCAGCGGGTAGTTTACCTGCCAATTTACGAGCAAGGATACCCCATTCAAAAGGAACAAAAGCGCGGCTTACGCGAGGCGCTAGCTAAAGTTGCTGTAGTGGCTGAGTATGATTATGTTTCGCGCTTTGCTGAGGTAGGTAAAGATAGGATGCTAATTGAGTTAAGGACGACTATAGAGAGAATCCAGCCAACTATCCTCCTAACTCAATTACACAACGGCACTGAGATAAACGCAACGGATATTCAGGCGCTTGGCAACAACTGGCCTGATATGAAGCGAGTCAATTGGAATGGCGATTTCTGGCCTGAGAACTTACTGAGTGAAGACGGTATCAAACTAGCTAAAGCTTTCAATCTACAACTAACGGTGAATCGAGATGCGCTGGACAAGTACAAAACAATGGGTGTTATGGCTGAATATTGGCAGATTGGCTATGAGCCTGACGGTTTATGTGATGAAGTTCACGATTCTAGTGATATTGTTTTTCTTGCCAGCGGTTATAGTAAGGCAAGGCAAGAACTTGTTAAGCAGTTACGCTCACTTAATCTCAGTTTTTCTCTCTACGGTAACGGCTGGCCTAAAGGCTGGACAAGCGGAGACACTTTATACAATTTTAGCGAAGGCTGTAGAATCTACCGAGGCGCAAAAATAAGCATCGGCGATTCCCAATGGCCTGATACCGGCTTTGTGTCTAATCGCGTTTTTCAGGCTTTAGTTGCTGGCGGTTCAGCGTTGGCACATCAGTGGTTCAGGGATATGGATAAACTAGGCTTAGTCGATGGTGAGACGTGTATCATCTGGCGTGATTTTGCTGAGTTAGAAAAGAAGATTAGGTACTACCTTGCGCGCGAGAAAGAACGTAAGATTATAGCCGATGCTGGTGAGAAGTTGGCACTTAAACGTCATTCGTTTGATGTGCGAGTACAGGAATTGCTAGGGATGTTGGATGGTGAGAAGGTGGCAATGGAGGATGGCTGGCGATGGTAATGAATTATGCAGTGTCGGTTCTGAAAAAGGCAGCTTATGAACTTGGTGGCGAAATCTTATCAGACCAAGCATTTGAGATACATGTTGAATCGGCTGACGAAATCTCAAAAATGGCTTATCAGATATTAACTGGTAGTTTCACAGAAAAGGCCAAAGGCGAAAAGTTAGATAGATTCATTGAATTATTGAAAGCTATGAGCGTACTAAGTGAACATACCCAATAACCTCTACTATCAAATTATTTCATCCTTCCCTATCGCCTGCGTAGATGTAGCCATTATCGCCAGAGGCAGTGTCCTCCTAGTCAAGCGCAACGACCTACCCGCTAAAGGTGAATGGTGGTCTCCAGGTGGTAGGGTTTACAAAGGCGAGTTGATGAAGGAAACGGCTAAGCGTAAAGCATTAGAGGAAGTGGGAATCGAGTGTCACGTCGGGCCGATTATTCACACGGCTGAGACTATTTTTCCAGACGGGCCAAATGGGATTCCAGTTCACAGTATCAATTCGTGCTTTATGCTTTATCCTGTGGGTGATTTTACGGTTAGGCTAGACAGTCATCACGATTCGTATGAGTGGATTAACCATATTTATGAAGGATTACACCCGTATGTGGTTAAGTGCTTATTAGGTGCGGGTATTGAATGATACTCGGTTAGGTGGTATAATTGGTTAGCGGTGAATTTTTTGCATCTTACCCGGCCAGAGAACAAGGGATATGGTGTTCAACCTGCCTAGAATCCACAGACCAAATTGCCGGCATAGTAGTTAATTATAGAGGCATCATTCGTGCTTATACGTGTAAGGTATGTCAATCCAGAACCTATGCCAAAGATGAAGATAATCCATTTGAGGAAATTAACGAAAAGTTAGATAAGATACTTCGTAAGTTTGGCTAAGATGTATAGCTAAAAACACCTAATAAGCCTTTTCGTCATCTGACTAGCGGCGCAATCTCATAAGATTCGTCGCTTTTTGTTTGGAGTCAACATGCCTGACAAAGTAACAACCTATCAATCCGTAGAGTTCTCCCGCATGGAGTCGGGTCAGATTGAACGGGAACGCGCGGGTAATCGGGTACAATTAGAGGATAATACTGGACAGCCCTATACGGCATTAAGTAGTTTACCTGTTGCTTCGCTCGCTTTAGGTGCGCTGACTGACTCAGAGGCATTGACTGGCAACGGCTCAATGATTGCTTTACTCAAAGCATTGCGTAGCCTTACCACTGACCTAAAGTCTTTACTTGGTGGTACACTTACCACATCTGGAAATCTACAACCCAACGTATTCAAGCCACTTTCGGCGCTTGATATTTCATCGGAGGCTACACTTTGGACTCCAACAGCGGGTACAAAGTTTCGTCTAATGGGTGGATTGCTATCAGTCACAGGTGCGGCGGGTAGTGTGACCCTAAAAGATGGTAATAGCGGAGCAACTATATTCAGTATACCTAATGCGGTTGTTGGAACGGCTTTATCGTTTAATTTAGGTGATGGAATATTAAGCGCAGCGGCTAACAACAATCTAAGGGCATTAGGGGGAGCGTTGCAAATTATGAATGGGACGGTCTGGGGAAGAGAGAGCGCCTGATGATTAGTATTATTACCCCTGCTTACATAGACACTATCGAAAAATTAGAATGGCTAAACGAGATGGTATCATCCGTTCGTGTCCAAACTATGACCGATTGGGAACTCATCATTATGGATGATACCTCACCTATGCCGATTAACTTACATGACTCTGACCCCAGAGTCCGCACCTTGCGAATGGTGAATCGTACTGGCCCGGCCCTATGCCGTAATACCGCCGTAGCTCTGGCTAGATACCAAGCTATCCTACCCATTGACGCTGATGACGTGTTACCATCAAATGAAGTCCTGAATAAGCTTTATCAAGCTTGGCTGGATGACCGAACAAAGATTGTGTATGGTGACTTGCAACGCCTAGAAGTATTTGAAGGTAATTGGCGACGTGGCAGGATACACGAATTACCTGAGTACAAATTCACGCGGCCTGATTTTGGTATAAACGGCACGGTGCTAGACCCGGCTGGTACTATACCCGTAACTGCCTTACACTCAATCGAATGTCATCACAAGGCCGGTGGCTGGAAAGCTGAATTAGAGTTCGGTTTGGAAGATGTTGAGTATTGGGTAGCGGCCGGCAAGGGTGGCTGCTGCGGCAAGCACGTAGACATAATTGCGCTGCTTTATCGTAAGCATGAAGAGAGTCGTAGTTCTCTTCTCAGACGAAACAAACAAGAAACAAGCATGCGGAATCGCATCCGCCAGATGCATCAGGATGTATATGAAGGGAGATATCCCATGGGATGTTGCGGAGGTGGTGCGTCCTATGTACCACCCGAAAGTTATAATCAAGCAAATATTTCAGCGCCACTTACTTTAGATATGTATCCAGCCAGTGAGAAGGTGTGGGTTGAATATGTCGGGAATCGGCAAGGTAGTTTTGGCGCGGTAGGGCAGTTTACTAACGTTGCCTATACGGTAGACGGGCCGGGGCATAAGATAGAGGTACACGTTAGCGACTTGCCCAAGTTTAGACAGTCAGGACGTGGGATAGATTTCAAGGTAGGTGTACCAGCGCCTAATGGCTATGCGCCACCCGTTGTAACTGGCCCGAAACCGTTTGAGGCACAAGCGCCTGAGCTAGCACAGATTCTACAGTTGGATGAGGTGGCACTTGCTGGCAATTAAAGGCAAAGCACAGTATAAAGAGTTTCGCAAAGATAGCTGGCCCCTATGCCCTAGCTGTGGACGGTGATAAGCCAACATTAGAGAAGTTTATCGATAGCAATGTTACTGGTGTCAGTGGCATAGTTCGGAGATGAGGTTTTAATGGTGGATACTAACATAATCAATTGGGATTATAACCCTAACCACAAATCTAATATTGTTGAGGTAATGCATTCTATATGGCAGGCTATGAAGAGACACGCTGAGGAAGAAGAACGCAAGTCAAAAGACCCCGACTATGAGTACCAACGTGTCCATATTGCCAGCCGTGAAATAGCCGAAATGATGCTGTCACCTGATACGCCACTAGAAATCAAGCGGCAATTGGAATGGGCTACATTTACGGGTTATCAATGGGTTTATGTTGGGAGTGGTGATAATGGGCCGCTCTGATACGATTACGATTCTACCTATGGATTTATATTCAAAAATAATGCAGCTTCACCCTTCGCATTTCAATGGCATGAACAGTGCCAAAGCGCCGATGCGTCAAGGGTGCGATGAAGTATGGGATCAGGACGCCAGAGACTTGTTAGCCTGGACTATGCAACAGGCAGAACAACTCATAGCTATCGAATTGGGATTCCAGCCTGCACCAGCATTCGTAACTAACGAGCGAATCCCATTCGCCTTAACCGGTGTTAGAAGTGATTGGCTAAATGCCGAATTAGAGACGGCTTACGGCTATGTTGAGTCCTACGGCACTGAAACTTTAACGCTTGTGCAAGCCGGCGCCACCGTTGAATATCTCGACTTGGATAACGATCCAAACGAAAGAGAAGAAACGGCTGAAATTGGCAACCTTATCTATGATGATTTAGGTGCTTGTGCTGACCCGTGCAATGTGGCTGTGTTTTTTCGAGTAGCTGACGGTGCTGAAGATGCGGCTGATTCGCGGTGGGAAATCAGGCCGATTAAAGTTGATATTGACGGCTCTACTATGCGAATTAGGGCAGAGAGTAGCCTATTCGTGCGTCCTGAATTGTGGGATTTAACCCGGCTGGATTGTCTCGGTTCAGGCGATCCTAACCTGTGGCGTAGAGATTTTTCTTTAACCAACTTGGTATCTAACGTGGATGTCTATTGTCGCACTGTGAACACGACTCTACCTGCTACCCTGCTATGGGATGGCCGTTGTCGCTGTACTGGCACGTGTAGCCATGAGACGCAAACGGCATGCGCTTACGAGACCGACCTTAAACACGGATTTTTTATACCGCGTCCTGCTAGTGGTGCTAACGTAGAATCCGCTCCTACCTGGTGGAAGCCACCGGAAGCGGTACGAGTAAATTACCGTGCTGGATTCCCACTTGACCAGAATTGTCGCATGAATGCGAATCTAGAACGCGCTATCGTTAAGCTAACCAATGTCCTGCTACCTGAACCACCGTGCAACTTTTGCGATGCGGCAAAAGTAAGATGGGATAAGGATAGAAAATTCATTGACCCGCTCACGCCGGAAGCGGCCTCTATGCCGTGGGATTTGTACAGCATGGGTGCGTTAGAGGCGTGGCGAATTGTGAAGCGGTACGCAATGGGTAGAGGGGGGAAGATGGGAAGATGATAATAGTTTTCGGATTAGTAATAATCGGTATCATTGAAATAACCCTGATTATTCGTGCTATAAGATATTATGCCAGGTTCAGACATTGGGATAGATAGACAAGCAAGCAATTTTATGTTACAATGTACCTAGTTAAATAAACAAGCCTTTTCGTCATTAGACCAGCGGCGCAGATTCTATCTGTGACCGCTGTTTTTATTTTATGCCTATCCTACTTCGGAATATCCGTTCAAAGAAACGCAAAGCTGAAATACTTAATCTTGACTACTTAGCACGTAAGGCGCTAGAAGCGGCGCTAAAAAGTCAGGTAGCACCTGTCTTAATCAAGTCTCACAATCTAGTCGTAGCTGATTGGAAAAACAAGCCGACGTTTGAAACGCGCATCGCTGTCAGACCAGAAAAGATAAGTATGACCGTGTTTCCATCAGGTGATAATGCTGGCATTTACGAGATAGTAGACCAGGGGAGTCCACCGCATATTATCAAGCCAGTGAAAGCTGAGTTTTTGGTATTTAGAACGGGATACCAGCCTAAGACTCTAGCACGACCAGCCAGAACGGTATCAGGCGGCGGTAAGACTACAGGGCCGTTAGTATTCGCTAAGTTAGTACACCATCCCGGCAGCGAAGGTCGGTTTTTCTCCAGGCAAATTGCAGAGGACATTAAACCAGATTTCAAACGAATAATTGACAATACATTTAAGAAAGTGTCTAAGCAATTAGAGGAGTAAGCAATGGCTGACGAACTATTATTACAACGTAAATGGGGCAACGTGGATGTCCAAATAGGAGGGCCAGGTAACAACTGGCAATATCTTTCAAGCTGTGCGGCTATGACCGGCCCTGAAGTACCTTTCGGTGATACTGAGACGCGGTGGTGTCAAGACCCTAAAGTGGCCGGTGGATTTAGACGATCAAGCAAAATCCGCACTGCCCCTGACCTGATTACATTCGATCTTACAACCAAGCTTAACAAAATCAATCACCTCAAGCGTCTCAACTGTCCTTTCTCACAACGTGCGCGGTATAACATTTGTGGAGAACGCGAAGACGTATCTCAGTACGACCCACTGATGTTGACTTATTGTAGTGTAGAGCTTAACTCCAAATCCTATGAGGATTTGGTAATTACTAGTCAAGAGAACGATGATGAAATCATTATTACTGCCAGCGCCAGTGCGGATTATGAGTACATTGTCGAGAAAATCATGCCCGCCCGTACCGGCTCCCTCGCTACGCTTGGCGACCAACCGATAAACGATATTGAGTTCTGCGATTCACCCGATTGCGGCGGCTATTGTGGCGATCCCTCGGATGGCTGTACGATTCAATTCGGTGTGACTGATGCGGATACTACACCTTACACGAATCCCAACTTGGTAAAGGGTGTCAAGAATCTAAACACGGGTGCTATCACCTGGACTAACTTGCCTATCATGGGGTTGAATGGCAATGCTGAGAATATCGAGTGCGCTGGTAAGCGCATCGGAGTCACGTCTAGTGCTGATGCTGTGTTCGCTTACAACGATGATCCGAATCAGGATCAGGATGAATGGAACGTTGTTGCCTTAACTCGCACACCTAGCACGAATCACAATGCTTTACACGCTCGTACATCGCGTGAATGGTGGCTAGCCTGTAACGGTGGATATATTCTCAAGAGTGTTGATGGTGGGGTTACCTGGAGTGAAGTTCACTCAGCAACTATTACCACGCAGAACATTCTCAGTGTTTACGCTTATGATAAAGATTTGGTTGTAGCCGGTGGCGCTGTTGGCGTGATGCTAATCTCCAAGGATGGTGGGCAGACGTGGGCAGACATTACCGAGGTTGCTACCACAGCGGCTAGTATCCTTGACATCGTTATTCCTCCGAATAGAAGCAAAGAGATTTACATCGGCACAAACAACGGACGCATCTATCGCTCAACTAATCAAGGTGATACGTTTAGTCGTGTCTCATTCGATGGCGATTCGGTTGGCACGGTGGATGACATCGACTTTTGCGGGCCATGCGCCGGTGATGTCATGTTCATCCTACATAATGACGCTGGCCCACGTGCTAGAATCCTACGCGATTTAAGCGGTGGCGCAGGTGGTAGTGATATTGAGGTAATAATGGACTACACGCAAGTCATTGGCGGTGGTATTGACCTAAACGCGATGGCTTGCTGTGGTGAGAATGAGCTAATCGCGGCTGGCGAGAATCAAGGCGGGTTCCCAGTTGTAGTTAGGGCATCATAAATAAAAAACTCCCCGAAGGGAGTTAGATGTTATGAGAGGTGATTGTTACTTTTTGGGAAGGTATATCCTTGAACCATTCCCGTAATTCTGAAGCGCGTCTTTTAGCTTCAGTCTCAGTTCGGAAGTAGTAGTCTTGATTAGAACCATAACGACTGCCTGAGGTTAAATGAACGATGTAGGTAGTTTGGATTTTCATAGTGTCTGCCTTTCAAAATATTCTATGAGTAACCTTTGAATGAGTTTACTTCTATTGCCTTGCAGTTTTGCTAATAGTTCAGGTGGGAGGGTTATCATTACCTTTTTGAACTTTGTTTCAGAGGGCTTAGGCTTGCGCCCTTGCCCCCTGTTTAGACCACCTCTAGGCATTTTCCGGCTCGCTGATGGTAGAGAATTGTCGAAATCTACGAGCCATATAATTGAACTTTCGCAACTGCTTGTAGGTTTCCATAACAACCGTGATATAACTTTCATCTAGTCGGTTGTCTGGATTGATAACAAAGTTTCGGTAAAGTTCCTGCTCTAGTTTGACTGATTTCTCTAGGGCGATTTCTAAATTTGATGCATCTAAAACGGTTGACATTCCGTTTTCCCTTCGTAACTAAATGATTGATTTGATTGAATACAGTATATACCATATTCAAAGTAATTGATATAGTACTTTTAGCTATAATTTAAGGACAAGCATGGCAAAAGCTAGAGAGGTACAAAAGTTCATAGGCGAATCTAAAACCCTATCCAGTGGGGTGACGGTTACGGTTATCCCGTTTCCCCCTGGACTCTTGCAGCGCATAAATTCAGACCATCCCGATCCTGAACCACCAAAGAAGACAATTGAGGTACTTGGCGGTACTGAGGAAATAGATGACCTGAAAGATGAGGGTTATCTAGCTGAAAAAGAATCTGTCACCACACAGCGTAACTCCCTACTTGGTGAAGCGGTTATCGAATTGTGCGTTGAGTTAGACTTAAAACTCTATGCCAAAGAGATTAAGAAGTTAGAACGTTTCACCTCTCCCTATCCTGATGATACCGATGAACGGCGTATGCGCTTTCTGCAAGAGTACGCACTACGCACGCGCGGGGATTATGAAGTCGTTATCACCTCTGCCATAACTCAAATTGCCATATCAGATGAGGAGGTAGCGGAGCGGATAGCCACGTTTCAAACCGACATGGCACGGGGTAGCTCTAACGGACATAAAGCATCCGGCGCTAATGAAGTCGAGCGGGTGGCAGTGGAACTCCCGCAAGCGTGATGCTGATGCTGCCAGGTGGGCAGGGTTCAAATTACTGAGTGAGTTTGAGGCGTTGCCAAAAGAGGATAAGTTAGATTTACTGGCTTTGTATGAAATAGATTGGAAAGTGCAAGCTATCAATTCGTATGAAGCTAATCAGGAAATGCAAAGGTCAGTTAGAAAGCCTAGACGGAAATGAGTTTAGGCTTTATTTTTGAGGTATAGATTTTGGCCCTTCCGCAAGTCGGCTTAGAAGCCGTTATCGCCAACTTAGGCAACTTCTCAGCCGGTGCTAAAACCATTACAAATGCCTATAACGATATTAACGTTAAGGCCGGCGCTGTAGAAAAGGCTACAGGCGCTTTAGGCACTTCGTTAGTTGGCCTGGGTAGTCACCTACTCAGCATAGGTGCTATCGCTGGTGGTGCGGCCTTAGCCGGTGTCACTGCGCTTGGTGCTGGACTGGCTACGTTTGCAGTAGTGGGTATCAATAAAGCTATTGATTTAGACGCGCAAATGGCGACTATTGCCGCTACAATGAATACCACGAAAGAGGCAGTCGGGCCGCTGAAGGATTTAATTTTAGACCTCGCTTTAGACCCTAATCTCACAGTAAATACAACACAAGCAGCCGATGCGATTCAGTTGTTGGCGCAGAATGGTGCTACAGCAGACCAGATTATCGGCGGTTTGGCTGCTTCAACCGTAGCACTAGCTAATGCAACCGGCTCTGATTTTGGCGTAGCTGCTAATGTCGCCTCTGGCATTATGAAGGTGTTTAACCTCGAAGCCAAAGATATGGGTATTGCCGTTGACGGTATAACCGGCGTGGTTAATCAGAGTAAGTTCACTATAGATGACTATGCCCAAGCTTTTGCCCAGGCGGGTAGCGTTGCGGCGGGTATGGGTGTCAGTTTGCAGGATTTTAACACAGTCATAACAGCGACTTCGGATAGCTTTACCAGTGGTTCAGATGCGGGTACTAGCTTTAAGACTCTGTTGCAACGATTAGCTAATCCAACCGATGAAGTAAGAGCCGTAACTGAGAAATACGGTATATCCCTATTCGATGCAACTGGCAATATGCGGCCATTATCCGAGGTAGCAGGACAGCTTAATAACGTTCTGCAAGGCACTGCCACTATTACCGAAACCGCAGGCGGGGCTACCAAAAAGATGACGGCGGCGGCGGAAAAAGCACAAAAGGCTATACCTAATCTGACAACTAGCATCGGGCAACAGGAATCTAAGCTAAAACTTCTGCAAGACGAATTAGGCGCAATCGCTTTTCACTATGGCGCGGATTCGCTTAGAGCCAGGAAGGCGCAATTAGCTATTGATAATCTCACTATCAGTATCGACCAGAATAAAACTAAACTATCGGATTATCAGGGTGCTATTTCTGCTGTAACCGGGGCGCAAGAGCAACAGATAACCAGTGCCAAGACTCTAACTGAGGCTGAGAAAGCAGAATTAGCAGCTGTTATCGGCGGTGCTGATGCGGCCAGAATCGTACTCGCTTTATCTCAAACCACGGCGGCTGAATTTGATACGTTATCGGGTAAGGTTAACGATGTGGGGCAAGCCTTTAGAAGCGCGGCGACTCGCGTTGATTCTGTATCAGGTGCGTTTGAGATATTCAGGGGGATAGTCGAAGCAGTTCAAATTCAAGTAGGTGATAAGTTCCTGCCGATTCTGCGAGGGGTGACAGTTGGCTTTACTGACCTGGCAAGCAAAGCGGGGCCGGTGGTGGTAGACTTTTTCGGTAAAATAGCAGATACCATAGCTACTTTGGTAGATAAGGCAAGAGGCATAATTGATGTATTTGGTGATAAAGGCTTAGCGGGTGTATTTGCTAAACTAGGTCTAAAAGGTAGTGCTTTATTCCTTAAAAAGCTAACTGAATTAGGTAGCAAATTTGGCTTTGTAGAGGATGGTGCTTCTTCATTGGGTGACGCGATAAAAGATGCTTTCAAGTGGATAGGGGATAATCTTTTCCCGATGTTATCAGATGGACTGACTCGTATTAACAGCTTCATTGATACGGCAAAGGACTTAGTTACCACGTTTCAAGCGGGTGGTTTGTTCGGTTCGCGTTCCGGCTCGTTTGGCAGCGAGGGGCTACTGGCAGCGCTTGGGATACCCCCTGACATAATTGACACGGTTCAAGGTGTGCTTGATAGCATTACCGAAAAAGTCAATGCTTTTATGACAGGTGGTCTATTTGGCACGATGAAGGAAACGCCAGGGGGGATGCAAGAAACCGGGGGGCTACTGGCAGCGCTGGGAATAAATGAGGACTTTCCCACCATACTCGAAAACTGGGCAGGGCAGGTGATTGCAGCCATCCCTGACGTTTTAACCGACATACTATCATCCATTGCTACCTTTGCGGCTGATAACTGGCCTATAATTTCTGAGGCTTTAGCGGATTGGACAACTAAATTTTGGGACTGGGCCAAGGATGCGGCGGCTGGTGTAGGTGCGGGTATGGCAGTTTTGGGTATTGCCCTGCTAGCCTGGGCCACCTCCGAAGAGGCTCTGGCGTCTATGACACTGCTTGGTCAAACGATTGGCACGATGCTAACCGATGCCATCAAGTTGAGTTTTGAGGGAGGTGAGGGAATCGGTACATCAATGGGTTCTTTGATGACTGGCATGGGTATCGTCATTGCCTCTCTTGTGGGTAGCCTGATCGTCCTGGGTGGTCAGATTGTCGCCGGCATCCTGTCTGGCATCCTGGAAAGCCTTGGGATCGACCTGGAGCCAACCACCTTTGCCGAACTGGGTGGCATCTTGACCAGAATTGGCACAGACATCAAAACCATTGCCAGCGTTGTCGGCAACAACATCATAAAGGGGATTAAAACCGGTTGGGATAACACCGTTGAAACCGTTACCACTGCGTTTCAAACCGGGGTTGACTCCTGGATGAAGATCATCACTGAGACGGAATGGGTTGATATTGGTAAGGGTATTATTGACGGTATTCTCAAAGGCATTAAGGATAATGCTGGTAAAGTCCTGGAGAAGCTTAAAGACCTCATGGATGATTTTCTATCAACAGCAGCTAGTGCTGTTGGCTATGGCTCACCTGCTGCTGAGTTTATTCCCATCGGCGCAAGTATACCAGAAGCCCTGATTGCCGGTATCAATTCGGGTGCGCCGGGTGTAATGGCTGCATTGGGGAATATAACCCAAGCAACTATTGATAAGTTGCTAGGTGTCACTCGCAACGTAGCCAACACTCGTGGCGTCATCGGTGCGGCGGCTGATGACGTCGAAAAGTTCCTCGATAGGATTGGAGCTAAGGGAGCGAAGGGAGATCTTACGCTACAAATCCTAAAGGATGCTTTTCGGGATAACGCCGATGAGATTCTAAATGCGACTGACCGAGCGGCCAAGTTTGAGGAAGTTGTTAATCGAACCGGCGTAAATTGGGAGCGGATTTTTGCGGGCGGTAGCGTTAATCCGTTTGCTGGTAAAGGCGGTGGGGCGTTCGGTGTTTTTATCAACGCCTTTGATAAGCGCAAGAAGGAATTAGAGAGACTACAACAGCAGATATTTATTGAGGCTGGTAAGACGGCGCTCGCCATCGGCAATAAGCTGAATGACATCGTGCAGGGCAGCGTAGATGTGCTAGATCAACGAGTCGAGACCTTACAGGGGTTGATAGATTCGGGTTTAACTGAGGTTAACTTTGAGGGGCTGATTATTAGCCAGACGCAGGCGCAGGATTTACTCAATGCAGCCCTGCAAGAACAAGCTGATATTCAGGATGACATTTTACAGCTTAAGCAGAATGAACAAAAGTTGGGCTTTCTCGAAAAACAGCTTGCCTTAATTGATACGCTTAACGCTGCCGGCTTGAATGTGCAGGATATTCTGGGTGGTATAACGCTTGGTTTGGATGCTTCTATACCTGACATGATTGAGGCTACGAATCGCCTGGTTATGGCGATGATTGAGCAAGTGAATGCAGATTTGCAGCTAGGTAGTCCATCTAAGGTTATGGTGAAGAAGGGTGGTTTTGCAGGGAAGGGCTTGGGGCAAGGTTTTGTGCAAGGACTTATGGCACAAATACCTAACATAACAAGTGCGATGCAACAGGCCATAGTAGGGCCGGTAAGTGGGCCGGTACTGAGCGGTGGGAGTAGTTCACGGGTAACAAATAACAACTTTAATATGGCAGTGACAACGGGCGCTTCTCCGCAAAACGTTATCAATCAATTTGAAATTGCACGGTCAATGGTATGAAAGCAGAGGGCAATGAGAAAGTTATTAGCAGTTATTCTGTTTTTGATTCTAGTTGGTACAAGCTACGCACAAGAACCTCATAAGGTATATCTACCAATTATCATGTTAAAAGACCCACCCGTAAACACGTGGCAGATTGTTAAGCCGATAGCGACAACGAATTATGTCCTGAATCCTTCAGCCGAAACAACTGGCAACTTTGTGGCGATTGGAAGCGCGACGGTTACGAGGGTAAGTACTTACGCGAAATATGGATTAAATAGTTTTAGAATCCAAACCTTCGCAACTAACACCGGCCTATCTCTAACCACTGGCACGCTGACAAATGCCACCCACTGGATGACAGCGCGTATCCGTGGCAGATTACCCCGCGAGTTACGCTTCAGCATCGGCCCTGATTCTAAAAAGGCTATCTTCATCGAAAAGATAGATGACGCATGGGATTTATATGGCGCGTTATTCGGTGCGGCTGAATCTAATGGCAGGACAGCAGCAAGTATTACTCAGTTTGGTACAGGTAGTGGTGATTTCTATGTCGATGGGATTCAAGTTGAGCCACAACCCGACTGGACAACCTACGTTGACGGGACGCAAGATGGCTGCGAGTGGAATGGCGCTGATAATGCTTCGACATCTAGCCGTAGTGGTGAGAGTAGCGCCGGTGGAATCCCACAGGATTTATATCAAGAGTATCGCTTCTTTGTCACCAAAATCATCGGCGCGGGTGCTTCTACACAAGAATTAAACGTGGATTCATATGCGCTTCTACCTGGTGGTGAGATGAATAGCTTAAAGGTTCAGCCTCGCCAGTTTACACTTATAGGCAAATTCATCACCGATACTGAAATGGAGTTGCACGATAACCGGCAAGAGTTGATTAAGCTGCTTAAAACTAACACGTCGGACCAGCCGCTCAAGTTGAGATTTAACAACGCACGGGTAGAGAAGGAGATAGGCGTCTTTTATCAGGGGGGATTAGAGGGTGACTTGGCAGCCTTCTATGAGAACCTTGAACCTATCGAGGATAACCAGTGGGGTGAGGTAAAGCAGTTTGTTGAGAAAGCACCCATTCAATTTCTAGCACCTGATCCGTATTGGTATGAAGTGGGCGAGAGTGCGGCGAGTCTGACTGCCACGGATGGGGGGTTGTACGCTGACGCCAGTGACAGCGCCACATTCAGGCTAGTAGCGGGTAGGTTGAGGAGTACGGGGCAGTGGAGTCCACTTGGGCCGCCAGGTGCGGGTGGGACTTATACCTCAGTAAATACTATCGCTGAGGATGCGACCTATCTCTATATCGGCGGCAATTTTCTAAACTTCGATGGCATTGCCAACGCTGACAGAATCGTAAGATACGACAAACAAACTGGCGTATATTCGGCAATGGGAACAGGGACGAATGGCATTGTTCATACCATTGTTGTTGGACCAGACGGTTCGGTATATGTCGGTGGGTTTTTTACCCTGGCCGGGGGTGTAGCCAATACAGCTTACATTGCACGGTGGGACGGCACGGCCTGGAGCGCTCTAGGTACGGGGATGGACTTCACGGTAAATCGTCTTATCGTTGGCTTAGATGGCACACTCTACGCCGGAGGTGACTTTACCTTGGCCGGGGGTGTAGCCAATACCGTAAGAATCGCCGCATGGAATGGGACGGCATGGAGTGCGTTAAGTACAGGGGCAAACGGTATCGTTCGGGCTTTTGCTATTGGCCCAGATGGGACGCTTTACGCGGGTGGTGCGTTTACAACAATCGGCGGGGTAGCTGCTAATCGTATCGCATCCTGGGATGGTACAGCATTCACTGCCCTATCCAGTGGCGCGGCGGTTTCAATATTCGCTCTTGCTATTGCCCCCAACGGAATACTGTACGCGGGCGGTTCATTTACGACAATTGGTGGTGTGGCAGCGAATCGTATTGCATCATGGAATGGTACAACATTTAGCGCCCTGGGAGACGGGGCAAATAGTGGCGTTGTCTCCACTATAGCCATTGGAGCGGATGGATTCGTTTATGCTGGCGGAACTTTTACATCAGCCGGTGGTATCACTCTGGCAGATAGAGCAGCAAGATGGAACGGTTATACCTGGGCGCATTTGGATGTTGATTTGCCCGGTTCTCCCGATGTAACCGCTATTTTAGCCAGCAAGTATGTTGACCCGGTTATCAAGCAAAAATACAACCTCTTTCTCGGATTCGATACTACCGGCACAGGTACTTTTGCTGACCTATTCACTGTTACCAACAGTGGCAATGTGCCAGTCTTCCCCAAGATTACATACAATCGCGTGGGTGGCCTTACTGCCATTATCGAAACACTGAAGAATGAAAGGACGGGTAAAGAGTTACTGTTTGATTACTCTCTACTCAGTGGCGAAACGCTGGGGATTGATTTAACGCCAACGAATAAGACTATCATATCTAGTTTCTTTGGTTCAAGACTAGATGCTGTTTTAGCTAATTCGGACTTCGGTTCGTGGCAGTTGTTGCCGGGTGATAATGACGTGACTACATTTGTAGCTGTCTCAGGTGGGCCACAGCTTACGGCATATATGCTATGGAGGGACACGTTTGATTCATGGGATTAATCCAGAATATATAGGGTGTAATAGTTGAGTCTCAGCAGCAAAGTTGGAAGCTTTAATACCGGTGTAGGAATCATCGGTTCGACTGTTGTAGTGGCCGGACTCGGTTTTACTCCGAAGGTTCTCATATTATGGTGGTCAGGCCGAACTGAAGCCGTAGATACTATAGGCCGGGCATCGCTATTTAGAGGTATAGGTTTTGCTGATGGGGCAACGGCGCGTTGTTCTGTTGGCAATTCTATTGACGCACAAGCTGCTGGCGATTCAAGTCGTGGCATGCAAGCAACCCCAACCATAATAGCTACACTGGATGCAGCCGGAGCGTTTGATGGACTCATTGATTGGACTTCATTTGATGCGGATGGATTTACCCTAACTGTTGCGGATGTAATGCCTCTTGATCTTCGCGTTCACTATCTAGCCCTTGGTGGGCTAGATATAACAGATGTTGACACGGGTATCATCACTGAGGCAGCGGCAACAGGAAATCAGGCTACAACTGGAGTGGGATTCCAACCTGATCTAGTATTATTTTCCAGTGGTAATGAAGCTGGCACTTTACCTCAGTCTGCCTCTACCGGTGGCGTGCTGATGTTCGGTGCGGCTAAATCATCGACCAGTCGTTATGTATGGTGTGCTGGTACAGATGAAGCAAGCGCCACAATGGATTCATCCTCTTACTGTATAGATGACGGCTGTATCGCCTTAATGCCAAATGCTATTGGCGATGTGATAGATGCACGGGCTGATTTTGTATCCATGGATGCGGATGGATTTACCGTCAATTGGCTAGAGAGGGCCGCGCTTCGCAGGGTGCTATACCTGGCAATTAAGGGTGGTTCATATCTACTCGGCGACTTACTAACACAAACGGATATTACAACTAGCATTGTCGAGAGTGGATTCGGCTTCTCACCTACATCAGTAATGTTTGTATCTCATTGCCAAACTAAAAGCACATCTGATACAGGGCAAGCGCACGATAGAATGAGCATCGGCGCTTTCAGTGATGCAACTACACGCGGCGCTCAGGCTACATTGGATGAGGACGCTGTACTAGATTCCGAGGTAACAACCGCCATTGAATTTGATGGAGTCTATGTAAATATCAGCCTCACTTCGACTATAGATGGCGAGATGGATGTTGTCAGTGTGGATAGTGACGGCTTCACCTGCATTATGGATAATGCCGACCCGGCGCAGGCATTTGTCTGGTATATTGCGCTTGGGTCGACTGTTGTCCCACCCGTACCACCACCCACACCCAGTACAGTTACGATAGCACCGTCTATCCGACCATCTAGCAGAGTCGGCGCGGGTAGTTATGAGATATGGCTGACAAGCGATACCGGTTCACGGTTAGCGCACCTCACAACTATCACGACCTTAACAGCTTCACGTGTTGTCAATGGTGTAGGCTGGTTTGCGCTGAAACTCCCCCTGTCATTCGATATTAACATGATTGGCGTAGACAGGATGGTTCAAATATGGAGACAGCCACGCGGCGGGGTGATGTCACTATGGCGACCATACTTTTTGCGTAAGTGGGTATTTTCAACTGAGGGAAGTCGAGAGGTAGTCACATTGGAAGGGCCGTGTATAAACGATGTGTTGCGGCGTAGAATCGTTGCAGCTTATAGTGGCACGGCACAAGCATCTAAAACGGACTTCGCCGATGATATGATGAAGGAAGTCGTTACGCAATCCATTGCTGATGGTGTAGCGCCTTTGCCAGCCGCAGGTACGCGGGTATGGAGTAATTTGAGTATTCAGGCTGATGCAAGCGCAGGACCGACTATTACCAAGACATTCCCGTTTGACACACTTTTAACCTCATCAGGCAACGGCGTGTTAGCCGTATTAGCACAGGCAGCAAGGGAGGCTGGTACTGAGGTATTCTTTAGCATCGAACCTAACGTGGTGACAGGTAGTAGCTTAACCTTACAATTTCAAACCAAGGTAAACCAACCGGGGCAGGATGTAACTAGCTTTGTAGTATTCGATCAGGCGCGCGGCAACATGCGTGAACCGTCACTTGAATATGACTACTCAGAGGAAGAGAATTATATCTATGCTGCTGGGCAGGGCGAAGGAGCGGCGCGTAATATCCAGCAGGTTAGCGATTCTACTCGCTACAGTGCAAGCATATGGAATCGCTGTGAGGGATTCGCTGACGCGAGAAATCAAACGGCTGATAATGGAGTAATAGCGGCCGGTAATTCGGCACTAGAACAGGAACGGCCACGCATCAGATTTACCGCTATACCAGTGGATACAGCTGGCACTCGATTCGGCATTGATTGGAACTTTGGCGATAAGGTGAGAAGTCGGTATAAGAATGTGGAATTTGATACGATTATCCGTGCGGTAACTATCTCGCTTGATGGGAATAGGCGAGAGACAATTCAGGCCAGATTAGACTTTGAGGGACTCGTAACCTAATGGATTTAGTCAAGGAAATTGTGCTTTTGCAGAGGCGGGTTGATGGCCTGATTAAGCCGGAAGTGGGTCGGTGGGTAGACTGGATGCCAACAGTGACGCAATCGGGCGCGGTAGCGGTAACGGTGAATTATGCCCGATACGTTGTTATGGCGAATATGGTTGTCGGTCAGGCGCGGCTAACGGTGACTGGCAGCGGAACAGCGGGAAATGCGATTATCATTGGTGGGATGCCGGTGCTAGACCAGCCGGTGCGGAATGGGTCAAACGTGGATATTATGGGATCGATGCTGGTACTTGATAGTGGATTAGCATTCTACCACGGAGCACTTGTTGCCGTTGGCGGGGCCGATTGGCGGGGGATTGCCCACAATCTCGCCAATTACATCGGGATAACCCCAAGCTTTGGACTGGTTGCTACCGATGTAATTGGGATTGAGTTTGCTTACGAGCGGGCCTAAAAGGATTAGCTACATGCCCCAGTGCTCTACGGTGGATTCACATCTCGCTCAACTTGGGGCAATCCGATAGTAGTTTAATCTTACGTTGCTTTAAGTCAGCGAAGATAACCAGTGAACGTTCTTCACTGAAGCACAAGTTGAAGTATTCCTTAAGCTCTAAAGCGTGGGGTTGTCTAGCGGATGACTTGGCAAGTGCTTCGATTTCAGCTTTTAATAGTGGCGTCTTTCCAGCCATTTTGGGACTCCGTGTCTAGCTTGCGATAGTTTAATTCGAGTAGGTGAGATAGGGAGCAATCGAGCTTGTGAAGGATGGCTAGAAGAATGTAAGTACAATATTGCAAGTGACCTATTTCGATAATGCCATCACTCACAAAGTCATCTAGTACGGTAAATGAATCCTCCCCCAAGCTCATGAGTAACAATAGCATGCTATCATCTTTATATGTCTCAGGCATAAAGTCTTTACAGAGTAACTCAAATGTTACCCCCTTCTGATAAGCCAGTATCCTTAAGTAATATGAAATGTCGCCGAGTTCGTCCAGGACTTTGGGGGTGTAGTCATTACACTCGCATACTTTGAATTTATATACTCTTTGCGTCAAGTCATCTTTGGGATAATACTTTCCGCAATGCTTACAATTCCACCATGAGAAGTTAGGCTTGTATTCATCCTTAGCGTAGCAATCCAGCAACTCCCCACATTCCCCTGCTAACTTAATGCAAGGTTGATGTGGGTTAAGGTGTAAGGGACTATCTACAGGATACCACGTCGTCAGAACCATTTCGATTGCTTTATCTGGCTGGTATTTTCCAGGATTCTCCATTTACTATTTTCCTCATGTGACCTTTATCTATATCAAACATAGCAGCTAAAACGTCAACTGTGTATTTGTCAGTCGAGTATAACAATCTAATAGCATCGACTTCTACTTGACACGGGGTGTAAAATTAGTCATCTTGCTGGCCTCAACTTATCTAACACTTCACTGCCAACATCACCCAACGCAAGGTTTAAGCTTCCTTGCCACTCCGTTTTCATAGCCTCATTCGCTTGTAAGGCTAAGTCAAGGATATTGAGCCAGAGTTCTTTATTAAGTGTAGTGACTACTAGATTATCCTGTTCGGTATACAGATCTATGCCAGTAATCTCACCTGTAGTCATCTTGCCTTTAATGCGCTCAACTTCCCTTTGCTCAGCCGGTGTTAGGATTCTCATATCAATCCTCCCTGAGTTGTAGCTATTTCAGCCTCGATTAAGTTATTTACTTGAGTACGCCAATATTCGGGTTTAAGTTCACTAGCAATAGCCTTACGTCCTAGCTTGATAGCTTCGTAAGGTTCGCTCCCGACTCCACCATAGGGGGAGTAGACTATCTCACCTATACCCGTATACTCTAGAATTAGTCTTTCTATTAAGTCTAATTGGAGGGGGCAGATATGCTTGCTGGCTTGATCTTCCTTAACCCCCTTCGCATTTAACACGTTAGTTTGCGCTATATCCATCCAACAATTAGGATGATTACTTGGCAAGCCTTCCAAGTCAAACCATACCGGACTTGCGTATCTCTGCCAAGTTAGAATCGAGTAATAGCCCTGATCTCGCCAGCCAATGGGAGGATTAGTACCTACATAATCGGGGTGTACTTCATTGCCTCTAAGTATCGGCTCTCGCCACGTTTCCGTATGTTCCTCTATAACTTCCAATTCACCGTCAACCTGTTTAGTAAATCGCTCGACTATTTCAAACTTCTGATAGTCTACATCGGGCGGCTGGATGTGATGATGAACTACGTTATTCTCAAATTCACCTGTCCAGTTACGGAAGGTTACGAGATATGAACCATCGGTTAAACTGCAACGACTATGAAATTTCCAGCCTAGTACATTCTCAAACCTCTGGACAATATCTATCATCATTTGAGCGGTACAATGGACAGTGGTTTCGCGGCCGGGAGTCGTTGAGCTTTGCACTTGATGAATGAATGGAGTTGTATACTCAGGTAAACTCCAAAATGAGTATTGAACTGGCCTACTCAGCAGCATGACCTCATCTCGATTTCGTATGCCGTAGCTTAACGGAGTATGGATATATTCACCTTCATTCGTCCACTGTTGTACACACCGCTCTATTACCTGCGTATTGATAGATGGCAGTTCCTGCTGAGGTACTCCTATATCCTTGCCTAGAATCAGGATATAATCGGCGCATCCTTGCCGTGTCACTTCGGCACGTTCCCTAAAACTCTTGTGAAGTAACCCATAGGTTTTGGTGCGTTGCATCTCGATTACAGGGTCTTTCCAGATTGTTACCCAACGCGCTAGAGTAAAACCAACCTCTTGACATAGGCGAATGATATGACCTGGAAAGTCGAATAAGCCAGCGTAGCTATGACTGGACATGTAGCGCATGGTATCTTTGCAATGGATAGCCATATACTTGCCAGATTTCAGCACGCGGTACATTTCTTCCAAGTGAAATTTATATCCATCCATAAACTGAAGTTCGGAGTCAGTGTTACCCAAGTCGGCAACGGAGTCCGTGTAAATATATAAATTGATAAATGGAGGCGAGTACGGGATAAAGTCAATCGAGTTGTCAGGTAAGTTTCGCATCACATAAACGCAATCCCCATTGTAACTTGCCCAATTGTTACCAAATCTTTGATTGATTATTTGTGACCGTTTAGCCATTCCGGACTCCTCATTTCCATATCACCAAAGAAGTTACTCAGCACTTTTCTATCTGTACGCCATAGACCAAATTTATCGTAAATACTTTTAACCCAGGCGTGCATACTCCTATCCTGATTTTCCTTACGCTTGATTGCGTTTACGATTCCTTGTTCCGTTTCGGTAGCTATCATATCTACTCGCGTCTGCCTCTTGTTGCCATAGCGGTTAGTTCTGGCTATCATCTGTGCAAATTTCTCCCAAGAGTAATTGACACTTACCATCGTTTGATGGTTGCAGTGTTGCCAGTTTAGACCGAGTCCGGCTATTTTGCTCTTGGTTACGATTCGCCGTGTGTCACCTCTGCTGAAAGCGTCTAGTTTAGCTTCCTTATCCTCTAGCTTATCATCCCCCCTGACTTCGACTCCCCAGTCCTTGCCATATTTATCCTCTAGGCTTCTAGCTAATAGTTCGGATTCGTCATTCAAGTCACACCATAAGATGTGATAATCGTTGCACTCTTCGTCCAACTCTATAGCCTTGCATACTCTATCTTTATAGGTCATTTGCTTCTCTCGCCACATATCAGTTGACGAAGGGTTATCGGGTAGAAAGAGAAGATGCTGACCTCTTTTATCGGTTAATTCCCATGCGCGGGTGTGGTCAACTGCCAGGTGATGAAAGCGCATATCAAGAGGAGGTAAGATGTAACCCTCATCACTTCCACCGATAACCGAGGGAGTATCTACAACTAATGCCCACGTTGTAACCCAACGCCAAAAGTCCTCTTCCCCTAGTGGTTTAATCTTGTACTTACCAGCAACAATCTCGCCTGTCTTTACCTTGCCTTGCGTCATAAACCAGTTAGCTAGCATTTGATTGCTAGGCATAACCCCTAGTGCCTCTGCTTGATTCCCTATTTCCATGTAATCGTTACGAGTAAAAGTGCCAGAAGCGCATAAGCCATAGCGGACTTGGTTCATGAAGGGAATGACAAACTTTTTAGTCTCGCCCTGGTAAGAAGCCAAAATTGAACATTCATCTATGATTAGCGCACCCTTACGCCACATATCAGGGGTGAATTTTCGTCTAAACATATCAAAGTTGATTATGGTTATGGGGGAGTCAGCTAACTTGACGTTATCCATTGAACGGATTTGTTCAATAACTACATCTAACTTTTGTGCCTCGCGGATAGTCTGCTTGGCAACTGCGAGAGGACAGACGATTAAAGATGGTTGTCCGGTATACTTATGCACTAATCTGGCAAACTCAACTTGAGCTACCGTCTTACCGAGTCCCATTTTCCAGCCCATTAAAGCCTTGCCTAGCTTCAATGACCACTGGACTCCTAACGCTTGCCAATCGAACAGCATCGGGTGGACTTCACTTAGGTCAATGTCGAAACCGCTAGGCGTAGCTGATATTTGCTTGGAGAGTAGATAATCTTCGTAGGTCAAGCTTCCCTCCTATCTATAGCTCTCTTCATCAACTGTAACCCTCTCTTGCCTGTAGCATATATGGTTAATTCCTCGTCACCTTTAATAGCAGTGACGCTAGTGGGAGCGGTGTGGATAGTCCAGCCTTTGTAAGTCATTTACTGCTTACCTTTAGATTGCAACTTTCGAGTAACCACATGATTTCCTCTCCCCATCCATTACCCAAGCGCCAATTGGCTACACTCTTAAAAGCGGTTACTGGGTCAATTGTATCTATGTCGTTATCTCTTGAAGTATCATTTTCGTCAAGGTCATATACCCTTTGACGTAAATCACGCATAATGTGTTTTGGATAATGCTTGTTTGCCATTTTTCGACTCCTTATATTTCCTCTGAATATCCAACGCCAAACTTTTATAAAACGACTTCGCCGGTAGCACCTTGCCCGATTCCTGTTCGTATCGGGTGACATCGGATAGGATGGTGGATTCGGCGGTAGTCATTCTGCTCAACCATTCTTTCTATTTCAAAAGCTGTTATCTGTAAACTTGCAACATAATCTAACAATTCTTGTTTAAGCATTTAGAATCTCCTCAATCTCACCTCGCGTAACTTCACCTTTGATGAAGCTGATTAGCTTGTCCAGTTTGGCTTGATTGTGGGAGAGGCCAGCGACGAAGCCAGCACTGAATCCAGCGCGGGTATTTGGCTTGCTAAATAGAGTATCATTTTCGTATTCTAATCTGGCCTGGGTAAATGCTTGATGTTCGCTATCGGTTAGTTGTTTAGTCATTTTTCACCGCCCGTCAATCTTACTTTTAACTTCTTTCAAGGCGACTTTGGCATTCTTACCTCTGGCGCTTATTCGACGGCCGGCTACAATAGCCACCGCTAATACCTCGCAGCGGCCATTGATCTTACCTCTAATAATTTCTATTTCGTAACCTCTGTACTTTAGTTTAGTCATTGTTTATAACTCCGTAACAAAATCCTGATTCCCCAACTAGCTTAATTAAGATTCCGGCGCTCTTCAGTGCATTAGCCAGCGTCTTAGCCGTTCTCAGCGTCTTACCTTGCGCCTTCACAACTGCCCTGACACCGCTTAGTGAGTGCTGACATAGCGTATGGCAGTGACCGTTACCTTTGCAAGCGACTAAGCCAGTAGCTAGAATCTGCTCACATTTGACGCTGTAAGTGATGATCTTATGACCATCAATTTCTGTCTTGCCAGTGGGGATAATCGTTTGCTGATAGTTTAGTTCGGGTGAAGTGAGTGACCGGCATGCGGTGACGTGCTTGTGCTGGCAACCGTTGGTCAGGCAGATGGTGGTTTGAATGTGCTTAGCTTTGTTGGATTGATTGACCAGAGATGGTATTCTATTTCGCTTGTTCAGTTTGAATAACTTGATACACTTAGGACAATCAATACTACCAGGTAGCTTATTATCGTTTGAATAGACTAATATGAATGGTTCATTATTGAACTTAGTCACACCACATAAGCCAGTGAAGTTACCCGTAACATCAGCATGGGTATGCTTGGTGGATTGATTTTGGAGAGGTGTCATAGTTTTTATCCTTTGCCTCGTCAGTACCGATTTAGTTCGGTAGACTCCCACGCGGGAGTTTCGGCTTAATTAGTTTTCTACTTTGTAGGATATAACATCGGGATTAGAATCGAGTGCTAGTTCAGTGGCTATGCTGGTATCATTACCGTCAAAGCTGATAGTGATTGTGCCTGAACCGTCCTCCCGGTAGCTTTCGTCCTCCACTGACCAGCCCATACCGCGCGGTAGGGTGCTAATGAGTCCTTCACATTCGGGTGTTACTTCGACAATTAGAGTAGCCATTTTTCAATCTCCTTTGTGAGTGATAATCTAAACTTATGAGTAAAGTATAAGCGATATTGCTAAAATCCGTTAGCTGAATCGATGGGATTCTAGCTCAATTTTTTGTTGATAGACACGAGTTTTCAGTGATTTGTCACCGTTTCAACAGAAGCTGATTCTGTAATAAACTCAACCAGCTTATCGGCCATTAAAATATATTGCTCTTTTCTAGCAGCAGCATAAGCAGCATAAGCAGCAGCAGCATAAGCAGCAGCAGCAGCAGCAGCATAAGCAGCAGCATAAGCAGCAGCATAAGCAGCAGCAGCAGCAGCGTCAGCAGCAGCAGCAGCAGCATAAGCAGCAGCAGCAGCAGCAGCAGCGTCAGCATAAGCAACAGCAGCACGCCAAGTTTCAGATTCAATCACTATGCCTGCTAATTGCTGAGCGTACAAGTCCGCTACTCTTTGAATTGCTTTTCGCTGCTGATCCGTTTTTGCATATTTGATTACGCCATCTTTTTCATCAACTAGCCGCCAAATAATCCAGTGCGGCCAAACAGGAGAAAGATCAATCCCGACTGGTACATTGGTAAAAAACCGTAATGCAAATTCGCGTCCCAAATCAGGATCATAGCCAGATAATCGCTCAAAAATTCCATCAGCTAATTTTGATATGATTCGCGGTAGGCCAATTTCTGCCTCAACAATACCGTGTGGTGATTCGCTTCTCATATAGCAACCCCACATACAACCCTTCCAGCCACCATTTGCTTGCTCACCATATGAACCGGCAATGAGCCTATCTCTGGCAATATCGGCCTCAATCCAGGCCAGATGTTGCGCTTTTAATTCGTGCAAGCCATGATACGATAACATTTTAGATTCTCCTTTGTTAATTGTTTAACTAATTCACGCTCTTGTAAGCGCAAGTTGATAATTTTGAGCCTCAATTTGCATAGCTTATCTTGCAGGGGGTGGGCATGAACTTGTTGGCAGAGAGGGCAGACGGTCATCATTTAGCTACTCGCCTTCTGACCACTGTGAAGTTTTTACTGTTGAAATCATCTAAGTCAGCGTAGAGCTCATTACGAAAATCCTGTCTAATATACCGCGATAGCCTTTTAGCCATTGACATATCATCTTGGCCACTTAGAATAACGTGTGCTTTATTTTCATCACCGCTTATGGTAACAATAAGGTTAAGTTTGTCGCTATCAGTTAAAACTTGGCGTATGTACTCTGTGACTATTTGGGTTACGTTAGCAATCATTTCAAATCTTACTTTTGAAACTATCATATCACATATCCCGAAAATCAGTTAGTTGAATCGGTGGGAAAACAGGCCAATTAAATGTTGGCAAGCGCCAACTTTCGGGGAAAGTGCCACGAATCAACACTTCTAGTACTTCTAGGATATTCTAGGAGTATTTTTCCACAATTCTATCTATCTTTTTGTTGTAAAACTGTCCAAACTTACCCTCTCCCCATATCGTTTGGCTTATGGCCTGATATGGAGTACCACCTTTAACCATATCCAGAATGGCTTGTTCTTCATCGGTTGTTGGCTGAATAACTAAATCAGGTAACAATAATTGATTGCCCGTTCCACCAAACAGCGCCACTCGCTTCCTATCCTTTTTCGACTGGCCTGGATAAAGTACATATCCAACATTGCGACTCCTATCAATCAAGCCGGCCTCGTTCATCCCCGGCTCGATAAACAGCTTATAAAAGTTCTGATGCAATGCCGCGCCAACTTTGCCAACCCCCCAAGCGTTAGCCGTGTCAAGGTGAATCATGAAGTATAGGATGATATTCACGCTGGCATAAAGGGTGGTTGCGTCCAGAATAAACGCCTCGGATTCGTCTAGCAGATGAGCACGAATCGCTGTCCAATCATCAAAGAATATCGGCTGGATAGGATGCTGTTTATGGCTTAGATTCTCATTAGTGTGTCTATCCTGTGCGAGCTGCTTAACAATCCTCATGCCACGTGATACCTGTTCAAAATTGTACTGACCACCGAACAAAACACATCCTTCCCACTCGCCCTTATCCCACTTGGGGCCGATAACTACTGGCTTACTACCGGTGCTAATCCAGTGCTGTGCAATGCGCCGAGCCTGGAATGTTTTACCAACGTGTTGGCCGGCTATGATTGCATAACTTTGCGTAGATTGCGTAAAGATGGTGAGTAAGTCAAGGCTAGATTCACCCTGTAGCGCCACCGTACTGGCCTGTAAGGCGATTTGTCGCGGTGCGTGTTCAATGATATGCGCTTGCGTCTCAAACGGCTCTGGCTGGCGTAGATGCGAGTTGACGCGCCATAGGGGTTTGGTTCTATCTAGTAGGACAAACTCAGTAGTTCGTTTGCCGTTCTCGCCAGTAACTTCCTCGCGAATCCAGACATCGGCGTGGATGATATTAGCATCTAATTCGGCGCGTCTGCGAGATGCTTTTTTAGTTAATAGAACTTCCTTAGCTAAAAGGCCAGCTAATACTGCAAATACGATTAACGATATTGCTAAAATGCCTAACACAAGCCTGGCGAATATAGTAAACTCGCTCTGCGTAGCTGGCAATATGCCAAAGGATAGCAATAAGGCCAATCCAAATATTAAGATGCAGGTTCTTGTCTGCCAACTCATCAGGGTAATTACCCCGTTCCCAATACGAGATACGCTGTTTGCGTTGCATGTAATCGAGTAGCACCATGCCCGGAAAAGCAAATAGGAATATAAAGCCGATGTCGAATATGACATGTTGTACCAGCATTGACGTATCCCATCTTAACCATGCCTCAGCTAATCCTATCCACATGACTAGCTGCTGGCCGATTAGACTCCATACCTGAAAATACACGGGTAGGCGTATGATGACTAACGCCAGAATGATGCTTGCTACTCCAAAGAATGTTGCTACACCCAATAGCGACATATCTAACATTTTTAATCTCCCCATTCGGTTTAATTTTAATAGCCTCCCCAAGTATAAACTAGTGCCTAGTTTTAATGCAATTATTACCTAAATGTAACTATGTTGTTAACGTCTATCCCTAGCTCTAATTGCCATAGCACATTAATACATACTGATGCAATTTGAATTAGCTCTAGCTCAGGTGAGTCATCATGCTTGCCACGGAAAGCCAGAATCATCTCGGCAACTTCCTCTAGTATCGTTGTAACTTTTGGCCTTTTGTATCTGTTTTTTATTGCCTCATCTACAACCCTGTTAGCCGCTTCGTCAAATGCCTGAACTTCCACAAAGCTTAAGTCTTTATACATGGAATCTAGTCCGTGGTTATTCATTCCTTGACTCCCTTTGCCAGTCCTCTACACATGAGGGGCATAGCGTTTCAGCGTTCACGATTGCCCATCCTAGCTGATAGAAAAAACGCGCTGCCTCAAAACGGGTATAGCTAGCGGCTGATAAGTCGAAGTTGGATTTACAGATAGAACAAATTACACGGTGATAGGTTTGAATTGCCTCTAATAGTGTCATACCGTTATCGATTCACGTTCACGTATAAATTGCGCTAATCTCGATACTAGGTCGGCTGTTTCCAAAAAGAACTCCCTGCGTTCCCTTTTAGGGGCATGTACTGCCCACTTGCGCCGCTCATCTGCCATCTGTTCTAGTAGTAAAGCGCATGCCTCACGCTCATCTAACTTTGCTTGCTCAACTTCTGACACGATCCTTTCATCTTTCTACCCCACTACCACGCATTATAAAACCTGATAATTGTCACTTCTTTTGGAAGCCTTGATAATTCAAGCTGATAACCATCCCTGCTATCATCTCCCCATTCTTGCAGGATGTTATCAATATCAATTTCGACTCCACTTTCGTCTGGCTCCTCACCATTAAAAAAATCCTCTACTTCATCGGGAATAGAAATATGAGCCAGTAAGCAAGCGTCGTAAATCGCTTTCATCTTGTGCCACCTTTCATCAGGTGGTCTAAATGCAACTACATGTGTACTCATGCTCATAAATTACTTGTCCTTTCTACGCTGTTAGCTCCCCCAAGATATTTATCCCTTGCATCTAAAATACAGTCTGCTATTACCCCAATGGACAGAACCAAATTATCATCCCGTACCATCTCCCGTTCATATTCCATTGCACTGTCGTGCGCGGTTACTAAATCAGGCGCTAGAACAAATAAATCATACCCCGGTAATACTGATTCCCGCTTACCCATTTTAACCTTCCAAACGATAAAACTGTCCGGTAAGAATTTAACTATCATTGATATTTCTCCTTTATACTTTGAATTTATAAGCTGCTTCAAAAGCTTTTGTTAGCTTCCCCAAGCTATACCTCTATTTTGTATTGTTGCCCCTGTAATACCTTCTCAAACTCTTCCTTGTTACGTGGTAGGTCGTGAAGAGTTAAAACCAACTTATTCCCATCTGGTCTATGTAGTAAAATCTCAGTATCCCCGTCTGCAATTTGTATAATATCAGACCAATATATACCGTCTAGGTAACTGAGTGGATGCCTAAAGCGTAGGGTAATCTGAGGACTTCCCCAAAAAGAAGGGGTAACAATCGCTTCCTCTATAGGATTCCAGTCGTTCTTGTATATCTTCATGCCTTAAACTCCCATGCTTTACGCCAAGCCTTGTCCCATCCCTTATGTTTACCCAGTACCACTTTTAACGCTGCCACCGTCTCACCTTGTCTAGCGTTTAGCTTGAATTGGAAGCATTGTTGTAAAAAGGCGCTAGAGCGAGGGATGTATTTACGCTGTCCATTTTCAAACAAGTATACCTGAACGTCAGGATTGCAACCCCCCGCTAGAATCGCACACTTATAACCAAGCTGAGATAAAGCGCGTATTTTTGCGTACTCATTTACAGTTGGCGGCGTTGGCTTAATCTCTAGGTAATTATAGTTACAGGATAGCAAGCCGAAATCAGGAGTGTACATGTGAATATCAGTCCCATAGTATTCAGGAAAGAAGAATCGCTTAGGTTCATAAGTGGCTACAATTCCAAGTGTAGTAAGAAATATGTACCAACGTACTTCCAGCTTGCTCCTAAAACGAATCCCGCAATAGTCAACAGATTCATAGGGTATTGAGTATGTTCTATCACCCATATGTTAAATCCTTAGTAAGCCACTCCCATGCTTTTCTGCTTTGTATCCTGCTAACGTATCCGCTACTAATACCATAGCGATTAGCGGTTATACGTCTAGATTCTTTACCTCGTAAGCTGAAAATTTCTATTACCTGTAGCTTAGTTAGTCTAGCCAAGCCATGATTTTCACCTCGATTATCTGGTATCTTTCCTCTGCCTTTTTTATCTCTGTCTACCATATTGTCTCTATGCGTACCCAGAAATAAGTGATTAGGATTCACGCAAGTAGGATTGTCGCAAGTATGGCAAACATCCATACTATCTGAAAGATAGCCATGTTCTAGTTCATAAGACAAACGATGGGCTAGAACATCTTTAGTACCATTCCAAATCGTTCCATATCCCGTTGTTTTACCGGCCAGCCATAACCAGCACTCATCGGGATTACGTCTATCTACTCTTTCCCAAAATCGTTGTTCTAGTAAACTTGTCTTTTTCCTTTGACATGCTCTTTTACATGGCCTACTACAGAACTTGCTTCCTTTAAGGGCTTTATTTAGTGGTCTATAATACTCATTCCCGCACTCGGTACATAGCAATTTAACTGACATTATTATCACCTACTCATTAAAAGGATTCTCCATGCTATCCAACGCCAATGTTGCCAGCAGGAATGACATAGCAGCCAGGAATAGGATTAAGCTAGTTATGTCCATTTGGCCTCTTTTCACAATACCTCATATGGATACTATACTTTTGAGGCTTAATCAAGTCCTCATTACAATATGGACATATATACATACGTTTATACGTCGTAGGATTCGTAGTAGAGTAGCCAGCCTTAGCCTTGCGAACTTCAGCGTTAATCCTTTTCGTCTCAGCATTGATTAGCTGAATCTGCGCTTCCGTCTCACTTACCTTTTCGACTATCTCAGTTTCCATACTTCGCAGAATAGCATAGGCAAAGTAAGAAAATGGTGCCAGGATGAAGAATATCAGAATAGCTGTATTGTGTAGTACCAGATAGCCACTACCGATATAAGCCGCAATTCCAACCAGTGATACATAGAACTCAATGCCATAATTGCGCTGGCGATGTAGCTTGACTACGGCATAGCAACTAGCACCCCCTATAGCTTCTATACCGATGAAAGCACCGATAGCAGCAAGCCAGGCTAATGCAAGACTTTGATTCACAAAGTATAAATAAGCTTGCAAGGCCACGCCTAAAGCCGATGGTATGGGTGCGGATAGGGGAGCGGCTAAAGCTTGAATTTTAGGTAGATTCATTTTCTACAAACTCTATTGTGATAGTAAATTCAGTCTCACACTTTGGGCAAATAATTTCTAACTCAGTAGTGGGCTGTAAGGCGATTGCCTCTATATCAGATTCTTCACCGCAAGCTGGACAATAAAATTTCATTCCTCACCCATTAACCATTTAACAGCTTCCTCTTCATCCTGAGTAATACAAAGGAGTTTTCCTATGGCGTTACCGTCATCTTTCCTCACCATATAGTTATTGTTATATATTTCTACGTTAGATGTATCGAAAATAAGCCATCTACTACCAACTTCAATGCGATGTATCTTTTTAGCTTTCAGTGCTTCTACTATTGTCATGCAAAATCCCCTTTATGACACTCACTACATATCCACTTACCGCATCTGAGTATCATGTCTACCCATTTTTGACAGTTTAGACAGTAGCCTTTAGTCATCGATTCTAACATGTGTCCATATCTTCTCTCTATAAATTTCACTGATAAGCGAAGCACTTACCCTAAAATGCCTTGCTAGAAATGCTTGTGATACCTGTTGCTTAAGTAGTTTTTTTATTTCTATAACTTGGCTTGTAATGAGTTTCGAATTTCCATTTACCTCACCCTTAGCCGCGCGGCCCTTACGTTTCATATCTGCTACATTGTCTAAATGTGTACCCAAGAATAAGTGATTAGGATTCACGCAGATACGATTGTCACATTTATGAAGTACAAAGTCGGGACTATTGATAGGCCATTCTGGATGATGTAAATGGTAAGATAGCCTATGCGCTGTCCACGTCCTATTTATTTTCACGCTCCCATAGTCGCCAGTCTTGCCGCCTATCCACTCCCAACATTCATCAGGTTTACCCGCTTTAACATTAGGCCAAAATCTTTGTTCAATTGGCTTACTACTGAGTGTTTGACCTTGCTTCCTGCATTTGGCCTGTTGTCTTTGTTCTCTTGTAGTGTGTTTACCGAGAATTGTATTTATGGTAGTATTATGACATCCATATTCACTAGCTAAAGTTCTAATTGTCTCCCTGGTAGTTAGTAATCTTTCAACTATTTCTAATTCTGGTAATGGTAGTTTTTTAGCCATCTTTTTCATCTTTCAATTCCCCGCTCCCATAACACACCATACACATCCCAGTGTTAGCGCACTCCTTGCAGCCCTTACCTCTACACTTGGGATGCTTACCAGTGCCATTGCACTCAAAGCATTTCCGCTTCATCTCGCTTCTTTCGCCTCATCTCAGCTATCCTCTCTGAGATAACTTGTAGGATAGTTAGAGCACCGTGCGTCTTGCAGAGGTAGCCGGTGGGAGTCGGTAACGTAGGTTCAAAGCAGGATGGGCAGTAGAAGCGAGGGATTTGATATTTCGTTTCGGTAGTCATCCTGCTGTCTTCATCTTTCTAGCAGCTTCATGTATCTCAGTCACCCAGTTCTCATTATCAAACAATTCAAGGACTGTGGCATGTGCCATAGCTGCCATTTGCGCATTAGCATACCAGTTCTCACCAAATAATTGGCGACATAAGCGGAGACATTCAAGTCCTTGCCGTACTATATATGACTTGTTCCCCTTATTTAGTGAACTGGCATACTCGAAAAGCTCATCCGACACCGTACTATTTATACGCTTGGTCATAGTAAACCCTAAACTTAAGATGACCTTATCTTATCACAGTAGGTATATAGTGTCAAGTGCATTTATGGCAGTTATGCACAATTTTAAGGTTGGATATATTGACAACCGACGTTGGTATGTGATATAGTATCTTTAGCTGGCAGAACCACTAGCCAAACAGTAAGTACCCGTGAAAGATGTTTACGTATTAAAAAGGAGTCCGAAAATGTCAAAGCCACTTAGAAGTATGTCAGATGTTGAGCGCAAACAAGCTATTGCCCGCCGTTTAGCGAGTCAGTCAAAGGGACTCGGCTATTGGGCCGCTGTTGATGCGGATAGAAAGTATGTGCAAAAGGAGTCAAAATGACCTGTTCTATTTGCGGTGATAAAACTGATGGCGCTCGCTTGTTATGCGCTAAACACTACAGCGTTGCCAAAGTTCCCAATACTAGCCCTGTACCTGCTGAGGATATGAGTAAGCGGAGGGAAGGTAGGGAACGGGAGATGAAGAAGTGAAATCAGAACTTGATAAGTACCAAAACTTAAGCCTTGCCAGGATTAAAGGCGGTCATTTTTGCATTGACAATCAACGCTTTATTAAGGATCGTCCTATGTCAAAATCTATAGATGACCTGGACAGGCTATTAGATTCAAGTGATAAATTAGCTTCAGAAGCAATTGAGGCTGGCGACATTGGCTTACTTGGTAAGGCAGATACTTTCAGTAACAGCTTAGATTCGCTAGAGGCTAAAATAGAATTGAACTTGGCAGGCGCAAGTTTCTTATCGAATTAAACTAACGAAAGGAGAATCGACATGGACAAGAAGATTTACCACAAGCCTAGACTCATTAAGCACGCTCAGTTAAAAAACATCACCTTCTCTGAGCCAAAATGTGACAAATGGGATGACGAAGGGGACGACGGCGGGAGTGAGGGATAACCTAGCTGGTAAACGGTGACGCCTCATTGAGGATAGTGCTAGACACTTGACCATTAACTGGCTAGTTCAAATGAAAGGATAACTTGCCTAGTGAATAGAAATCAGACGTTATGTACTAGAAGGCTTGTCAGATAGGCAAGCTAATCAATGCCGTATACGGCAACAAGCCGACGTATGGCCTTAGACAATCATTCAAGATGAAAGGTAAAAAATGACTACAGAAGAAACAATGTTAGATCAAGATTTCAATTGGGATGAGCCACTTGTAACTGATGCCGGCACAGGTGAGGGCAAGCGCCAGTTCGCCAGGGTGCGAATGTTGCCAGTGCCAGTTATCCCGTTTCAAAAGGGTGTTCATTTCACGCTGCCAGGTGTGCATAATGACCGCTACAATGCCGATACTAAAACGACTGTGCGTGAAGGCTTGAAGCAGTTTAACGGGATGAAGCGGGGCAAGACTGATAAGAAGCACACTATCTATATTTTGGTTGCTGAGAAAGCAGACCAGCAAGGTAATGAATACCAGCGCGTTAAGTGGTTCAAGTCTTGGCCCGAAAAAGACCGCAAGCATGTTTGGGCTGAATTGCAATTCCCCGCGCTGAAAGCTATTGGCGACGCGCATCGTGCTAAACTCATGGGCCAAGGTATCTATGCTGGCTATGATGAAGTTCCTACAGGTGAACAGGCGAATATTGGTGGTGTGGATTATGACACGAAGTACTGGACTAACTTTACCGTATTCGCTGATGAAGTTACGATGAAAGCGGCCGAGAGAGAGTTCTTTGCCCAGTTCACCGACGGCTCAAACGGCGCTACCCCCGCGCTGGACTTGACTAACATCCCGGCCGGCTGGATTAAAGGTGACGCAGTAAAGGATGCGGCTAGTGTCAAGACGCTGTATGAGCAAATCGCCAAAAAGCATGCTGAGAACAAATCAGCTATGGATATAGCCAAGAATCTTGGTATTGTTGATAAGGAAACGGGCAAGCCTAATAATAACAAAGCTGGTAATCCCGTGAACGTGGCGGAGTTATTCTCAGCGGCGCTGGATATGCCAAGTGCTATGTTTGAGGCTGAATTAGCATGACACGGCAAGAGCATTTAGCCTGGTGTCAACAACGCGCTTTGGAGTACGTTGCCGCTGGCGACATGGATAACGCTTTTGCTTCAATAGCCTCTGACCTTGGCAAGCATCCTGAGACAGAGGGGCATGTCGGTATCCAACTTGGCATGATGCAACTTATGGGCGGCTATCTAAAGACGCCTGCGGAGATGCGTAAATTCATCGAAGATTTTAATTAGTTTAAGAGGACTCCCAATTCGACTAGAGGCGGGAGTCCTAGTTTTAAGCAGGAGAGAATAAAATGAATGATGAAATTCACGAAGGTGATATAGTACAAATTGTTGATGAATCTCACGCTTGGTTTCCTTGCTTACTAGTTGTAAGCGAAGTCAAGTCGTGGGGAGTCGTAGCTTACGCATTTATTCCCCAGAAGCCAGTAGCACAAGCCTTTAATCGACTAGAGAGCAAGCAGATATACAAGGTTGGTGTAACTGCTATCGGAGTTGCTTAATGCCCGTAGTCTACTTCGATCCCGACGAATCCCACCGCTTTACCTCAATTGAGGCAGAATCGTGCGTTGGACTAGAGGCGCTAACGGGTGCGGATTTTATTATCAGTGAATTACCCATTGACCCAGTAGAATCTATCCAATGGCACGTTGAGAACGGTAGCATGTTCTGCAACATTAAAGCTGGTTATGATTTTTTTCTCCATCATGAACAACGCCATAAATTCGCCGCACGGACTCAAGCTTTAGGTGTAAACAACTCTAGACGGCTTTATTTAGGTGTAGGTGATTACACTGAGGATAGGGATGGGAATCTACGCTGTGGCTTCTACAAGCCACTACGGCGCGTTACGTGGCTAACCTATGAACACATGCTGGATGACGCAATGAATCGCGGGTTGTTTTGGCGGACTATCAAGGAGGAAGGTGAACTACCGGCGTTTATCGAACGTATGGCTAGGTTGATGGAACAACCGCGCGAGGTTAAGGTGTACGCTAAACAATCCTATCAGTGGGATGACCCCTGGCAAATGATGGAGGAAGTCAACCAGCGGACCGTAGTATATACGTTAGCTTGCGGGTTGTGGAATATGGGGCCGAAACGCGCTCAATCATTAGTTGATTATCTCATCAAGCACAGTTTACCAGTCAACCTATTTCAAGCCTTATCTGTCCTATCTCAAATAAATGCCAAGAATAAGTTCACTCACAAAGTGTCTGGTATCGGTACGGATTATCAGAAATGGATTAGAGATTTGATGTTTAGCAACGAGGCTTTGGAGAGCGATGAGGATTACAAGCTACTTGAAGGATTTAACATCTGTCTCGAAACTACCGACAATGAAAATGAGTTCCATCGAGGTGCCAGAAGTGGACTGGCACGATTCCATGAGTACTTCGATAAGGAGCTAAAAGCAACCGATAATGGGAAAGCCAGACTGGCTAAGACAGCCTACAACAATGCAATGAAAGCAGCACTTATTTTAATCAATCAACAGTATCGAGTGAGACAATTACCAGGCGAAGAGTTCCCATTCTAGAGGAGAGAATATGGCAGATAACAAACTCGCAGTACAAAACGAGATGACTATAACCAGCCTCAGTGAGATATTCGCTCAGTCCGGCTACTTCTCAGATGCGAGAGGCGCGGCGCAGGCAGCAGTTAAAATTCTAGCAGGTAGGGAGTTAGGATTGCCACCGATAGCGTCTATGACAGGTATAAATATCATTAAAGGTAAGGTGAGTTTATCAGCGGTAGTTATGGCTAGTGTGCTTAAGCGGACTCCAGGCTATGACTATAAAGTGGTAGAATTATCTGAATCTATTTGCAAGATTGAATTTATACATAGCGGTCAAAGTTTGGGTGTATCTAAATTCGATATGCAAGACGCTAAACAGGCTGGTTTATTGGACAGTGGAATGTATAAAAAGTATCCACGTAACATGCTATTTGCCCGCGCTATGTCGAACGGGATTCGCTGGTACTGTCCAGAGGTGCTAGGCGGGCCAGCTTATACACCAGGAGAGATAGAGGCAGGTGCGGATAGTGAAGGTGAAGACAACGGTAATAACGTTATAGATGTTGAAGTTACCGACTTTGCTGAGTACCTTAGAGAAGACGAAACGATAACGGCCAAGGTGAAAGAACTGGACTCGGATGGACTCGGCCTCATTGATATTGTGGAAGCAATTAACAAGCCGGTAGATGAAGGTGGATTTGGGCGAGACTTTGGGCCGGCTGATATTCAAAGTTATTTAGATAAAGGAGATTGAAATGAGTTACTCACATATGACACTGGATGAATTGCTTGATTTAGCCGATGAAGTTGGCGCACTTACTGAGAGGTATCCCATCACTTCGCATGGCGCGGGTATCAAGTTAGCTGAAATAGATACCGAATTACTTAGCCGTATGCCGGAAGGTGAGTTCGTAACTCTACTCAGTAGCCCGTTGCCAATTAAAAAACGGGATGACGGAGGGGAGTGGGGTATCGTTGGACATTGGTATCAGCCAATCGGTTTTGAGCCATACATACCCGATGAGGATACCGACTGGCTATTCGATGCGTTATATGGCTTCATCGAGGGTGTGCCAACAGTCGAGGGGTGATGCATGGCAAACAAAAGGGTTAATCCTAGCACAATCAGCTATAGACAATGGTTCAATCCTGAATTGCCAGCTCTACTCTCGCAAGTTACGCGCTGGCTAAAGAAGAATACCGAGATTCACATTTACGATATTATCATAGATGGCGCCGCGACATACGCCGATGACTGGCAAGCAACGATTTACTACTTTGCAAATGAGGAGTCCGAATGACTCTAGCTGAAGCTACTGAACTCATCATGCAACGTCGCCATTTATCCTCCTATGTCTCACGTTGGCGCTGGCAACGTAAACTCATCCTGGCCGGCATGCGCCAGGATGTTAAGGTTGCAGATGACAATTATGATAGAGAATCTATCCTCGTCTGGCTAGAAAAGCGCACCACAAAGCGCACGACCATCTGGTTCACGCAGGATGTTAGAGATGCGCTGGAGAAGAGGGCTAATGGTGAGTTTGGAGCAATGAGTCGATTTGTTAATGAAGCAGTGAGAAAAGCTATAGATAATAACCGAACAGTTTGAGCGAGCCACAGAGTCCAAGTAACCCAACGGTGACAAGCGAACCATATACAACAAATAATCCGTCCAAAAAGAGTGAGCCATCCCATTCAAGTAACCCTGACGGCATAAGCTAACTATATCTGCTAAGTAACCCTAGTTCAAGGAGTGAGCCAAACGCCGCAAGTAACCCTAAAAAAAAGAGCGTTAATTAAACCAAAGGAGTCCGATGTCAAATTCATTGTTACGCGCATTAGTAGATTTACGAGATAGACAGGTTCAGAAATCCCGCATTCAATTCTCAAACCGTCTATCTGCCATTGATCGTCTAACCGACGAAACAGATGGCAAACAACGTGAGGTAGTATCACGTTGGCTAGATGTGTTCAGCACATTAGAGAAAACCATAGATGGTGATATAGCTACTATTGTTAAGCTAGAACCTATCTATGAGGAGATGAGTCAGATACGCGGTATAGGGCCGATGTTAGCTGCCAAGATCATCGCTATGGTGGATATTGAGGAAGCGGATTCGGTATCAGCATTATGGCGTTATTCGGGTTATGGTGTGGGTAAATATTGGGAGGATGAAGAAGGGAAGATAGTCGCACCACAAGTCGGGATGAAGTGGATAAAGCGAGATGAGTTAAAGGATGAGGTACTGGTGAGGGAAGCTGAAGAAAAGGTACTCGTTAGAATCGTAGTTAATCCCAAGCCCGAATGGAAGCTGGTTGAGGTTAGGGATAGACCGATAGAAGGCTGGCTACTGGCTTACAATAAGCGGCTCAAAACTACCTTGTACCTCGTGGCGCAGTCGTTTCTGAAGTGCGGCTCACCTTACCGGCTATTCTTCGATAATGCTAAATTACACTATGCCGTGACACATCCCGAATGGAAACCGGCGCACACGAGGGACGCCAGCATGCGCAAGATGACGAAAATGTTCACTTCCCACATGTGGCTCAGATGGCGCCTCCTGGAGGGTCTGCCAACTCGACAACCTTACGCGCATGAGAAGTTGGGACATGAGACGTATTATGCACCGGAGGATTTTGGATGGGGTAAAGCCGTTGATAGTGAGTAACCCTGAAGGAAAAAGCGAACCGAATACGGCAAGTAAACCAGAGGTGACAAGTGAGCCATACTCATGAAGTAAACCAGAGACAGCTAGCTAACCAGAGTGGATGATTAAACCGTGTGATTTGAGTGAGTCGTCGGTCCTAAGTAACCCTTTTGGCAGAAGCGAACCTAAACCATTAAGTAACCTAACAAGTCAAAGTGAGCTACAGATAAAAAGTAAACCATCAGCTATAAGCGAGTCGGAGCATTGAAGTAAACCAGAGGTATTGAACGAGCCTAAACAAAGAAGTAAACCTAACAGATGAAGTGAGTTATTCGGGCTAAGTAATCCTAAAAAAGGGAACGAGCCGTTACAGTACCATCATATAGAAGCGTTAGATGTACTAAAGAAACCAAAGAATTATAGTTCAAAAATTCACACCTAAAGGAGAGTGCCATGGGATTATTCGACATACTGCAAGTTTTTGACTGGATTTCACCCGTTATCGGTGAAGCTCAGGATATTGCTCAGGCTTTGAGCGGTGAAGGAGGGACAACTATCTGGATGGATAAATCCGATTTGGGCATAGCCATTCAACTTTTGTATGGGGCCGGTGTTAAAGTGGTTAGTACCACAACAGTTGCGTTTGATCGTGAGTCAGGAATCAATGTACCTGACAGTCAGGTTAGCGCGGCCCGAAAAGCCCTGGGAAGTATTGAGAACTGGTAAAATGACAAAAGTATATATTGAACCAACTGATGATAGCGGCTACAGCATGAGCCGTGAAGATTTACATAAATACTGTGATTATGTGGGTACTGGGGCTGATGGCGTAGCTCAATTTAGACTAAAACCTCAGTATAGAGAGGGTAACTCCGAGAAGGCAATCAATGCCGGCTTGGCAGGATTAGGGGCTGTTCTCAGGCTGTTTGGGTTATGATAATATCAGATTTGTTAATCAGTTTTGATGATTTTTGCACGTCTCAATTTATGTCTGCTAGTGAGAGATACGATTTCAAGCAGTGGCTAGGTAGACGTGCCAACCAGGGTCGGACTCATTCGCAATGGTGGGTATTGTTTGCAGAGTATGTGAGGAGTGGAGGTAAATAATGCAATCTGGAAGTTTGGAGGCTATCTGGTATGTGTTCTGCCAATTCATAGATGAGGTGCTTCACGCATTTGATTCTATCATTGGCGATACGGACTGGCGCTTTAGGTTCTGCCAGTGGGCACATCGTAAGGACGGTGGATAAAACGCTGATTCCTGTCAAATATTCCGCTTAATCCATGCACTATAGAGATTGTGGATAAATCTATAAGCTTCGATACCAGAATCATCAAACATACTGAGGCTGACTAAAAATTCTAGTGCCTCTTGACCGCTTTCTTTATCCTCAAATGGAGCAAAGTCAATATAGATAGATTCTTTGTTAAACTCATTTGTTGTATCATCAAGGGATAATCCAGAACTAACCCAAGACATGTACATTTGCCCCAGCAACTCAGTTGCCATTGCCCCAAATGGAAAGCAATCACGCTGATTGGAATCATACAATAATGTCAAAGAGCCAAGTAGCATCTGGTCTGTAGGGATGGCAAATTTAATATTCTGGACTGCGCTTATTAGCTTCCACTTACGATACTGACCGCGCATTATACGTAGCTTTTTCTTCCTGATTCCCTTGTTGCTTTGTATTAGCTTGATTACTTTTGGAACGAATAAGATAGAATTGATATAGTGCATTCTATCTGAAAGTGAATAGTCAATATGGTCTTTCTTGGCGATATTTAATTCTTCAGAGGTTAGGACATAGTTCGAGATACAATTCAACCCGCCTATACTTCTTGGCACAATATGGTCAATATGCATTTTCTCAAAACTAACAGACTGTCCAGTATAGAAGCATTTACCACCATGGGCCTCATAAATTGCCTTGCGTAACTTTGCATCACTCGTTGGAATTTCGGTATCTGCTGAGATATTCATCAATAGCTCGTCTTATATGTTCTGCAACTGATAGACCGCTTTTAACTGCTAACTCTTTAAGAGATTCGATTTGCTTAACAGATAAATAAAAATCAATTCTTTTCATATGGATATTATACGTACGAAGCTTAAAATTTCCAAAAATACGCCAGTCGAGTAGAATGGTGGATAAAGCGAAGCTTGACAAATAGCGAGTCTTAGCTTATTATAGTGTCAATCAGCTACGTAGTGGAATGGCTACCTACTACGGTCAGAAGCAAAGGGAAACGAAGCGTGCAACAACTATATACCTGTCAAAAAATCCTGTTCTCTCCGCCTAACCCTGTTTTTGGAAAAAGGGTAAGCCACCCTAGTCACGCTTCGTTTCTGGGGTTGGGTTTGGAGAACAGGATTTTTTATTGGTAATAAATAAAGGCAGCTACTTTTTAGGTAGACTGCCTTTTATCTTTCAAGTGACCGGACTCAGTTTCCCCACCTATCCGGTCTGACCGACATCACAGAACTAAATTCAATGAATGAATTTAAGCCCTTAACATTTATTGTAGTCAGTTAGGGTTATATGTCAAATAGTTAGAAAGAATGTCAGAGGACACCTGTTAAACATTTTCAGGTAACTTATAGGAGCCAGAAATTGAATCCCGATACCATCGAAGATTTTGACCTTTTAATCTCACCACCCGAAACCATGCGCCAGTCATTTAGCACAGCCAAGAAGTGGGCTGACTACGCCAAAGAATACTATAATCTCAACTGGCATGAGCAATACGACATAAGACACCAAGAACTTAAACAAATATGGACTGAGTATAAGCAAAAGCGGATAAAGAACTGTAGCACTCATTGTATGGAGGTTATTGAGAATCCGCTTGATGGTGATAGTATGTATCGTTTGCCCCGCTGTGGTGAAGCTGAGTGTGACTTTTGCGGGCCGTATGAGATGGCGCAAGCTAGAGAGAATCTAAAGCAAGCTATAGCTAGCAATAGCGGTGAGTTGAAAAGGATTATTGTTGAGACGGATAGCGATAGGGCTAAAGCCATGCGTAAGTATGGTAAGAATCTAGCGTCATTTACGGCTATCGAGATAGATGGTAAAGTAGTTTTTGAAGGTTTAATAGCTACTAAGGATGACATAGGCGAATCCTACACGGCTGATGACCTGGAGAGGGATAATATGACCAAGTGGGTTAAAACTGTTTACGGCCATAACAAGTCAGGCGCGTTGCATACCAAGCCGATTAAGGTATCACCGAAGTTAGATGAGGATGTACCTACCGATGACGGGGCCGAAATAGTCACCGAGAAGTGGACAGTAGATTTTAACAAGTCCAATGCTAAAACCGGACTAAATCTGACTAACGAGGATTGGGCTGGCTTTGCTATAAATAAATCCATTATGTTAACGTCGGATTTGCGCCCGACTGACCTAACTGACCTGAAGGATGCTTTACGTAAACGTAGAGAAGCAAGACGGTTGGTTATTGAATCGGTGGGCGGTGTCATTTTTGACGTACAATACAGGAAAAAGAGAATCGAATTAAACGACATGGACTGGTCAGTAAGTGACGATAGGGTTAAAAAACTAGAGAGAGAGGGGTATTTTGCACAAATTAGACCGTCAATACCAACAATCCACCTATGAATCGATAGTAGAATCCAAACAAAAGTACCTCATAACCGAAGCTCCTACCGGCTCCGGTAAAAGCGCCTATGCCGCGCAAGCTGGTAACGACGGCTATCGGACTATGGCGCTTGTCCGAACAAAGTCTCTGCAAGAACAATACAGCCGTAGTTACGATTTTAAGGTAGTTAAAGGTAAGGGAAGTTACGAGTGTCTACATAACTTTGTCCCGACGTGTGATATGTGTAGGATAGATGAATTGAAGCTAAAGCAGGATTGTAAAATGTCCTGTCCTTATCCGTTGGCTGTGAGTTATATGATGGATAGCAACCTCGCCAGCTTGAATTACTCAAAGTACCTCACTGAATCGAGACCGAAGGGATTAGTCGAAAGCTACAACGCCAAGATTCTGTTTTTGGACGAAGCGCACCAACTCAGCGATATCGTTATCGAATGGAGTGGCTGTACCATCCCGTGGAATGAGTACCTTACGCGCTACATTGAACCAGAGGAAATTGTATCGGACCTACCGCAAGCTATCGGCGTGTCCTTTGCGGTGGATTGGCTAGGTAAATTGGCTGTCAGCTTAGATAAGAATGAGCCGCATCTACCACGTCGCCAGCCAACACCCGAACAAATCAAAGAGTGGCGACGGTGGGATGCACTGAAGCGCAAGGTAGATAACACGCTGGATTTGGTAGACCAGGGTACTGACCTGTGGTATGCGCAGAGTGATGACAAGGTAGGATTCAAGTTGAAGCCGTTAACCGCGCGATTCCATTTTAGAGACTTGTTCAAAGTGCCGAAGATAGTTATGATGTCAGCCACTATCGGGAATCACACTGCGTTTTTAGCTGAGCTGGGAATAAGGGAGGATTACGAGAGCATCATCGTACCTAACGTTTGGCCGGGTGTGATGCGGCCTATATTGGATCTAAACGCACCGGCTATGACTTATAAAGCTACTGAGGACGATCGTAGAGAACATGCCAGAGTTATTGCTAATGCGATTAACGACTGTCCTGCAAACTGGAATGGACTGGTACATGTGACTAGTAAGGCTAAAGCTAGAGACCTGGGCCAGCGGTTGCGCAACTTGACAGACCGGCCGGTGTGGATTCCCGATAATGATATGGGCACCGAATGGGCGCTGAGTAAGTGGTTAGAGTTTGATAAGCGGCACAGAGGTGCTTTAGCCTGCACCTGGAATATGCATGAAGGAATCGACTTACCGAACCTGAATATCAACATCACGGCATTTGTACCTTATCCTGATCTGGGGGATAAGTTTGAGAAGTTGAGATTCGACTTTGACCCAAGGGCCGCACAAGTTCGAGTAGCCAATACTATGCAACAGGAACAGGGCAGGAATCGCCGGGGGCATGAAGCACACTATGGGCAAGATGCGGATAAGTTAAACGCGATAGCAGATGGTAAATGGACACGGTTAAAATGGGCGCTATCTGAGGATTTCAAAGAGGCTATCCAGTGACTCCCTCACATCTTACTATCCTACGCACCGTAGCAAAGAATCAGCCTATCTTGAAGGATGACCTACACAGGCTTTTATCCATACGCTTATCGAGTGACGGTCATTACTATCAGTTGAAGAATCTACGCAAGCGGGGGTATATTCAGTATGGCAGGAAGCGCGGGCCGGTATGGTTGACGCTGAAAGGAAGTGAGGTAATCAATGAGATTTAGATTCGTTCGCACCGGTAATAAACCCGTGAACCAACTTATCAGCTATGACGGTGTAGATAGTACTACTGCTACCGAGGCGCTACGCAACTGTTTCGATTTTTGTACTCAGCAGGTTAGGGATGAGTTAGAGGAGTTCCTAACTGACTCGAATCAGAAGTTGGTAACATTTGAGCTTGATGGTGAGACGGTGGAAGTTAGGAGGGAATCGAAATGAATATCCTCCCACCCTTGCACATCATTAAATTATGGCGCGATGAAGGACTATCACCGGCTGAAGTGTATCAACGCTGCGAGAATTTCATCTTTAGATTCACTGTAAGCCATAGCCGACCCACCAATTACTCCATTCGACTATGCCGACTATGCTCACGCTGCACTCGTAGACATTATGCCAAAGGATTATGCAAGCGGCATTATGAGAATGTGCAGTATCAATCCTTAAAAGTTAGAAAGGTTAAGCTATTTACATAAATCCCCTTTCATAGACACAACCCCTACTTTATGCTAAAATGTCTCCAACGTGTCACCCGACGAATACCAGATTACCAAGGATGATTTAGTTCAAATACGTCGCCTTATTTCACTAGTACGCGATGTCATCCACCGCTATGCCGACCTAGCAGAGCGTACTAGTGGCTTCACGGATAGGGCCGATGAGTGGTTTGCCGAATCAACTAAAGCTATAGACAGGCTGACCACTCAGGTAAACGAATTACGCCAGTTAGCCATACTCGAAAAAACAGGCAGTATTCAAAAGGCTAGTTTAGTCCGCGAGCACATCCAGCTAGAATTGCAGGCTGATGCACTGAGACAGGAATTGGCACAGTTGCAAACGAATCTAAATAAGGCACGACTTAAGGCAGCAAAGTATGGGATGAGCATCCCAACTGAGTTAGATAATGAAATAGAAACTTACGTAAATTCAATTAGTAGGGCCAAACAGGAACTGGATAGAATCAAACAGGAACTAGAATCATGATGACAGTAAAGACCAGACTAAAGCGTATTGCAATTGACTTCGAGACCGCTATCGAGGTACTTTGCGAGGTAGTTTTACCGGTTATTGAAAAAGAGGTTAATAGCGATGCTTATGCCGTTGAGTTGACCAAGGAGTTAAAGTTCTATCTGGAGCGCGGTAAGGTTGAAAAAGAGGCTATGCTGGATAGGCTTAAGAGCGATGAGGCTATTCTGAGAACGGCCAAGTCGCAACTTGAAAATGCGGCTTTACTTGTAGGTGAAATGACGCTTACTAAACTTCTGGCCAGTGCCGGTAAGGATGATATTAAACAAGCCGTTATTCACGCGGTTATGGTGGGGGATAAGGAGAGGATACTGGAGGGGTTAAAAGAAGGTATTGAGCAGGTAGAAAATGCCTAAAAAGCGCCTTGCTCTTCTATTCACCGTCCTATGTGTTCAATGCTTCCTGATGGGCATAACCGGTTTACTACCTGCTATAGCGTTTATGTGGATGGCTGCCTCTACTGCCAGGTACAAATCTGTTTGAACTTTACTTAATCCTAAGTGGTACCCTCGCACCGGCTGACAATGGCGTGCTAGAACGTGTGGCTCAGCGTCGTATCGCGTGGGATTCAACGTTTGAGGAATGGCATAGATATGAGGTGCTGGTAGCACCGGCTGATTGCAGGTTACTTGGCAAAAGTGGATGGCTGATAACACCGGAGAGAACGTATACAGCTTTTGCGATTGACTGCGAAAAAGATACCGATAAGGGTCAAATGGCTGAACGTGGCATTATGGCTGATGTGAGTCTGGATGAAGTGGGGCAAGGATGGCTAGTATTGAGGTGATTACCAGTCACCACCATCATTAGGTATATCAATGGTATCTACCAAATAATCAGGGTCATATCCCTCTAGTCTATTCCCGATAAGCATAGCTCTTTTTCCATCCTTGCCCTTTTTCACAATGCACAGCGTACCGCTCGCAGAAAATATCCATAGCGATTCCGGCCAATGTCTAGCGGTCTTCTTTAATAATGCAATTGCTAATTGTTCTGCTTTAGTTAGTTCCATATGTCATCCTTATACACACCGCGCACTAATGAGCGCATTTATCTTAACAATATTGATATAACCGAGATTTGCATCGGCTATTCCGAACGCAATAACGGCGCTCTAATCTACATATTCCTGCCGAGTGGGAGACGGTTGAAAACGACGAGGGGGAAGGATTATCGGACGTTCGTTTATGGTGAGTTGCGGGTTGATAGGCCAGATGAGACATATATAGAGCATATGATTGCAAAGCCGGATGAATCGTGATATACTAACCAGGTACATGTTTGGTTCTCCTTTTGAGAAAGGTCTGACTCAGCGTTGGACCTTTCTTATTTAAACAGGGATTCAATCTCAGTAGCTTTCATATCATCATTAACCTTGTTTGCTACTTGCTTTACCTTCCACTCAGGATGACTATTCCTTACACCGTAGTCAGTAGCATACATTTGAGAGTAAGTTAAATTACATAACTCTCTAATATCGCCAAACTTCATATTTTTCTTGTACAATTTAACTGCTTTTTGAATATCCATTTTGACTCCTTATCTTTAGATACTTTGGTAATCGTTTCTCATCATCCACCACCCCACTCAAATCAACCTTAAACACCTTCACACCCTGCGATGTTATCCACGTGGCCTCTATGCCGTCCGTGGCTTGCTGTAGAGCGTTTAGAGTAGCTACCGTGTCATTTAGTATGATAGTGCGCTGTAGGCTGTGGTTCATGGTAGACTCCGTTTGAGTAGGTGAAATGAGTGATTAGATAGGCGCTCATTACTGCCAATTGGATAACAGTATTCCCACCTATCCTGCCCCAAACGGTTAAGTAAGACAATTAAACTCTTATCACCATCACACTGAGAATTACCATCAAAGGCAATGAATGTACCATCCCCACCTATGTATACCTCCAAGTATTCCCACTTCACTTTAGCGCCTCCTTGCAATCAGTAATAGTTGGATTAATTCATCCGAATCAAAATCATCCAGGCGTGGCCCTATCTCGTTCACCCGCTCTGCTTTCCAGCATTTATACCACTCCGTTAACCGCTCAGTCCTAGCCTCATCAGCCTCTCTACCGTGAAAATCGGACAGCTTGAATATAGCCTCATTCGACAGCGAATCATCGGTTATGGCAAAGCGGATGGTGACTGACTTATTAGTTGGCATTTTCAAGTGGAGATATTAAGGATATGTTGAGTTTGCGTCTTAGATTCTGAATCTGACCACCAAGCATAGTTGCTCTATAGCCTAAGTAGGCGTACTCATCCGTATCTAGTTCGGTTTTGTATTCAGCTTCCAACTTTTCAAGTGCCTTTAATCGTTTCTCTGCTTTAGATTGCGGCATTTTTCCTCCTCCTCAATAGCTACCGTATAGAATCTAAATGAGCCAATGTCTTTAAGCAGTCTAGCGCCAACGGTTAGGGATTCAATGTCGGTACGCGTGGGGATGTGTAACATTAGTTGGACTCCGGTAATTTGTTATCAGATACAACTTTAGGTAATTTGAATATCTCGCCGCAGTAGGAACATTCTACTTTTTGTCCAGCCGATATACCCGTTGGCACGTCGCCATCGAATATTAGCCACGTCAGCGAGCCTGTGTATGGATACTCAGTTCCTTCATTGCAATAAGGACATTGAGTCTCAAAAGATATTACCGATAATTTTGCTACTTTCATCATTCCTCCGTGACCACGTGAATTGTGTTTCTGTGAACATAGTATAATCTAAATCGGATTTCACTAAATATCTGGCTTAATGCTAAACCTAATTCCATTTGATTGATTGACCGATTTAGCGAGACCAGCACACCCGTTTGAGTTATGCAAGTGGTGAAGCCCAAGTTTGACAGTTCGGTTGCGATTAGGTGGGTATGCATCTCAATTACTCATTTCATCGTAACAATCAGGGCAGGATGTACCCAGGCTGGCACTCATTACCAATACTCGATCAACCACATGCCCACAATCAGCTAGAACCGTTTCTATTGGTTTTTGTTTGGCTTGCCGTACCTCGATTTTGCGCTGATGAGCATCGCCACATCTCAGATTTGCGTACCAGTCGTTATCATAGTGGATTGTCTCACCGGCTTCTAACAGTTCGGTGATTTCCTGGTAGGTTGTCATCGGTTGACGTTTCTGGCGTGGGGCAAACCACACCTCGCGAGCCAGAACCATATCGAAGAAGTATTCGGTTCTTTCATCGTCTACCCAACTCGTACCATTGCTCAATTGTCGTTGCAGTTTCATTTTCGTGATTTCCTTTATCTAGAACGATTACAGTATACCACAATTAAATGGCAATGTCAATCATATCTGACATAATCAACCTTAAAATTAAGACAGCTTTATCGCGTCCATTCTTGGGTAGTCTACCGAGTAATGTTTGCCATTCCTCATAAGACATATCTAACTTAAGTTGTCGCCATTCATATAATTTTGGCTTGCGTCCTGCTCCATTGCGCTTACCACCCGATTTACCTTTTTGTCCTGACATATAATCACCTTATTTGTAAATTTGAATTAAGTATACCATATTTAGTATTTGATTGCAATACACCATTGGCACTATTCCAAACTCCCTATTGTCATAAATAACAGGACGTTGTATAATTCAGCTATGTGGCGCAATCGAATCATAGATACCAGTTCTGCCGACCCCCTGGAACTCGCCAGGGGCTACAATCCCAATAACTGGCGACATCATCCACAAATTCAACGGGAGGCGTTAGAGGATGTACTTGATTCCATCGGCGTCTTGCAGCCGGTTCTCTTTAATCGGCTATCCGGCAAGGTCATTGACGGTCATCTTAGAATCGAGTTGGCTATCCTGAAGGGCCAGCCGCTTATACCTGTCAATTATGTTGAGTTGACCGACGATGAGGAAGCCTTAGCCCTGGCAACGCTTGACGCCATCACCGAACAGGCCGAACCGATCCCCGACAAGCTCGCCGCGCTACTGGAAAGAACGCGAGCAATGACGGCGGATAGGCCGGGGCTGGGGGCGATGTTAGAAGCGTTGAAGGCGGGGATATATGGACCTGATACGCCAATGAAAACGATGCGAGCACGTGAGCAGGGTTATGTATCTTCATCACGCGAGATTGAACCGATTAAGCTGGCTCACAGAATCGAGGCAGCATGGCAAGCGGATGGCAATTTGGCAATTGATTTATTCAGTGGTGATGGTGGCCTGGCTTTTTGGTATCGCCGCAGGTTCGAGCGAGTTATCACGGTAGACAAGTCGGCTGGGGGCGTTGACTATCCTGTGTCCGCCGCCCAGTTTATCAAAGTTCATTTACCCGAGCACGTCAATCGATTCGACTTTATCGACTTCGATGACGAAGGCTCACCCGCAAGGGAAATCAATCTATTTTTCGATGCGATTTCGGGCCAAAGGGACAGGCCGTTTATTTTGGCCTTAACTGATGGATGTGGCCTCAATCTGAAAATCCAGGGCCGATTTGATTTTAGCTTATATGGTCATAGTGATGGTGTGAGAAAAGCAAAAGCCGAAGACTACGCCAGATTTGAAGATACTGTAGCTGAGTTTATAGAGTGGAAAGCAAAAGAAGCCAACTTCACGCCAACAATGCTATCAAATTATCGAGGACGTGAAGGAAATGTGGTCTATCAGACGTGGCTTATGACCCCTGGGCCATTGGTGTTTTCTTAATTGTGCTGAGGCACATAGCGCGGGTTATGATAGCCATCTGGTAAAAAAGGTTGTAAGTCCTTTTTAGCATAGTGGCCCGCGCCTAATTCTTTTAACAAATCAATAACCCGGTGGGTGAACTCTTGCCAGTCAATGGTTTTGGTCAGCCGATGATAGTTGATGCGACCGACCTTGTACAGACTGACAAACGAGTGAGTAGCCCTGATGATTTCAAGCGTGGCTTCGGTGTCATAGACCGGCTCAAGGCTAACCCACGTGAATATGCCAGCATCGTGAAACGTCTCGAGCGTGGCGATTCTGTCATCGGGTAAGGCCGCACCCGATTCCCACTCACGGCTAACCGTCGGGTCAAGGCTGGTCAATGTCGATGCAAATGCGTCCCGATTCGGGCGAAACAAATCAATGTCTCGGAGCGCCCGACTACCGCCCTTGGTGAGCGTACAGAAGCCCAGGCCGTGGGCCTTGATAACCTCAATGGTTTGCCGAGTTAGCTTGCGCTCAACATCGCCGGGGTTATATGGGTCAGTGGTAAAGCTCAACATCACCTGTTCACGGATACCGACTCGTTGGTACTTGCGAGCGTCTTTTGTGAGTAATTCGATAAAGTCCTTTCGGGGTACAGCGCCAGAGTCGAACTCTACCCGGCTCATCTTGAGGACTAGCGGAACGTAACAGTAGGAGCAAGCATGGCCGCATCCACGAAACGGATTAGCTGACAACTTGGCATACTCGCCAGCTTGACCAGCCGGTGCGTAGATGATTGAGCAACCCTTGACGCTGTAGCCATCGGGGTTAAGTTCGACCCGATGTGAGCGTGGCTTGGGGCGCTCATCGAAATCAAATGAAATGTCGTCTGTTATAAATGATGTTTGCATAATGTTTTCCTTTATAAAATAAAAAGCTCCTAATTAGGAGCTTTGGGGGATAATTGTATCTCATTTGGCTCTGGAAAGCGAAGGGTGATAATCGCCTCGGTGGCAACGTTTTGAGCTTCAATCTCTTGCTCTGTGACCATCAAAACCTTGACCAGTTCCGGTGGATGAAACGGGTTTAATTCCTTAAGGGATTGTCGTTCTAAAATGAGGAAGTCGCCCTTTTTAGCCTGGAATAGTTTGGGGCGGCCAGCGCCAGGGCGCTGGCCGCCGTGTGTTGATTGAGTCATTCACTTACTTTTTGGCTATCAACCAAAACGACGTTTTGTAGCCCGTCGTCAATGTACCAACTGTATTATCTGGCTTGGGATACCAACCGTAGGGAGATTGGCGCTGTGGCCCGACTTGCGTGTCGGCTGGCAATTCGCCGGTTTGGGTGGCTTCATCCAGAGCCTTAAAATCTTTTTGGCCGCGCACTGAGATATTTTGAGACATTTTTGTAACCCTTTCTATAACTAAACTAACTTGATTTATTTGATAACTTGATTATAGCAGATAAACAAATATAATGCTGTACGTTTACCCTACGCTAACCTTAAAGAATGTAACCGGCCAAACGCCGCGCCGGGTAGCAGGGTAGGCTCGCATAATTTAGCGCATAACTGATATGTCAAAACAACGAAGCGATACCGAGCGGCAACGCGACCGCCGCCAAATAAACGACCTCTACTTGCAAGGCTGGAATCAGACCGACATTGCGGACAAGCTCGGTATTGACCAGTCAACTGTCAGCCGTGACATCAAGACCCTTAAAGGTGAATGGGTCAAGCAACGCAATGGACTGGTCGAGGAGTTTGAGGCTAAGTACCGGCTCATTTATCGTGAGGCTTATTTAGCCTGGCTACGCAGCAAAGAGGACGCCGAAACGACCACCCAGGAAGCGATAGAAGGCGACCAGGCGACCGGCAAGCAGCGTCTAAAGGCCAGTACCCGGCGCGAGGGGCAATCCGGCAACCCGGCCCTACTCGCGCAGGCGCAAGCGGCGCTTAGGGCCATTCGGGAAATGTTTGGGGTGGATGCGGCAACCAAACAAACTAATCTCAATTTAGATATGTCTCAATTAACAGATGTACAATTACAACGTATTGCAGCCGGCGAGGAGCCGCTCAAGGTCATCGGTTCAGATTCAAGCAGAAGCTGAATTAGAACGTCGGCGACGTGAGGAAGGGGATAAACCGTTAACCGACCTCATTACCTGGATTCAATCTGAGTTTTATATACCCGAATTAAACGGGCCGATTCAACTCTACCCCTATCAAATTGCCACTCTACGCGAATCGCAAGCGAAAGATAGCGAGGGCAATTTCAAGTATAGCTTAGTCGTTTGGGGTGATATTAAAAAATCGGCCAAGTCGAGTTTAGCTGCTGCCATCGCTCTCTACCGCGCTTTTCATACCAAATGGGGTAGTGTCAAAATCATAGCCAACGACTTAAAGCAAGCTGACTCCCGCGTCGCTTTCTACCTTCGCAGGGCTATTGAACTTAACCCGCGTATGACGAATATTAAGCAAGCTAACTACAAAACTACTCTGCCTAACCATACTACCATCGAAGCTATCCCCATTGACCCGGCCGGTGAGGCCGGGGGCAATGATGATTTCATTTGCTTCAGTGAGTTGTGGGCAGCGAAACATAAGGCACTCGAATCTATGTGGAGTGAGATGACACTAAGCCCTATGAAATTTGGCAAGTCACAGCGTTGGGTTGAAACCTATGCCGGCTTTAGCGGTGAATCGCCAATACTCGAACGGCTGTATGAGCGCGGTATTAAAGGTGAGAAGCTAGATTTAAGCTATACTGATGAAGCTGGCACTTACCACGACCTGGCTGATTTAGAGATATA
>Ga0184637_10000048_pt1 | contig 71589 bp, 72 predicted proteins | sample PLM3_127_b2_FD_133143 | JGI IMG/M metagenome (GOLD analysis project Ga0184637, IMG submission 133143) | Groundwater sediment microbial communities from an aquifer in East River, Colorado, USA - PLM3_127_b2 | ecosystem: Environmental > Terrestrial > Soil > Riparian zone | place: USA: East River...
CTGCACGCACGAGGGGCAACCGTCCTCGCAGGGGCACTCTCCGATGAGCCGAGCGGCGTCGCGCACCAAGCGCTCGAACTCCGTGTAGCCGCGCCGCGCGATCCCCACCCCGCCGGGATGCCCGTCGTAGATGAAGATCGTGGGGCGGCCGGTCTGGAAGTGGACGTTGGTCGACAGCCCGCCGATGTCCCAGCGGTCGCACATCGCGAGCAGCGGCAGCACCGCGATCTGGCTGTGCTCGGTGGCGTGCAGAGAGCCCAGCAGGATCTCGGTTGGCAGCGCCCCCGCCAGCTTGCGCGGAAGCACGTACCACAGCGCCTGGGTGAGGAAGTTCTGCTCCGGGAGGTCGACCGCGACCGTGTCGATCACCTCGTGGTCGGAGAGGCGCTTGCGCTGAAAGGCCACGACCTGCTCGGTCACCGAGACCGTCCCGAACGACAGCTCCACCCCGAAGGGCTGGCGGACCTCCTCAGTCCCCTCGATGAAGGTCTCGGTCTCCTTCCTCGGCTGCGTGTACCAGTCACCGTCGAAGCGGTCGACGACCGCACGGCGCGCCTCGACATCGAGCTCGCGCACCTCGTAGGAGACCCCCAGGTGGAGGTAGACGGCGCCGGGATGGACGGTGCCGAACGCACGCTCGGCCTCGACGGCGCCGAGCAGCTCTCCCGAGCTTCGCTCGATCACCGCGACGCTGTCGGACGAGGCGGAGCGCAGCGAGATCTGGCCGGCCGGGAAGCCGGGGCCGCGGACCACGTAGCGCCCGCCCCGCCCCCGGCGCAGCCTTCCCAGCCGCACCAGCTCGTCCGCGCGCCCGCGCCACCGCGGGCCGAGCACCTCGTCGTCGGGCGAGCCCGGCGGCCCCTCCGCGCCGAGCACCCCCTGCTCGCCTCCGCCCAGCGGCGCCTCGTAGGCCGCCGCGATCAGGTGCTGGAACTGGATCTGCTCGCTCTCGTGATCGAGGATCGCGGCCTCGACCGGGCGGCCGAGGAACTCATCCGGGTGGCGGCAGAAGAACTGGTCGAGCGCGTCCTGACCGGCGAGGTACACGGCCACGCCCTCGCGCCGGCGGCCGGCGCGCCCCCACATCTGGCGCAGGCTGGCGACCGTCCCGGGGAAGGTGACGCACATCGCCGCATCCAGCTCGCCGACGTCGATGCCGAGCTCGAGCGCATCGGTCGCGACCACGGCCAGCAGCTCCCCCGCCGCCAGCGCAGCCTCGATATCGCGCCGTTGCTGCGGCGTGTAGCCGGCGCGGTAGGGCGCGATCAGATCGCCCAGCTCGCCCCGGCCATCCTCCCGCAGGCGCTCGCGCACGAATCGCTGGATCAGCTCGATCCCGCGGCGGCTGTTCAGGAAGCAGATCGTCCGCAGCCCCTCCGTGACGAGCGCGGCCAGCAGGTCCGCGGCCTCGGAGAGGGCCGAGCGACGCGTGCCCGAGCGCTCATCGATCAGCGGCGGGTTCCACATCGCGATCCGCCGCGCGGCCCGCGGGGCACCGTCCGAGTCGACAAGCGTGAACCCCTCGCCGCACAGCCGCTCCGCCAGCTCGGCGGGATTGGCGATCGTCGCCGAGGCGAGCAGGAAGCGGGGCTTGGTGCCGTAGAGGCGCGCGACGCGGCGCAGGCGCCGCAGCACGTTTGCCACGTGGGAGCCGAACACGCCCCGGTAGACGTGCGCCTCGTCGACGACCACCCAGCCCAGGTTGGCGAGGAAATCGCCCCAGCTCTTGTGGTGGGGCAGGATCCCGACGTTGAGCATGTCCGGATTCGTGAGCACCAGGTTGGAGCGGCGGCGGATCCCGGGGCGGTCGTCGCGCGGCGTGTCCCCGTCGTAGATCGCGTGCCGGAGCTGAGGCGGGTCGAGCACGGAGAGCGCCCGCGCCTGGTCCTGGGCGAGCGCCTTGGTCGGGTAGAGATACATGGCGCGTCGCTTCGGGTCGCGGGCCAGGCCGTCGAGCACGGGCAGATTGAACGACAGCGACTTGCCGCTCGCGGTCCCGCTGGTCACGATCACGTTCCCGTCCGCCGCGGCCTCGAGCGCCTCGACCTGGTGCGAGTACAGCGACTCGACCCCCGAGGCCCGCAGCGACTCCCTCAGCCCCGCGTCGAGCGAGCGCGGCATCCCGGCGAGCTTCGCCGGGCTTGCCTGCTCGGCGCTCTCGGCGACCAGCCGCCCGTCGCCGCGCCCCGGCTCAATCGCGCTCCGCCATGCCGAGCCGACCGCTGCGGCCGGGACCTCGACGCTCGACCTAGCCATGCGCGATCCGGTGGGCGACGCGCATCGCATCCGCGGCGCTCCGGTCGTGGAGGCGGAACAGCTCGGCGCCCGCGGTCGCCGCGAGGGCGACCGCGGCGGCGGTCGCCCACTCGCGATCGTCCGCCGGCGCGCGGTCCTTCCACGAGCCGGCGAGCACCGCGCCGAGGAAGTCCTTGCGCGAGAGCGAGATGAACAGCGGCCTGCCCAGCTCGTGCAGCTCGCCGAGTCGCATCAGGATCGCGATGTCGTCATCGACCGTGAGGTCGAAGTCAAAACCCGGGTCGAGCACGATCTGCTCCGCCCGAACGCCGTGCGCCATGGCGTCGTCGATGCGCTCCGCGAACCACTCCTTGAGGTGCTCGACCGGGTCGTCATAGCTCCGCGGCTCGCGCTGCTCGCGCGGCGGGCCCTCGATGTGCATGACCACGAGGCCGCAGCCGCTCTCCGCGACAAGCTCGAGCATCTCCGGATCGCGGCCCCCGCCGGTGTCGTTGATCGCGGCCGCGCCGGCATCGAGCGCCCTGCGGGCGACCTCGGGCACGAAGGTGTCGGCCATGACCGGGACGCGGCGCGCCGCCACGAGCCCCTCGATCGCCGGCACGAGGCGCTCCGCCTCGTCAGCGGGCGGCACGGGAGGTCCGGCCGCCGCGGCCACGGCACCGAGGTCGAGCAGGTCGAAGCCGGCCCGCGTCAGCTTCAGGCCGTCGCGGATCGCCTCGTGAGCGGTCCCGCTCCGCGCCCCCTTGAAGAACGAGTCCTCGGTCACGTTGACGATCCCCACGGCCATCGGCCGCGGGAAGCCCAGCACCTGATCGCGAAGCCGCCACATCGCGCGGGGGCCGCTTCGCGGCTGGCGTTGTGTCGCGCCGGACCCCATCCCCGGCTACCGTAGCGCCGTCGTCGCTTCCGTCCACGCCACGTCGGGCCCGGCCCTCCGGCTGGCTCGCCCCGATCGCCACACCGGTATTCGAGGCTATACTCGCGCACGGTAGCGCGTCTTAGTATGGGACTTACTCTACGAGGGGAGCGCGTGAGGCGGCGGGCACGCGGGATTGCATTGTCCGCCGTGGTCGCGCTTGTCCCGCTGGCGCTTCCGTCTGCGGGCGTGGCCGCCACGATCACACTCGGAGAAACGGGGGCGGGTACCCCTACGTGCCTTGCCATCACCTTGGTCCAAGACCAGACCGCGCCCGCCTCGCCTTCCTACACGGTCCCCGCCGCCGGCGAGATCACGGCCTGGAGCCACGAGGCCGGTCCCGATGATGGCGGAGGGCCTCAACTCCTCAGGCTCAAGGTGTACCGCCGCACCGGTGCGGCGAGCGACTTCTTCACCGTGGGTCAGAGCAACGTGGAGACCCTCACGGACAGCAGCCTCAACACCTTCAGCGTCTCGCCGATTCAGGTCCAGGCGGGCGATCTTCTCGGGCTCGCGATACCGGCCGGCTCGGATTCCGTCCGGTGCGTTCACCTCGGAGTCAGCGGCGACACGATTCGCACCGACGCCGGTGACCCGGCACCGGGCACGACCGCCACCTTTGGGGGACTTGTCATCGGCAGGGCCAACGTCTCTGCGACGCTCGTCACCGACGACACCGGCCCACAGCTCAGCCTCGGCGGCAAGAAGAAGCAGGGCTCGGCCGGGAAGGTGAAGGTCGAGGTCACATGCGCGGATGAGGCGTGTATGGCCGAGGCCGAGGGAACGCTCAAGACTCCGAAGCCGCGCCTGGCGGTTGCGGCGGGCAGGAAGTCGGAGCTGAAGCCCTCCGCGGCGCAGCTCGCCGCCGGCGAGACCCAGACGTTGACGCTGAAGGTGAAGAAGAAGGCGAAGAAGCAGGTCAAGAAGGGCTTCAAGGCGGGCAAGAAGTCGAAGGCCACGCTCGAGGTAACGGCAACCGACGCGATCGGAAACCAGAGCCAGGCGACGCGCAAGGTGAAGCTGAAGAAGTAGCGGCGCGGCCCGCTACCTGCCCGGCTACCGTAGCGCCGTCCTCCCGCGGACCCGACCTCGGGTGACGCTGCGGCGCCCCGAGCTCTCGACCAAGCCTGCGAGCTATACTCGGACAGATCCCGGGAGGGGAATCGATGGAAGTTGGTTCAGCAGTCTTCGCCAGGCGGGGCGGGTTCGCGATCGCGCTGGCCGCCCCCTTCCTGATCGCAGCCGCCGCCCTCCCCGCGCCGGGGCTCGCCGCGACGACGACGATCGGACAGACCGGCGGCACAAATAATTGCTCGGCCGACTTCACTTTCGTCCAGGATCAGACCGCGCCTGCCACGCCCAGTTACGCGGCTCCAGAGCCGGGGCAGATCACCGCCTGGCACCACCAGGCGGGCTCCTTCTCCGGGCAATCCCTGAGGCTCAAGGTGTACCGGCGCACCGGCGTCACCAACGAGTTCTTCGCAGTGGGCGAGAGCGCGGTGGAGGCGATCACGCCAAGCACTCTCAACTCGTTCAGCGTCTCGCCCCCGATCCAGGTTCAAGCCGGCGACCTGATCGGTCTCTCGAACCCAGGTCCGCTCGAAGTTGCCGACTGCTTCAACAACACCGCGTCTTCCGCCGACAAGTACGGAGCGGTGCTGGGGGTCGATCCCGCGCCCGGGACCACCACCCTCTTCGGGGGGCCGTTCGACAACAACAGGCTCAACGTCGCAGCGACGCTCGTCACCCCGGACCCCCCCGACCCGACGCCCCCTGATCTGAGCCTGGGCGGCAAGCAGAAGCAGGGTTCGGCGAGCAAGGTGAAGGTCGACGTCACGTGCGCGAACGAGGCGTGTACGGCCGAGGCCGAGGGAACGCTCAAGACTCCCAACGCACGCCATGCGGCGACCGCCGCCTCCAAGAATGCGGCGCTGAAGCCGGCGAGCGCGCAGCTCGCCGCCGGGGAGACCCAGACGCTGACGCTCAAGGTCCCCAAGAAGGCGAAGAAGCGGGTCAAGAAGGCCTTCAAGGCCGGCAAGAAGGCCAAGGCCACGGTGACCGTGACGGCGACGGACGCCGCCGGCAACGCCGCCGAGGCCACGCGCAAGGTCAAGCTCAAGAAGTAGCGGCGGCGCTCCCGCGTTCCAAGCTACCGTAGCGCCGTGGCTCTGCGCTGCGTGTACACGGACCTCGACGGCACCCTGCTGGGGCGCGGCGGGTCGCTGTTCCGCGACGCCGAGGGCGAGTTCTCGCTGCTCCAGGCCCGCGGGCTGGAGGCATGTCACCGGGCGGGCGTCGAAGTCGTGGTCAAGTCCGGCCGGCGCGAGCCCCAGGTGATGGAGGACGCCCGCCTGATCGGGCAAAGCTCGTACATCTTCGAGGCGGGCTGCGCGATGGTGATCGACGGGGAGCTGACGCTGTTCATCGGCGAGATGGAGCCTGACGGGGAGCGAACGATCGCCGAGCAGATCCTGGACGCCGGGATACCGGACCTCCTCTTCGAGGCCTACCCGGGCCGCATCGAATACCACTCGCCGTGGCACCGGGATCGCGTCTACTCGCACCTCTTCCGCGGCCTGGTCGAGGTGGAGGCGGCCAACGCGTTGCTCGACGAGCGGGGGCACGGGCACCTGCGCATGCTGGACAACGGGGCGATCGGGCGCCCCATGGGAGAGGTCGAGATCACCCACGCCTACCATCTCGTCCCGCGCGGGGCGAGCAAGGCGACTGCCGTCGAGGCCCACATGCGGGCCCGCGGCTACGCGCCCGAGGAGTGCATCGCGATCGGGGACTCGATCGAGGACCTCGCGGTCGCCGACGTCGTGAGCCACTTCTTCGTCCCCGCGAACGGGCCGGAGCGCGACCCGGGCCTGCGCGAGGCGATCGGCGGGCGGCCCAACGTGACCGTCACAGAGGGCCGCATGGGGGATGGCTTCTACGAGGCCGTGGTCGGAACGCTCGCGCGCCGGGGCTAATCGCGGCGCGGCGCCGCGGTCGCGCCGCGAAGCGTCGCCAGCAGCCGGTCGGCGAGTCGCGGGGCAAGCGCGTTGATGCCCAGCGCGCGCACGATCGGCGGCACGTAGGCGGTGCGGCGGTCATCCTCCACCACACGCACGATCGCCTCCGCCACCCGCTGCGGCGGGATCGCGTCGGAGCCGCGGTACCAATCGGGCATGCGGTCGCGCTCGTGCGCGTGCAGGTCGGTGGCGATCTCCCCCGGGAACACCGTCGAGACCGACACGCCCGTCCCGGACAGCTCGTGCCGCAGCGCTTCGGCGAAGGCGCTCTGGGCGGATTTGGTCGCGCCGTAGGTCGCAGCCCAGGGGAACGCGCGCAGGCTGGCTCCCGACGCGACCACGACGACGTGCCCCGCGGCCCGGTCGAGCATGTGGGGGAGCGCCGCCTTGACCGTGTACAGGGTGCCGAGCACGTTGATCCGCACCATCTCCTCGGCGCGCTCGATGGGAAGCTCGGTGAACGGCGCGTAGTGCGCGATCCCGGCGTTGGCGACGAGCAGCTCGACACCACCCGCTTGCTCCACGAAGCGCCCCACGGCCGCCCCGACCGACTCGCGGTCCCCCACGTCGGCCGCCAGCACCACCGTCTCGCCGCCAAGCTCGCCCGCCAGCTCTTCGAGCGGATCGCGGCTTCGCGCCATCAGGCCGAGGCGCGCCCCGCGGGCCGCGAGCGCCGCCGCCGTCGCCCGACCGATCCCGCGCGAGGCGCCGGTGACGATCGCACGCGTTCCCGGCTCGATACGCACGGACGCAATCCTTTCACGGCGGAGGACCGGCGGCCGGGCACTAGTATCGGCCCATGGACGCGCACGAGGCAACGGTCGCCGAGGAGGAGTACCTCCAGATCATGTATTGGCTCGAGGAGGCCGGCCTGCCGATCACCGGCGCCAACATCGCGCGCGCCATGCACCTTTCGCCCCCGACCGTGCACGAGATGATCGGGCGGCTGGAGAAGGACGGCTACGTGACGCGCGCCGACGACAAGTCCCTTGCCTTCACCGACGACGGTCGCGAGCAGGCCCAGGCGATCGTGCGCCGCCACCGGCTGATCGAGCGCTTCCTCACCGACGTGCTCGGGATCCCGTGGGACGAGGTGCACGAGGAGGCCGAGCGGCTCGAGCACGCGATGTCACCGGTGCTGGAGGAGCGGATGCTGGCCGCGATCGGCGATGCCACGACCTGCCCCCACGGCCACCCGCTAGTCGAGGGCGTTCGTGAGCAGGGCGTCCTGCTGGCCGACTGCGCGCCGGGCGCCAGCATCCACATCCTTCGGTTCGAGAACGAGGCCGAGGAGCTGCTCCATTACCTCAAGGACTCCGGCGTCTATCCGCAGCTCGAGGGCACGATCGAGAGCTCGAACGACGAGGTGGTGATCGTCTCCGGCGAGGGGCGCCACACGGTCTCCAGGGGGGTGGCGGAGACGGTCTCCGTGCGCGCCGACCCGGCTCCGCCCGCCCGGCCACCGCTCCCCGAGCAGCTCGAGCTGTCAGCCGACCGATACGGGCGTTAGCCGGCCGAGAAGAACTGCCCGTGGAAGCCGAACGGGATGTGGTGCGGGGCCTCGGCGCGGCCGAGCTCCTCGAACGAGCCCGCGTCGAGCGCGAGCATGAACGAGCGCCCCGCGCCGGTGTCGAGCACGACCGAGAGCACGACGCCCTCGTCCTCGGCTGAGCCGTCCGGCGCCGGCACGAAGACGGGCTCGCCGGAATAGCAGCCGTCCTCCCACCACGTGCTCACATCGCCGCTTCCAATGTCCGCCTTCACGAGCTGATCGAGCCAGTCGCTATCCGGGCCGCGAACCGCGGTGGCGTAGACGTAGCGGTAGTCGCGCGTGTTGCGGGCGCGGTAGTTGATCCGGGGCAGCTCCATCCCGACGTCTGCGATCCGCTCGCTCGTAACCGGCGGGCCGTCCAGCGGCACGCGGTAGCGGGACAGGCGCCCCACCGGCACGGGCCCCGAGGGATCGCGCAGCCGCTCGACCTCGAGCGCCTCGATCGAGGACGCGTCCTCGTGGGCGACGATGTCGACGACCAGCTCGCCGTCGCGCTCGAAGGCGTTCGCGTGGTGGAAGGCGAAGAGCGCCTCTGCCTCGAACTGCCCCACCAGCTCGCCGTCCGCGCGGTCGATGACCGTGAACAGCGTCCCGCGATCGGGCTTCCACTCGTAGTTGTCGATGAACGCTCGTCCCTTGAGCCCGCTCGTGGCGAGGCGAAGCGGGTTGACCACGAGCGGGAACTCGACCAGGACCACGTAGCGCTCGGTGATCCCGAAGCTGTGCATGTAGGCCGGCTCGCGGACCGGGATCGAGGCGATCTGGCGCCTCGTGTGCGACCCCGGCGGTAGGCCGAACACCTTGTAGGAGGTGCGGGCCGAGAAGTTGGCCACGTAGTTGACGAGCTCGCCTCGCTCGCGGTCGAGGTGGGGGTGGGCGGTGGTCACCTGACCGCCGAGCTTGTCCTTCCACTCGACCAGGCCGAGCGTCTCGAGCGTTCGGGGGTCGAACTCGACCGGGAGCGGCAGCTCGGTCATCGCCATGTAGCTGTCGCCGAGCCGGGTCAGGTTGACGTTCGTGTTGTCGTTGTGGGGTGGCGAGAACAGCGAGGTGACGCGCTTGAACAGCGAGCGGCAGGGGTCGTGGGCGAAGCCGGGCATGTCGAGCTTGCCCGCGCGCGCCTGGCGGTAGGCCTCGGTCTGAAGGAAGCGGTTCCCGTAGCCCACCTTCCCGCCGTCGAGGGAGAACGCGTTCAGCATCGCGAGGCCGTCGAACCAATGGCGCAGCGGCTTGCCCCCGACGTCGAGCATCGCGGGCGTGACCCGGACCAGCGTCCCGGCGAGCCAGGCTGGGATCTCGCCGCGCGTCTCGAGCCGGTCGACCGTGACCTCCTCGTCCAGGTTCTCGAAACCTAGCCAGCGGGTCCTCGCCGGATCGGAGACCGCCTGCCTGTTCAGCGCGCTCTCCATCTCCGCGTAGCCTAGCGCCCCTCCTCGCGCGGCTCCCCGAGCGCGTTGTGCGTGTGCCAGAACAGCACCGGCCCGGCGCCGAAGGCACCCTCGTCGCGCATCCGGAGCAGCCCGGCCATCGCCTTCGCGGTGTAGACGGGCTCCAGCTCGAGGCCCTCGCGCTCCGCGATCAGCGCCCGCGCCCGCTCCGCCTCGGGGGTGTGGTGGCCGTAGCCGGGGCCGATCCAGCGCCCCTGGACGCCAAGGTCGTGCTCCGAGATCGAGACGTCGGCGATGTCCGCGCCGCGGGCGCGCAGCAGGTCCAGCGTGCGCCCGGCGAGCCGCGCCACGACCCGCGCGTTGAGCCTCAGCTTGTCGTTCACGAGCACCGCCACGACCCGCGTGCGCAGGCCGGCGAGCCGCAGCCCCAGCGTCAGCCCGGCCGCGGTTCCGCCCGAGCCGAGCGCGACGACGGCGTGCGAAGGCTCGGGCAGCTCCCCGGCCTCGACCTGGCGCGCCAGCTCCAGCGCCGCCTCGACGTAGCCGAGGCAGCCGACCCGGCTCGAGCCGCCGACGGGCAGCAGGTAGGGAAGCCTGCGCGCCCGCAGGTCGGCGTGCCTCGCCATCACCCAGGGGAGCGCCGCGACAGTGCGAGCCGTGCCGTGGGTCTCGTACAGAGTGGCGCCGGAGGCCTTGAGCCGCCTGAGCTGGCGGCGGACGTGCTCGTCCACCGGCTGGTCGACGAGCAGCAGCGCGGTCCGCAGCCCCTGCTCGCGCGCGTACAGCGCCGTGGCCAGGCCGTGATTGGTCGCAAGCGCCCCGAACGTGACGAGCGCGGTGCGTCCGCGGCGCAGCGCGTCGGCGAGCGTCCACTCCAGCTTTCGCGCCTTGTTCCCGCCCCACAGCGTCCCGTACAGCCCGTCGTTCTTGACCCACACGGGAGGCCCCGCGCCCGGGAACGGCGACAGCTCGCGGACGGGCGTCGGCCCGTGGCCGAGGACGAGCCGCGGCAGCGATTCCTCGAGGGTCGGGAAGCGCTCGTGGAGGAGCGCCCGCTCTGCCTTGGCTTCAGGCAGGGGCCGCCGCGCGCACCCGCTCAAGCGCCCGCGCGACCCGCGTCACGCCCTCGGGAATCTGCTCGGGCGGGACGCCGGCGAACGAGAGGCGCAGGCTCGAGCGCCCGCCCTCGAGCATGAAGTCGGCGCCGGGCACGAAGGAGACCCCCTCCTCGGCCGCCACGCTCAGCAGCGCGGTCGTATCCACGTCGTCGCCCAGCGTCAGCCACAGGAAGTAGCCGCCCTGCGGCACCACGAACTCCGCCTCGGGGAGCCGCTCGCGGAGCGCATCGGTGAGCGCGTCGCGCCGCTCCCGCAGCGCGCCCTTCACCACCTCGATGTTCTCGGCCAGGCCGCCCGAGCGGCACAGCTCCCACACGATCGACTCGGCGAGCATGTTGGGAGAGATGTAGGTCTCGTTGGCGCGCTTGGCGAGCGCGGCGATCGTCTCGACCGGCCCCACCAGGTAGCCGACCCTGACGCCCGGGCTGACCGTCTTCGAGAACGAGGACGCGTAGATCACCCGGTTGGCGCGATCCAGCGACAGCATCGTCTGGGCCGGCTTGCCGGCGAACCCGACCTCACGGTACGGATCGTCCTCGAACAGCGTGAATCCGTGCTCGGTCGCGAGCTCGACGAGACGCCGGCGCTTGTCCTCCGGCAGGGTGCATCCCGCCGGGTTGTGGAAGTTGGGGATCACGTGGACGAGCTTCGGTGTCGTGTCCGCGAGTGCCCCCTCCAGCCCGCCGACGTCGATTCCGTCCTCCTCCAGGGGGACGCCCACCAGCCCGCCGGCGCGCCGGTTGAGCAGCAGCAGCGTGCGGTCGTACGTCGGCTGCTCCACGATGACCGAATCGTCCCCGCCCACGAGGTGATCGAACAGCAACGCGGCGGCATTCATCGACCCGTTCGCGACCATCACCTGCTCCGGCTCGACGCCGTGCGCCTGCGCGACCCACTCGCAAAGCCCGAGGTGCCCGGCGCCATTGCCGTAGGACAGCGCACGCTCCCAGTCATCGGCGAGCGCGCGGTCGGCGGCCGCCCGAACCACCTCGCCGGGCAGGATGTCGGCGCTGGGCGCGCCGCGGGCGAAGCTGATCATCTTCTCGGGCACAGAGGCGAGTATAGGAGCACGCCCACCCGCCGCCGGGGCTCAGGACTCGCGGGAGAGACGCGCCTCCAGCGCTTCGAGCCGGCCGCGAACGCGCTGGAGCTCGGCGAGCACCTCGCGCTCGGAGACGCGCACCTGCTCAAGCTCGGGCTCCTCTTCCTCGACCACGAGCAGCGACGCGATCGCCGCCGTGACCACGCTGAGCGTCGCGAATCCGACCAGCATCAGGACGCCGGAGATGAGCCTGCCGCCGGTGGTTTGCGGGGTGTCACCCGCAAAGCCGACTGTGCTGACCAGCGACACCGCCCACCACACCCCCTCGCCGAAGTCGTTCACGGTGTCGGTCTCGAGTGCCGCCAGGGCGCCGCCCGCCACGAGCACGACAACGGCGATCAGCGGAATCGCGATCGGCAGCCTCCTTCTGAGCGCGCGGGCGTCCACGTCCCCTCAGTTCGCTCTCGCGAGCGCGCGACCTGCCTCGGTGACGGAGGGGCGGAACGGCGCCTACGGCCCCGGCGCCAGCCAGGCCATCGAGAACTCCGGGGTCAGTTCGTCATCCTTGAAGACCGTCTGGATGCTGCCGCTGTTTTGGCGGGCCACTACCTGCACGAAATCGCCCGCCTGCAGCTGCACCTGGGTGGTGCGCGTCTGATAGAGAGGGCCGCCCGAGTTGACGCCAGCCGGCTGTATCTCCTCCGCCAGGAGCTGGGAGCCGTTCTTCACCAGGCGGACGAGGCGGACGCCCGTGCCCGCCCCCCACGTGGCCTGGGCGGTCACCGCGTAGATCCCGTCCACGGGCGCCCTCAGCGCCGCGGTGTCGATGGGGTTGGTGCTGTGCATGCTCGCCGTGTCGTAGATCTCCGTGTCGAAGGCCAGCGGTAGGCTCGTGTCTGAAGGAACGTTCTGAGTCGTGGAATTGGTCACCCGGGCGGCCGGGATCGAGCTCGATTGCTGGGCCGTCCCCACCGCCCCGCTCGCGATCGAGGGGTTTGGGAAGGTGCCCGCCAGATCGCCGCCAGCGGGTCCGGACGGCGGGCGCGAAGCACCCTGCTCCTCCTCCACCGCCGCGAGTCGCTGCTCGAGCGTCTTCACCTGCTTCTTTAGCTTCTTGACCTTGTTGTCGACGCTCGCGCTCGCCGTCGCCCCGGGGCCTCCGGAGTCGCTCGCCGCACCCGCCGCGGCGAACGGCACCACAACGAGGCCGAAGACCGCTGCCGCACAGACAATCACCCGCACGCGCATGACACTCACATCCACTTGAGCCTTCCTCCCGACACGTCCTCCCGCGTCTCTTGCCGAGGAGGCTACTCCGATACGACCAACTACGCCGCGGCCCCGACCGCCTCGACCGCGAGCTTCGCGGTCTCGGTCGGGTTGCGGCCCACGCGAACGCCCTTCGACTCCAGCGCCTCGGCCTTCGCCTCCGCGGTGCCCGAGGAGCCGGAGATGATCGCCCCGGCATGGCCCATCTGCTTTCCGGGCGGGGCGGTGAAGCCGGCGATGTAGGCGACGACGGGCTTGGAGACGTGCTCGGAGATGAACTCGGCGGCCCGCTCCTCGGCGTCGCCGCCGATCTCGCCCACCATCACGATCAGCTCCGTCCCGTCATCCTCCTCGAACCACCCGATGATGTCGATGAAGTCCGAGCCCACGATCGGGTCCCCCCCCATCCCGACGATCGACGAGTTCCCGACCCCCGCCTGGGCCAGCTCCTTCCCGATCTGGTAGGTGAGCGTCCCGGAGCGCGAGACGACGCCGACCGACCCCTGATCGAAGAAGTGGGCGGGGATGATTCCCACGTTCGCCTTGCCCGGCGAGAGCACGCCGGGGCAGTTGGGGCCAATCAGCCGCGCCCCGGCCTCCTTGGCCCTCCAGTAGACGCGCAGCATGTCGTGGACCGGGATCCCCTCGGTGATCGCGATCACCGTCCCGATCCCGGCGTCGATCGCCTCCTCGATCGCGGAGGCGGCGAACCGGGCGGGGACGAAGATCATCGACGTGTTGGCCCCCCGCTCCTCGACGGCCTCGGCAATCGTGTCGAAGATCGGGATCCCGTCGACGTCCTGACCACCCTTCTTCGGGGTGACGCCGGCGACGACGTCGGTCCCGTAGTCGCGGTTGCGAAGCCCGTGGAAGCTGCCCTCGCGCCCGGTGAGGCCGGAGATCGCAAGCTTGGTGTCGTCGGTGACGATGATGGACATCAGGCCATCTCCACGACCCGCTCGGCGGCCCCGAGCATCGTCTTCTCCACGTGCAGGTCGGGGAGCTCGGCCTCGGCGAGCAGCCCCAACCCCTCCTCGGAGTTGGTCCCGTCGAGCCTCACGACCATCGGTACGCCGATCTCGATCCGCTCCGACGCCTCGATGATGCCCTTGGCGATCTCGTCGCAGCGGGTGATGCCGCCGAAGATGTTGAACAGGATCGCGGTGACCTTCTCGTCCGAGGTGATCACCTCGAGCGCATCGACGATCGCCTCCGCCTTCGAGCCGCCGCCCGCGTCGAGGAAGTTGGCCGGCTCACCTCCGGCCTGCGCCACCACGTCGAGCGTCGCCATACAGAGTCCGGCGCCGTTCCCGAGGATCCCGACGTTGCCGTCCAGCTTCACGTAGGTAACGCCCTTCTCCTTCGCGAGGCGCTCCTGGGGGTCCTCGGCCGAGACATCGCGAAGCTCGGCCAGCTCCTCGTGGCGGAACAGAGCGCTGTTGTCGATCGTCAGCTTCGAGTCGAGCGCGATCACCTTGCGGTCGGAGGTCACGATCAGGGGGTTGATCTCGACCAGGGTCGCGTCTTCGGCGTTGAACAGCTCGTAGACCTTCACCATCAGCTCGGCCGTCTGATCAAGGACGTCGTCGTCCAGCTTCGCGTCGGCGGCAAGCCGGCGGGCTCGATCGGCGTCGAAGCCGTTCCCCGGCTCGACGTGGCGCTTGACCAGGGCAGCGGGGTCCTTCTCCGCGATCTCCTCGACGTTCATGCCCCCCATCGCGGAAAGCATCGTCATCACCTTCTTCGCCGAGCGGTCGAGGATGATCGAGGCGTAGTACTCGGCGTCGATCTCCGAGGCGCGCTCCACCCATACCTCGTGCACCTTGAACGGGCCCTCGCCGCGCGGTCCGCGGATATCCATCCCGAGGATCGCCTCCGCGTGCTGCTGCGCCTCGTCGCGGTTCCCGGCGATCTTGATCCCGCCCGCCTTGCCGCGCCCGCCGATCTGGACCTGCGCCTTGACCACGCACGGATAGCCGACCTCCTCCGCGGCGGCGACCGCGGTGTCCACATCACCCGCGGGACGCCCGTCGGGCACGGGAATCCCGTGCTTGGCGAAGAGCTGCTTTCCCTGGTACTCGAGTAGGTCCATTCGCGTGTCGCGTCGCCGCGGGGGCGGAGCGTGGCGGAGCCTATCCGACGCCCGTCGCACACGCCAACGCACGCGAATTTGCCGCTAAGTGCGAACTTTCACTGCCCGCACGTGCGGCTTGGCATAATCCCGCGCCCTGTTATGCCCATTCCCAGGGAAGTCAAGAAGGAAGCCAAGTGGGTTACCGCTGATTGCTACGGCACCCTGATCGACTGGGAGAAGGGGATCATCGAGGCGTTTCGCGAGGAGGCCTCCGAGGACGGCTTCACGCTCGACGAGAGCAAGCTGCTGGAGCGCTTCTACCCGATCCAGGAGCAGATCATGGCCGGCTCGTACGAGCTCTACGCCGAGGTCCTTCGGCGGACGGCCGTGCGGGTCGCGAAGGAGCTCGGCTGGGAGCTGGAGCCCTCGCGGGCGCAGTTCCTGCCCGACAGCGTCCCCATCTGGCAGCCGTTCCGGGAGGCCAACGCCGCCATGGACCGCCTGAAGACGAAGTACGAGGTCGGGATCGTCTCCAACATCGACGACAAGCTGCTCGGCCTCTCCCGCCGCCACCTGCGCACCGAGCTCGACCTCGTCGTGACCGCTCAGCAGGTGCGCAGCTACAAGCCCGACCCCGCGCACTTCAAGGAGACCGCGCGCCGGATCGGCGGCAAGAAGGGCTGGGTCCACATCGGGAGCGGCTACAACGCCGACGTGGCGCCGCTGCTGAAGATGAACGTGCCGGTGATCTGGGTCAACCGCCGCGGCGAGAAGCTCGAGGGCCGCAAGCCGCCGACGGCGGAGGCGAAGAACCTCCGCGAGGCGGCAAAGCTGCTGGGTGCCGGCTGAACCGGTCGCCGAGGCGGCCATCCGGCCGGACCCCGCCGACGAGGCGATGGTGGCCCGTGCCCGCGAGCGGTTCCGCTCCGGGCGCGCGCGGCGAGTCCCGCGGCGGCGGCGGCGTCACGCGACGCTGCCCAATCTCGTGGTGATCGGCGGCCTCAAGTGCGGTACGACGAGCCTTCACCACTACCTCAACCTGCACCCCGAGATCCACATGTCGCGCCCCAAGGAGCTCAACTTCTTCGTCGCCGAGCTCAACTGGCCCCTGGAGGCCGACTGGTACGCGAGCCACTTCGGCGCCGGCGCCCCCGTGCGCGGCGAGTCCTCTCCCCACTACACGAACCTGCCGCGATTCGGCGGCGTCGCGGAGCGCATGAGCTCGGTCGTCCCCGGGGCTAGGCTGATCTACATGGTCCGCGACCCGATCGACCGCGCGCTGTCCAACTTCCTCCACAACGTCTGGGGCGGCTACGAGACCCGCCCGATCGCCGACGCGCTCGCCGATCCCGACAGCGCCTACGTGCACCGCAGCCTGTACGCGATGCAGCTCGAGCCCTACCTGGAGCGCTTTCCGGCCGAGCGCGTCGAGCTGGTCAGCCGCGAGGAGCTTAAGGAGCGCCGCGGGGAGACGATGCGCCGCGTGTTCGGCTTCCTCGGGGTGGACGAGTCGTTCTCCTCGCCTCAGTTCTCGCGCGAGTGGGAGACGGGAGGCGGCAAGCGTTCCGGCCGCTTCCGGCTCCTGGACCGTGCGGTTCGGCTGCCGGGGCTTCGTGCGATGGACCGCAACTTCGACCGCCTGCCGGAGTCGCTGCGCTGGCTCGTGGAGCGCACGGTCCACGACCCCGAGGGCGGCGGCGCGGAGCGGCCCGCGCTCTCCGCCTCGATCAGGGAGCGCCTGGCCGAGCGCTTCCGCCCCGACGTCGAGCGGCTCGAATCGATGGCCGGCCGGCGCTTCGGGTGGGAGCTGTAGCCGTGTCGGAGGGGAACGTGGAGCTGGTCAAGCAGGGGTCCGTCGCGATGGAGCCGGACACCTACCGCGGGGAGGAGGGGGTGCAGAGATACTTCGAGTCGTTCGAGGAGGCGATGGAGGACATCCGCTTCCTGCGGAGGGGGAGTTCCTCGACGCGGGCGACAAGGTCGTCGTCCCGTTCCGGCTCGCCGCCCGCGGGAAGGAGACGGGGATCGAGGTCGAGCAGCCCGCCTTCCAGGTGTGGACCCTGCGGGAGGGAAAGGCGCTGCGGGTGGAGGTGTTCGGCTCCCGTGAGGCCGCCCTGGAGGCGGCCGGGCTGAGCACCGACTCCTAACCTGTGCGCATGCGGATCGCCGTCGCCGCCGACGAGCGAGCGGGAATCGCGGTCGCGGTGCTCGAAGAGCTGCGCCGCCGCGGCCACGAGCCGATCCCGCACGGCGCGCTGTCCGACGCCGACCGCGACGACTGGGCGTGGGCGAGCGAGGCCGCGGCCCGCGACGTAGCCGAGGGGCGCGCCGCGCAAGCCGTGGTGTGCTGCTGGACCGGCACCGGCGCATCGATCGCGGCGAACAAGGTCGCGGGGATCCGCGCAGCGCTGTGCGCGGACGGGCCGACGGCCGCCGGGGCGCGGCGCTGGAACGACGCCAACGTGCTCGCGCTCAGCCTTCGAGCTACCTCCGAGGCAGAGCTCGCCGAGATCCTCGACGCGTGGTTCGGGGCGGCGCCGAGCCCAGAGTCCGACGATCGCGCCAACGTCGAGCACCTGGACGAGATCGAGCGAAGCGCAGACTAGTGCGGCGGCTGCTCCCCGATCCGGGGCCGACCACCGTGGCGGATCAATACTCCGGGCTCGAGCTAATCGAACGCGCGCACGCCGAGCGCCCCTACCTGGTCACGAACTTCGCCCTCACCCTGGACGGGCGGGCGACGCTCGGCGGTCGCTCCGGGCCGATCGGGAGCTCCACCGACACGGAGGTCCTGCACAGGCTTCGAACCCAGGTCGACGCGGTGATGATCGGCGGCGGGACGCTGCGGGTCGAGCGCTACGGCCGGGTCGTCCCGGACCCAGAGCTGCGCGGGCATCGCGAGCGGGGCGCGGGCCTCGCCCACGACCCGCTCGCGGTGATCGTCAGCAACAGCCTCGATCTCCCCTGGGACGCCGAGCTGTTCAGCGTCGGCTTCGGAAGGGTGCTGGTCCTGACCGCGAGCGACGCGGAGATCCCCGAGACCGCGACCGACGTGCGCGTGGAGCGCCACGTGGGTCACGTCGACCTGCCGCGGGCGATGGCCAAGCTCCGCACCGAGCGCGGCGTGCGCGCCGTGCTTTGCGAGGGCGGGCCGCGCCTGCACGCGAACCTCGTCGAGGCGGGGCTCGTCGACGAGCTGTTCGTCACCCTCGCTCCGAAGCTCGCACTCAACGAGGGCCCCGGCCTGCTCGAGAACGGGGTCGGGCACCCGACCGACCTCGAACTCGTGTGGCTGCTCGACGAGGACGGCGAGCTGTTCACGCGCTACCGGGTGCGTCGCTAGGCGCCGGTGTCCTCGCGGTACGGCGGGACCTCGAGCGGGGGAAGCAGGCCGCGCTCCTCGACGCGCCGTTCACCGCGACGCAGCATCCGCAGGGCGAGGATCGTGCCGCCGAGCAGCCCCACCAGCCCCAGGCTGACCTGGAGGCTGAGGATTCCCTCGCGCGTCCAGTAGACGTCGCGCAGGTCGAGCAGCAATGCGGCCTCGTCGAAGGTAAGGCCGATGCCGGCTCCGAAGGGAAGCGCGAGCGCCGTCTCGAGTCGCTCGCTGTCGGTGAGGAGCCCCGCGGCCCCGCACCCGAACGCGAGCAGGATCCCCGGCACGAAGTGATGGATGTGCCGGCCGCCCACCCTCACCTCGCCGAACGGCCACCAGCCGCCGCGGATCCCGTAGGTCGAGAGCCGCACCAGCGCGAAGGAGAGCACGAAGCCCGACAGCAGGTTGAACAGGACCGTCTCGCCACGCGGCGCGGCCTCGTAGCCCTCGATCGCGACCGCCACGGTGTCCCGGGTCGCGCTGCCGGCGGTCCCGATCGCCTGCTCCGCCGTCTCGAGAACGCTCTCCGGCGCCTGCCGGCCGCGGGATCGCCGCCGCGCGAGGCGCAGGGCCTCGCCCGCGGCCACACTTCCAACCGTCCCCAGCGCGACCACGGCGAGCCCGACCGTGATCCGCTCCCCGCGGCCCCATCTCGACCCGCGTGTCTGCCGCCTGAGCACGGGGTCTAGAGGCGAACCAGGTTCGCCGCCTCGATCCCCCGCGTCGCCCCGCGGAAGTCGAGCACGAGCTCGGCGTCGGTGACGACGCGGCGGTAGTCGACCTCGGGATGGGCCGTGATCACGCTGACGAGGTCGGCGCGCGCCAGCTCCTCGTCGAGGTCGCCGGAGCGCATCCCGAACTCGGGAAGCTCGGGCACGTGGGGATCGTGGTAGGCGAGCTCCCCGCCCAGCTCGCGGCAGCTGCGGATGATCTTCAGCGCCGGCGCCTCGCGCAGGTCGCCGACGCCCGCCTTGTAGGAGACGCCCAGCAGCAGGATCCGGGATCCCTTCACCGGCTTTCCGACCTCGTTCAGGGTGCGCTCGATCTTGCGGACGCAGAACTGCGGCTGGTTCTGGTTGATCTTCCCCGCCAGCTCGATGAACTCGGTGTAGAAGTCGTGCTCGCGCGCCTTGAAGGCGAGGTAGAAGGGATCGACCGGCAGGCAGTGGCCGCCCATCCCGGGACCGGGCTCGAAGCGCATGAACCCGAACGGCTTCGTCGCCGCGGCGTCGACCACCTCCCACACGTCGATCCCCATCCGGTCGCACAGCATCGCCAGCTCGTTGACGAGCGCGATGTTGACGGAGCGGAAGATGTTCTCGAGCAGCTTCGACAGCTCCGCGGCCTCGGGCGTGGACACGGGAACGACCTCGTCGCAGACCTCTCGGTACACCTCGAGCGCGCGGTCGCGACACGCATCGGTCAGCCCCCCCACGACCTTTGGGGTCGTCCGGATCGTGTGGTCGATGCGGCCGGGGTCGATCCGCTCCGGCGAGTAGGCGAGGTGGAAGTCGCGCCCGGCCGCGAGGCCCGACTCCTCGAGGATCGGCTTCAGCCGCTCGCGGGTGGTGCCGGGATAGGTGGTCGACTCGAGCGCCACGAGCTGGCCCTCGCGCAGCACCCGGGAGAGCGAGGTGGCCGCGTCGACGAGGTAGGTGAGATCGGGCTCGCGGTGGTTGGCGAGCGGCGTCGGGACGCAGATCAGGACAGCGTCGCAGGAGCCCAGCTCCGCATGGTCGGTGGTCGGCTTGAGGCGCTCGCCCAGGGCCGCCAGCCGATCGGAGGGGACGTCCTCCACCGTGCTCTCGCGCTTCCGAACCCGCTCCACCACGCGCGCATCCGTGTCGAGGCCGACCACCTCGTGGCCAGCCTCGGCGAAGGCCACGGCGAGCGGGAGCCCGACGTATCCAAGCCCGATGATGCCGATCCTCATGCGCGGGAAGTGTAGGCAGCGAGGCACGCAAGAACCGCGTCAGCCGCGGGTCCTGGATCCGTGGCGGGGTCGGCGACCAGCTCGGCCTTCTCGGCGAGTCCCTCGCGCCTCAGGTTCTCCAGCTGGCCCTCGTCCGTGCAGAGGAGCAGGTCGCAGACGTGATCGGCGACCCTGCGGTTGATCTCGGCGCGCTCGTGCCGATCGCCGGAGCGAACGCCGGCCCCGAGGCGGACCAGCGGCATCTCGAGCTTCACCGCGACGAGCGACGCCGCCACCGCGTCGATCCCGTCCCCGCCGACCAGGACCGCGGCCGGACGCAGCCCGCCCAGGCGCGGCTCGAGCGCCGCGATCGCGGCGGCAGTCTGGCGCAGCTCGCTCCCCCGCTCCAGCTCGACGGGCACATGCTCCGTCTCCGCGCGCTCGCCCAGCGCGCGCAGCAGCGCCGCTGCCGGCTCGCCCCCCTCGCCCGCGGTGACGCCAACGACCTTCATCAAGAGGAGCCTGACCGATCGGCCCCCTCGCGGCGCTCTCGCTCGCCCATCGTGCGGGTTTTCCGCCCCCGAACCCCGTAGATCGGTCCACCACGGGGGTTAGGATGCCCGCCGCCATGAGCAGGCTTCTGACGCCAGCCGTCCACGGCCTCAACGCCGCCAGGCATCTCCTCTGGTACGTGAGCTACCAGGTATCGGGCGAGTCCCGTCCCAAGAGCCCGCCGTAGCGGAACAGACGCCTACTCCACGGGTTCGGGGAGGATCCGGTCGGCGAGCGCCCCGGCCGGCCTCGACTTGATCTCCGGCTCGAGGTCGCGCCGATACATCAGCAGGGCAATGCTGGTCGCGATCAGGTAGTCCGCCGCGTTCAGCTCCTCGCCGTTCAGCACCCCGTCCTCGATCCAGCCGTCGACTCTGGCGAGCATCTCCGGCAGCGCCTCGAGGAGCTCGCGCCCGGTCCGCTCGTTGACGTCGAAAGCGTGGCGCCCGATCAGCGGCGCCACGCGGGCCCGCAGCCGCCGGTTCCGGTACAGCAAGTAGCCCAGCCTGCCGTCGTCTCCTTCGTTGCGGATCGCACCTGGTCCGTGCAGCGTCGCCGCGAAGATGAGCCGCCGAGCCGCCATCTGGAGCACGTCGTCCCCCCAAAGCTCCGCCTCCTCGACGGCTCGGCGCTCTTCGCCATCAGTGGGGAACAGCGGCGGCTCGGGGCGGACCCGGTCCAGGAAGCGCGCGATCTCGCGGGTGGTCTGAACCCGCGTCCCATCGAAGCGAAGCGCCGGCACCGTCCCGAGGCGGTCGATCCTGGCGAGCCGCCACTGGCGGCCTTCGGAGAGCGCGTGAGCACGGTCCGCGTGGCCCGGAAACCCCCTCACCCGCACCGCGAACGGATGCAGGCCCGTGATCAGATCCACCCGCTTGTACGGGATGCGCTTGTGCTCGAGCAGGAGCATCCCGGTGCGGCAGGGATGGGAGCCCGGAATGACGTAAAGCGTCGCGTCGGTCACGTCCGCGTGACTCTAGCTCAGGGCCCTGATCTCGCTGAACACCGCGGTCTGCTGCTCCGCCTCGCGCGGCGCCAGCTCGTCGGCAATCACGTGGGAGACCGCGTTGATCAGCGCCAGGTGGGTGAACGCCTGCGGGAAGTTGCCGAGCTGGCGACCGCTTCGCGCGTCGATCTCCTCCGAGAACAGATACAGCGATCCCGCGAAGGCCAGCAGACGCTCGCACAGCTGGCGTGCCCGCTCCGCCTCGCCGATCTCCGACAGCGCCGAGACAAGCCAGAAGGAGCAGATCGTGAACGTGCCCTCCTCCCCGGGCAGCCCGTCGTCGGTGTGCTCCGCGCGGTAGCGCAGGACGAGGCCGTGCTCGGTCAGCTCGTCGGCGATCGCGAGCACCGTTGCGCGTACGCGCTCGTCGTCGCGAGGCAGGAAGCGCAGCAGGGGGACAAGCAGGGTGGAGGCGTCGAGAGCGTCGGTCTCGTAGTGCTGGCGGAACACGCCTCTCTCGCTCACCCCCCGCTCGAGGATCTCGGCGCGGATCTCCTCGGCGATCCGGGCCCAGCGCTGGGCGAGCTCGCGCTCGCCGCGCGTGCCCGCGAGACGCGCGCCGCGGTTCAGCGCCACCCAGCACATCAGCTTCGAGGACACGTAGTGCCTCGGCTCGCCGCGCGACTCCCAGATTCCCTGGTCGGGCTCGCGCCACACCCCGGCTGCGCCCTCGACCTGGTCGGCGACGATCCCCCACAGGTCGTCGGAGAGCTCGTGCTGCTTGCCGTGGATGTAGACGGCATCGAGCAGCGCCCCGAAGACATCGTTCTGGCGCTGGGTGTGAGCGGCGTTCCCCACCCGGACCGGCACCGCACCCTCGTATCCGCTCAGGTGCTCGAGCGTGCGCTCGGGCAGGTCCTTCTCGCCCTCGATGCCGTACATGATCTGGATCTCGGGCCCCTCCGCCCTGCAGATCTCGGCCACGAAATCCATGAAGCCGGTCGCCTCCTCGTGGAACCCGAGGATGTGAAGGCCCCACAGCGCGAAGCTCGAGTCGCGGATCCACGTGTAGCGGTAGTCCCAGTTTCGAACCCCGCCCGGGCTCTCGGGCAGCGAGGTGGTCGCCGCAGCGACGACCGCTCCCGTGGGCGCGTAGGTGAGGCCCTTGAGCGCCAGCGCGGCGCGCTGCAGGTGGACCCGCCATGGGTGATCCGGGAACTCGCCGTCCGTCAGCCACCGGCGCCAGAACACGAGCGTGACCTCGAGCCGCGAGCCGGCTTCGGCGACCGATTCGGGCGGGGCAGCGTCCTCGCCCCAGGAGAGGCCGCAGAAGCAGCGCTCGCCCTTGCGCAGCGTGCGGCGGGCGGTTACGAGCCGGTGGCCCGGCTCGAGGCCCATGTCGCCGACCAGCCGCAGCGCCAGCTCGCCGTCGCCGGCCTCGGCGGCTCGGCCCCGTTCGTCGAGCGACCACTCAGCGGGGCGCAGCCCGTACTCGAACGCGAGGGCGCACACCATCTCCACCTCCACCTCCCCGTCGACGCACTCGGCGGTGCGCAGGAGCAGCTGCTCGGAGTCGTGGCTGGTCGGGGGCCTGCGGTGGCTGTGGTCCGGGTCGTCCGGCCACTCCCCAACCGTCAGCGCGTCGCGCACCACGAGCCAGCCGTCGTCGGTCATCCAGATCGTCTCGAGCACGTTGCTCCCCGCGACGTAGCGGCGATCGAGCGGCACCCGCAACCCGGCGGGCCCGAAGCGGAAGTGCCCGGCGTCGCGGTCGAGAAGCGCCGTGAAGACGCTCGGCGAGTCGAACCGCGGCAGGCACAGCCACTCCACGGAGCCGTCGGGCCCGACCAGCGCCGCCGTGTGCGAGTCGGAGAGGAACGCGTAGTCGCCGACGCGCGGGAACTCCGAGTGCACCGGGGAGGTCAGCGGCTCAGCCACGCGGCGATCCGCCGCCCGATCTCCTCCCCGGCATCCTCCTGGAGGAAATGCGAGGCGCCCTCGATCGGCTCGGGCTCGTCGCGCCCGATCGCCTCGGCGAACCGCCGACCGGCCTCGGGCGGGAGCACCGGGTCCGAGTCCGCCCACAGCATCAGGGTCGGTCGGTCGTCCTCCTGCAGCGCTTCGAGCACCCGCTGTCCGGCCTCGGCGCCGGGCGCGTCGGGCGTCGTGGGGAGGATCAGCGGGAAGGCGCGCGCGCCGGCCTTCGACTCGGGGGTCGGGAAGGGCGCGTCGTACGCGGCCGCGACCTCGTCTCCCGGGTCCGTCTTGCAGGCGCGGCGAACGAGCAGCGATACCGGTAGGTCCTCCGTTCGCTCCACGAAGTCCCGGAAGGCAATCCACGCGTCCGTCATCCGCTGGCGGCCGGTGAACAGGCCCGAGTCCATGATCACGAGGCGATCGAACCGCTCTGCGGCCTCCACCGCGACCCGCAGCCCGATCGGCCCGCCCCAGTCGTGCACGACAACTGTCGCGCCTCGCAGGTCCAGCTCCTGGACCAGCGCGAGGACCAGCTCCGCGTGGCGATCGTACGAGTACCAGCCGAGGTCGGGCGGCTTGTCGGAGCGGCCGAAGCCGGCGAGATCGGGCACGACGCAGCGGAAGCCGGCGTCGCGCACGGCCGGGATCACCTTTCGCCACAGGAACGACCAGGTCGGCTCCCCGTGCATGAAGAGGACCGGCGGACCCTCGCCCTCGTCCACGCGCGCCAGCCGCAGGCCGTCCAGCTCGACGTAGCTGGGCTCGAAGGGGAAGTCGGGCAGCCCGGCGAACCGCTCCTCGGGCGTGCGATAGGCGGCGGTCATCCGCCGCTCAGGGCTTGACGACCATGAAGAACGTCGCGACCAGGACGACGATCCCGTGCACGAGCGCGAACAGGACGATGATCGCCACGAACCCGACCGAGACCCACGACTCGCTCACCCGGATGCTCGCGTCGGCGAGCATCCAGATCCCGGCGAGCACCAGGACCACCATCCCCGGGGTGACGACCGCGAAGTCGGTGCGGCGCATGGCGCGGAGCACGCTCGGCACGGCGCGCGGATTGGCGCTCTCGGCGATCGCCGTGAACAATGGATAGGCGAACGGCACGCCCAGGGCCACGATCACGGCGGCGATGTGGATGAACTTGCCGAGGTCGTACGACGTGATCGCCGTCAGCATGGCGCGGCACCGTATCATCGGCCCGTGGCGGAATCGCGCCTGTCGATGTGGTCCGAGGACTCGATGCTGTGCATCGGATCGAAGGGCTCGCTGCTCTCGATCGGGTCCGTGGGGTCCGTGCTGTCGGTGGGCTCGATCGGCTCGGAGGGCTCCGCGTTCTCGATCGGCTCCGCGGGATCGCTGGGCTCGGTGCTGTCCGCCGGCGCGCGCTCCTCCGCACTCTCCGCCGGCACCGCCGGGGGCGTGCTCGGGAGCCCCAGGCGGGCCCCGATCTCGTACCTGACCGCCGCGATCCTGCTGATAGTCGCGCTTCTGCTGGGCCCGAGAAGATGGGCCGTGAAGGACTCGAACCTTCAACCTTGGGCTTAAGAGGCCCCTGCTCTACCAATTGAGCTAACGGCCCGGGGCGGTTGATGGTAGCTCGGGATTCCGGCCGGGGCGAGAGCCTGGGCCCCGTTCACGGCAGCTACGGCGCCGTGGGTGCCGGCGCCGTCGGAGCGCCGAGCCCGCCGCCCGGCCCGCTGAGCGGGGCCTGGAGCGGGTTCTGCCCCTCGGGGGCGTTCTTCGCCGCCTGCTTCTGCTTCTCCTCGATGCGGCGGGCCGACTCCGCGATCTTGGCGAGCTGGCGCTTCACGGTCGCCCTCTGCGAGCCCTCCGCCTCCGCGACGGCCTTGGCGGCGGCTTCGTCACCGCCCTCGAAGTCACCCGAGGCGTACAGGTACAGGGCGAGATTCGAGTACGCGCCCTGCGAGGGCCGATCCTCCGCGGCGATCCGCTGCGCTTCCGCGGCGCCCGCGGCGTCGTTCAGCAGCACGTAGGCCTGCACGACGAGGGCGGCGACGTTGGCGCTCGGCTGCTTCGCCAGCTTCAGGTAGCGCTCCCACGCGCTCGTCGACTCGTCGAACTGGATGCGGGCCTCGTCGGTGATCACCGGCTGTCCGGTCTCCTGGTCGGTCTGCAGCTCGCTCTGCCCGGCGAGGTAGTGAGTCTCGGCGAGCCGCAGCAGCGCTTGCTCGTCCTTGGGGTCCTTCGCCAGCTTCTGCTCCGCCTCCTCGATATCCGCCTCGTACTCCGGGGTGCTCGACGAGGTGTCTCCGCCGCCGACCCCCAGCGCGTCGAAGATCCCGCCCGAGACGTCGCTGCCGATCCCGAAGCCGACGAAGCTGATCAGGAACAGCGCCGCGAGCACCGCGTAGACCACCTGGACGAGGCGGCGCCGCTTTCCGCGCAGGTCGAAGAGCATCGCGTCAGCCTAGCTAGCGTGGGGCGAGCCGTCAGCCCGCTTCCTCTGCCGCTTGCCCGGAGGCCGCTTCGGCGGGCGGTCTTCCGAAGGCGCGGGCGAGAAGCAGGCTGCCCTCGAACAGGAGCACCAGCGGGAGCATCGAGATCAGCATCGTCACGGGGTCGGTGCCGGGGAGCAGCATCGCCACGATCGCTATGACGAGGATCGCGTACTTGCGGTTGCGGGCCAGCTCCTCGGGAGTGACGATGTCGAGCCGGGTCACCGAAAGCACCCCGATCGGGATCTGGAACAGGATCCCGATGGCGATGCAGGTGAGTGAGAAGAAGCCGTAGTACTCGCGCGCCCTGACCTCGATGTTGAACTCCGAGGCGTTGAAGTTGAGCAGGAACGTGGTCGCCGCAGGGATCACGACGAAGTAGGCAAACACGACACCCGCGATGAACAGGAACGGGACCATGAGCAGGAACGGCAGCACGATCCGCCGCTCCCGCGGCGAGAACGCGGGCAGCACGTACGCGTAGGCCTGGTACAGGATCACCGGCAGGGAGAGCAGGATCCCCCCGTAGACGGACAGCGTCACCGTGGTCATGAACGGCTCCGTCACCCCGAAGGTAATCGGCACCAGGTCGCCGGGGAGGGGCTTGTTGGCGATCTCGAGCAGCAGGTCGTTCTGCCAGAAGCACAGGCCCGACGCGACGACGAGCGCCGCGATCGAGACGATGAGTCGGCTGCGAAGCTCGTCTAGGTGCTCGACGAGGGTCAGGTGCTCGTCGAACTTGACAGCCCGGTAGCGGGCCACGTCCTACTCAGTTCCTGCGGTCGCCGACGACCTCGCCCTCGACCGGCTCATCGGCCTCGGACGATTCCTCCAGCTCGCTGCGCTTCGCGTCGGCGTCCTCCTTGTCGTGGTCGCCGGTCACCGAGTTCTTGAACTCCCGGATCCCGCGGCCCATCGAGCGACCCAGCTCGGGCAACCTCTTCGGCCCGAAGATGAGCAGCGCGATGACGAGGACGATCGCTATCTCCAGTGGTCCGATATTCGGCATCGGACGCATGGTACCGGGGTGCTGCGGTCATCCGGCACACATTTGGCCCGATTGGGACACAGACGCAGTCAGACCTCGGCGGTAGGCTGCCGCACGGGTGATCCTCTCGGACAAATCGATTCGCGAGGAGCTCGACAGCGGGGGAATCGTGATCGAGCCGCTCGACGAAGGGGCGATACAGCCGTCCTCCGTCGATCTACACGTAGACCGCTACTTCCGCGTCTTCCGCAACGACACAACGCCGTACATCGACCCCAAGGAGCCTCAGGACGAGCTCACCGAGCTGGTCGAGGTACCCGACAGCCGCCCCTTCATCCTCCATCCCGGCGAGTTCGTGCTCGGGTCCACCCTGGAGCGTGTTTCGCTCGGCCCAGACCTGGTTGCCAGATTGGAGGGGAAATCTTCTCTTGGCCGGATGGGGCTGCTCATCCACTCGAGCCTGCCCGCCTCCGAGCCGGTGCTCGTCCACGTCGACGGCCGACTCGAACCAAGACCGATCGGCGAGGTCGTGCGTGAGCGGTTGGCCGCCTCGGTGGTCGCGTTCGATCCAGATACGTTCGAGGTCAACTACCACCGGATCACAGGCTGGCACGAGGGTCCGCCGGACCGGATCTACGAGGTGAGGCTGGCGTCCGGACGCCGTGTCCGCGTCACGGCCGGCCACAACCTCTTCACCCTCGATCGCCATGGTCGGTTGATGAAGACGCGGACCAGGGAGTTACGGGCGGGGACACGAGTTGCGATTCCACGCTCCATTCCCGATCCTGCGCAAACCTCAGCCGAACTGAACCTGCTGTCGCTCGCCCCGGAGAACGAACGTCATTGGCTGATGTGCACTGGGCCCAGCGTCGCCGAGGCCTTCGACCAGCACGATGACGAGATCGCCGGTCTTCTCGGTCGCGCTGGTATTCGTCATCTCGAGTACTTCCGCTCGCGGATGCGACTGCCGCTGGCCGTCGCGGCTCAGGTGCCTGGACTGCTTCCCAACCTCACCCCGGACGATCGCCTCTCGGTCCGGCAAGCCGGACATGCCTTCCGGCCGTTCCTCCCGGTGGATGCCGACTTCGCCTGGCTCCTCGGTCTCTACATCGCCGAGGGGTATCGGCGGCGCACGCAGCTCGTGCTTGCAAATACCGATGAGGCGATCCTCGACCGCGTGGAGGCCATCCTCGTCCGCCTGGGCGTACCCGTCTATCGATCGCCTTGGGCAATCACCGGGTGTTCGGCGTTCCTCTCGGCCGTCTTCAAGTGGCTCGGTACGGGCGAGGGCGCGCATTCGAAGCGAATTCCGCCGATCGTCTTCGGCTGGCCGCAGCCGCTACTGGAGGCATTCTTTGAGGGGATGGTCGACGGCGACGGCTCCCGCGACGCGACGCGCACGTCGGTGTGGACGTGCTCGGACGATCTCGTCACGGACCTACTGCTGCTTGCGGAACGGCTTGGTGCGCGGGCTGGCTCCTGCGTGCGCGACCGCAATGGACGCCGGCTGTGGCAGGTCTACCTCCCGACAAACGAGCACAAGCTCCTCACCTCGGTGCCGCTACCCAATCGCCTGCTGATCGAGATCCGGAAGCAGGCGGGGCTGACTCAAAGCGCAGCCAGCCGGCTGGCGGGATACCGCAACCCGAGCGACCTGAACAACATCGAGCGGGGCTCGGGCCGCGATGCGGTGCGCCTCGCGACCCTGCGCCGCATTCGCGGCGCTTACGCCCGGCGTCCCGAGTGCACCGGATCGCTCTCCGCCTTGGATCGGCTGATTGACGGCGGGCTCCTGTGGGACCGGGTGGTCGAGGTACGCGAGACCGGGTCCATTGAGCCGGTTTTTGATCTGGAGGTGCGCCCGGACGGGCGCAAGATCGAGAACTTCCTCGCTGGCAGCGGTGGTGTCTTCGTGTCAAACACCGCCGGCTTCGTAGATGCCGGATGGGACGGCCATCTAACGCTCGAGCTGTCGAACGTGGCAAATCTGCCGATCGCAATCTACCCAGAGATGGAGATCGGTCAGATTTCGTTCCTGCGCATGACCACGCCCGCGGAAAACCCGTACGGCGGCGACGCGACCGACTCGAAGTACCAGGGCCAGCGTGGCCCCACGCCTTCGCGTTACTACCGCAACTTCCGCCACGACCGCTGACCCAACTCGGTGCCGTGATCGACACTGGACGGCTGTACTAAGGCGGAGGGATCAGGCGCCGCCGGCTCCGCTCTTTGCCAGAGGCCGGCGATTTCATCGGCCCAATCCTTAAAGCCTGGGCTCCTGCGGCCGATACAAGGAGCGATGAGTCTCCACGGCCAGACCGCTTGGCAGTCCGAGGACGGTCATCGGGCGCGCGGCCCGAGCGTCGATCCGCTCGCGTTCACGACCCAGCGCCCGCGACCGTCGTCGGTACGCACGAGCGAGCTTCACATCTGCCCGAGCTGCGAATCCGATCTCGTCTTTCCGATCGATTGGGCGCCGGCCGACGAGCGCGACTGGGCGGTGGCGCTGCGGTGTCCGGAGTGCGAATGGGTCGGGAACGGTGTCTACAGTCAGGCGACGGTGGATCGACTCGACGTTGAACTCGACCGCGGCACCGACATGCTGATCGAGGATCTGGCTCGACTGACGCGCGCGAACATGGAGGACGAGGCGGAGCGCTTCATCTCGGCGCTGTACGCGGACCACATCCTCGTCGAGGACTTCTAGGCTTCAGGGGACGATGCAGGCGGGGATCTCAAGCGCGGTGGCAGGTCATCTGCGATCTGCGGGGAAGGCTGGACTTGCCGTCCTGCCGCTCGCGCTGCTCGGGATCGCCCTGTGGGCCCCATCCACCCAGGCCGGCGGCGGCTGCTTCGGCGTGCCGACGACGATCCTCGGCGACAACCAGGGCGACGACGACATCGTCGGCACCGACGGCAACGACGTGATCAACACCTACAACGGCGACGACGTGATCTCCGGTGGGGGTGGCAACGACCTGATCTGCTCCGGCGGCGGCAACGACACGATCGTCGGCGATGAGGGCAACGACCGCATGCTCGGCGGTGAGGGCAGCGACCAGATGGTCGGCGACGTGATCAACTCCACGGCGGTCGGCGAGGGAGACGACTTCCTGCGCGGCGGCAGCGGGAACGACGTGCTCGTCGGCGACGCGCTGTCCACGGTCTCGGACGCGACCGGGAAGGGGCGCGACGACGCGCACGGCGGCGGCGGCTCGGACCTCGTGGTCGGGGACGCGGACTCGACTCAGAACGCCACCGGCACCGGGGGCGACGAGGTCCACGGCGGCGGCGACCAGGACGAGGTGATCGGCGACGCGCGCGCCCAGGGCACGGCGACCGGCGCCGGGCGCGACTACATGCGCGGCGAGTTCGGCCCGGACCTGATGGTCGGCGACAGCTACGCGCTCGGCAGCGGCGTCGCGCAGGGCGCGGCACCGGACACGGTGATCGGCGACGACAACAACGACTACGTGATCGGCGACAACCGCTCCGTCAACGGCGACACCGAGGGAGCCGCCAACGACGAGGTCGGCGGCGGCAAGTCGCAGGACAAGATGGTCGGCGACAGCTCCGCGGGCGGCAAGGCCGAAGGCGGTGGCGGCAGCGACGACATGCAGGGCGGCCACAAGGGGGACTTCATGTGGGGTGACCACGAGGGCGGTGGCGGCGGTGGCGGCCCGGACAAGATGCGCGGCGGCGCAGGACCGGACGACTTCGAGGCCGGCCCCGGGAACGACCTCTGCAAGGGGGGCGGCGGCCCCGACAAGGACCGCAGTCGACCGCGCTGCGAGGAAACGACGAGCATCCCGTAGCGATGGCCTCGACCCCTCCGCCACGATGACTTCCCGCCGCGGGCTCGCCGCCGCCCTGACGCTCGCCGCCTGCATGCTCGTCTTCGACCTCGGCGCGCCCGACACGGCGGGCGCGGCCAGCTGCAAGAAGGTCAAGGTCGGGAACTTCAAGGTCAAGAAGATCCGCACGAGCGACGGCACCTCCTGCAACGACGGCCGCCGCGTCGCCAAGCTGTGGGTGAAGCGGAACTACGACGACCTCAACCCAATCCACGTGGGCGACAACAGGTGGTTCTGCAGCTGGCGCCGGCGGGCGCCGCAGTCACTCACCACGGGCACGGCGGAATGCGACGCCGATCCGGGCGAGGCAGTGAAGTTCGCGGTTCGAAAGCGCCGCTAAAGCTACGAGTAGCGCTCCACGACCCCGTCGGCCACGAGGCCGAGCAGGCCGCTCTCCTCAGCCGACAGCGGCGCGTCGGCCAGCGCGTGCTTGGCGCCGTCTACCCGCTCGCGCGCCAGCCCGCGCACCCGCTCCAGCGCCCCAGTCGCGCCGATCCGCTCGCACACGGCCTCCGCGGTGCGCTCGTCGAGCTCGCGCAGCTCCACCTCGCCGAGGCCCGGGTCCTCCTCGCGGGCCAGGATCAGCGGCAGCGTCACGGTTCCGTCGAGCAGGTCGGTGCCGCGCGGCTTGCCGGTCCGCTCCGGGGGGCCCGTCACGTCGAGGACATCGTCGAGTAGCTGGAAGGCGAGCCCGATCTCGCGCCCGAAGGTCGCGACCTCCGCGTGTGCGGGCGACCCGTTTCCGGCGCGGCCAAGCAGGCACGCGCACTCGAACAGCCGTGCGGTCTTCAGCGTGCATCGGTCGAGATAGCGCTCGGCGGTGATCCCCGCGTCGTAGGCGTCGCGGCGCTGCGCCAGCTCGCCCAGGGCGAGCGCCACCGACGCCGAGCTCAGCAACTCGACCTGGCGCTCGCCGCCGTCGGCCGCCAGCTCGGCGAACGCGCGCGAGAAGAGCAGGTCCCCGGTCGCCACGGCCCGCTCCCTCCCCGAACGTGCGGCGACCGTGGGCTGGCCGCGCCTCAGCGTCGCTCCGTCGAGCACGTCGTCGTGGACCAGGCTCGCCATGTGAACCAGCTCGACCGCGGTCGCCGCGCGCACGGCGGCATCCCCGGCGGACGGGCCGGCGCACAGGAGCACCAGCATCGGGCGAAGGCGCTTGCCGCCCGCCGCGAGCGTCGCCCCCGCGTCGTCCGCGAGCGTCGCGCCGTGGCCCCCGGTCAGCTCGCCGAGCCGCTTCTCCACCGCCGACATCCCGGCCGGAAGCCAAGTGCCCGCGGCCTCGAGCACCGAGGTGACGGGGGGCGGGACGGTGGAGGGTCGGGGCACTTCTACTCCGCCCGGGTGCCGCTGTGGATCGCGATGATGCCGCCGGCGAGCAGCGTCCAGCGGATCCGCTCGAACCCCGCCCCGTCCATGATCTCGGCGAGCCCCTGGGGCGGCGGAAAGCGCTTCACGGACTCCGGCAGGTAGCTGTACGCGGCGCGGTCGCCGGCCAGAGCCCCGAGCCGGGGCACGATGCGGTCGAACCACACGCCGTGGAACCACGACAGCGGGGGGCGCCGGGGCTGGGTGATCTCGAGGATCACGAGCCGCCCCCCGGGGCGCAGCACACGCGCCATCTCACCGACCCCGCGCTCGATCTCGGCCAGGTTGCGGACCCCGAACCCGACGCCCACGGCATCGAACGAGGCGTCGTCGTAGGGCAGCTCGAGCGCATCAGCCCACTCGAAGTGGACATCCGGCATCCCCAGGCCCTCGGCCTTGCGCCGCGCCAGCTCGAGCATCCGCTCGGAGAAGTCGCAGCCGACCACCCTGCCCTCGGGCCCGCAGCGGCGGCGCAGCTCGATCGCCAGGTCGCCGGTGCCGCAGCACACGTCGAGCGCCGCGTCGCCCGGCGACAGCTCGGCGCGGTCGGCCGCGCGAGCGCGCCACCGGTGGTGAAGGCCCGCCGTCATCGCCGTGTTCATGAGGTCGTACACGCCGGCTATGCGCTCGAACATCCCCTGCACCTGCGCGGCGAACTCGTCCGACTCTCGCGAGGGGGACGAGGGCGACGGGGCCCGCGTCGCCGGCTCGGCGCCGGCGCCGTTGACCGGAGCGCTCATCGGACCCGCCCCCTACTGGAGCGAGGCCAGGAAGTCGACCAGGTCGTTGAACTTCCCCTTCGGCAGGTTGGAGTACGACGGCATGATCCCCGGCGCGGCCACGAGCGAGCGGGCGATCGCTTCGCGCGGGAGCTGCTTGCCGATGTGGGTCAGGTCGGGGCCTGGACCCGCGTTGCCGTTGTGCTCGAACAGGTGGCAGGCAAGGCACCCGGACTGGGCGGCGACCTGCTTTCCCTCCTCGAGCTGCCGGGAGGTGCTCAGCTCGATCTCGGTCGGCGAGCCGGCCTGGGCACCGAGGAAGGTGAGGTAGGCGATCGCGACGATTGTCAGGATGCCCGCGGTGGTGGCGATCGGGCGGCGCTCGGGGCGGCGCTCCGGCCCGCGGTCGTAGAACGGAAGCAGCAGCAGCAGGACCATCGCGATCGTCGGGATCCCGATCGTCGCAAGCGGCACCAGCTCCGGCGGCTTCAGCACCCGCAGCAGCTCGAAGAGGAAGAAGAAGTACCACTCGGGTCGCGGCACGTAGGTGGTCGTCGTCGGGTCGACCTTGGGGCCCTGCTCGGCGCCGAGCACCAGCGACATGAGCACGACGACGATCAGGACGACGAACGCCATCGTCGAGTCCTTCAGCACCGCGTACGGGAAGAAGGGCTTTCCCTTCTTCTTCAGGACCTCGTACTCGCGGAGGTACTGCTCCTTGTCGGCCGGCCTCAAACTTCCTCCGTTCGAAGCGACTTGGGCTTCCTGTCGGCTCGCAGCCACGGCGGGGCTGTCGTGCCGAGCTTTACGACCAGGTACAGGTGGGCGCCGATCAGGGCGATGATCGCGCCCGGCACGAGCAGCATGTGGATCGCGTAGAAGCGCTGGATCGTCGTCCCGCCGACCTCTGGGCCGGCGCGCAGGAAGTCAGCCAGGTAGGGGCCGACGACCGGGCCGGTCGCGGTGATGTTGTTGGCGACAACCGTCGCCCAGTAGGAGCGCTGGTCGAAGGGCAGCAGGTAGCCGGTCAGGCCCATGACCAGGGTGAGGATCAGCAGCACCACGCCGATCACCCAGTTCAGCTCCCGCGGGTACTTGTAGGCGCCGAAGAAGAACGTGCGCGCCATGTGGAGGAAGATCAGGATGATCATCACCGTTGCACCCCACTTGTGCATCCCGCGCACGAACTCGCCGAGGAAGACGTCGTTGGTCAGGTGGGTGACCGAGTCGTAGGCCTCGGTCGGCGAGGGCGTGTAGTACATGGCCAGGAACACGCCGGTGATCGCCTGGATCGTGAACGCGAACAGGGTCGCCGACCCGAGCGTGTAGAACCAGTTCGTCCCCTTCGGGACCTTCCGGAACATCATCCCGGTGAGAAAGCCGGTCGCGCCGGTGCGCTCGTCGACCCAGCCGACGACGTCGGCGGGAGCCTCCTTCGCCCGCTCGACCGGGCCGGCGCCGTCGCCGGGCGCCCGCTCGCCCGGCTCCGCGGGCTTGCGAAGCGGGGTGGGGATCAGTGCCTGGGGAAACCTCATGGCGGCGGCGGGACGGAGGGTCGGGGCGGGTAGATGTAGTTCCAGATCCCGCCCGTGAACTCGCCCGGATCGCGGGCGCGCACCGGCTCGAGCTGGGAGGTGACGCTGTAGCGGGGGCCGACCTCGACCTGGCCGTTGTTGACGCGGGTCTGGAAGCGGTCGAGCGGGCGCACCGGTGGGCCGCCGATCACCTTGCCCTGGAAGTCGTACACGCCGCCGTGGCAGGGGCAGATGAAGTTGCCGGCCGCCTCCACGAAGCGCACCGGACATCCCGCGTGCGCGCAGCGCGTCGAGACCGCGATGTAGGTGTCCGGCTCCTCGCCGAGGTCGGGGCTTCCCCGGCGGATGTAGGCCGTGCTCTTGCCCGTCTCGCCGATGTCCTCGACGATCGTGATGATCGCCGGCTTGTAGCTGTCGGGCGCGAAGTCGCCGGTCTCGCCGACCGGTTGCCAGATCACCTCCTCCTCCTCGAACACGGGGGCGAGCGCGAAGCCCGCGGCGGGGAGCAGCACGGCGGCGGTCGCGATCCCCCCGACCGCCTGCCCGGCGACCGTGAAGGCCCGCCGCCGCGTCATCGACTCGCCCTCGAAGTAACCGGGCGGATCCGGCTTTGGCGGCGAGCCGTCCTCGCGCTTCTTGTCGGCTTCCTCAGCCAAGATCAGGCGGGTCCTCGGTGAAATCCAAGCCTACCGAGTCGGCTGCCGCTGCCAGCGGATCGGCGATTCCCGCCTTCGAGGCGCCCGAGCGCGCCCAGCCGAGCAGCGCGTCGGGCGCGTCGGGGCGCTCCTCGCGGAGCGCCGCCTTCGCTCCCTCGTGCTCATCGCCGCCTCCGACCGCGATCGCCACCGCGCAGGCGAGCCACAGCGCCTCGGCGGCCCGGGCGATGTCAGCCGCGTGTGCCTGCGCCGAGAGGCTGATCAGGTCCGAAAGCTCGCGCACCGCCTCGAGGTCGCCGAGGGCGGCGAGGCGGTCGAGCCCGCGCGCGTACAGATAGTCGCCGGCGAGCAGCTCGAGGTCGCGGTCGGCGCCGACCACCACGCGCGGATCGCCGTAGTGGAGCAGGTAGCCCTCGCGGATCGACTCGACCAGCAGCGCGTAGTCGTCGGGCGCGGCCGCGGCGCGGCGGCCCGCGGCGACGAGCAGCCCGAGCACGGGGACATCCTCGGCGTTGCGGACGTGCGGCGAGATCACCGAGTCCTCGCCGCGCAGCTGCTCGGCGAGCCGCGCCAGGACGTCGACGGGGCTCACGCGAGCGCCTCCTCGAAAGCCTCCGCCGCGGCCGCGATCGTGCGGTCGATCGCCGCCTCGTCGTGGGAGAGCGAGACGAACCAGGCCTCGACCTGCGACGCCGGCGAGTAGACGCCGCGCTCCAGCAGCGCGCGGCAGAAGCGCGCGTGGGCTTCGAGATCGCACGCCGTGGCGCCCGCGAAGTCGCGCACCGGCTCGGCGCTGAAGAACACCGTCAGCAGCCCGCAGGCCGAAACGACCTGCACCGGTCGATCGCCCGCCGTCTCGCGCAGGCCGGAGGCGAGCCGGCCGGTCAGCCTGCCGAGCTCCCCGTACGCACTCGCGTCGAGCTTGCGAAGCGTGGCGAGCCCGGCCGCGACCGCAAGTGGGTTCCCCGACAGGGTGCCGGCCTGGTAGACGTCTCCGGCCGGGGCGATCCGCTCCATCAGCTCGCGGCGCCCGCCGTACGCGGCCGCGGGCAGGCCGCCGCCCAGCACCTTGCCCATCAGCGTGAGGTCGGCCTCGACCCGGTACAGCTCCTGCGCGCCGCCGCGCGCGACGCGAAAGCCGCTGATCACCTCGTCGAGAACGAGCAACGCCCCGTGATCGTCGGCCTGGGCGCGAAGGAAGTCGAGAAAGCCCTTCTCGGGCAGGACGACGCCCATGTTCGCCGGCAGCGGCTCGGCGAGGATCGCCGCCACGGGGCGCTCCCCGAGCGCGGCCGCGACCGCGTCCTCGTCGTTCCACGGCACAACGACCGTGTCCGCGGTCTGACCCGCTGTGACGCCGGGGCTCGCCGGGATGCCCTGGGTGGCGAGCCCCGAGCCCGCCTCGGCGAGCAGGCCGTCGACGTGCCCGTGGTAGGCGCCGGCGAACTTCACCACCACCTCGCGCGCGCTCGCCGCGCGGGCGAGGCGCACGGCGCTCATCGTCGCCTCGGTGCCGGAGCTGACCATGCGCAACATCTCGACGGAGGAGAAGCGGGTCGCCACCTCCGCGGCGAGCTGGACCTCGGCGGCGGTCGGGGCTCCGTAGCTCGTCCCGCGCCCCGTCGCCTCGCGCACGGCGTCCACCACGGCGGGGTCGGCGTGGCCGAGGATCAGCGGTCCCCACGAGCCGACGTAGTCGAGGTAGCGGTTGCCGTCGACATCAATCAGCTCGCACCCCTCTCCGCGCTCGACGAAGATCGGGTCGCGCCCGATCGAGCGCATCGCGCGGACCGGCGAGTTGACGCCGCCGGGAAGCAGCCCGAGCGCCTGGCGGTAGAGCTCCTCAGACCGCCGGGTGTCGAGCGCAGACGCGGAGCGCGCCTCGCTCAGCGCGCCTTTGCCTCCTCGAGCACGCCGGCATGCTCGTGCTCCCAGCGGGCGTAGTCGTCGACGAAGTAGTGCAGGCGGACCTTCTTGAACTCGGTCGAGGAGTAGAGGACCGCCCGATCGTCGCCGTGCAGCGTGTGCTCGTCGGCGATCCAGTCGAGGATCGCGTCGCACTCCTCCTTCGAGCGCCCGTGCGCCATCGTGAAGACGCTGTACGGCCAGTCGGGATAGGTGGGGCGCTGGTAGCAGTGCGAGATCCCACGCACCGCCGCCATCCGCCTCCCGGTCTCGAGGATGCGGTCCTCGGGGACCCGCCACACGCCCATCCCGTTGGCAGAGAAGCCGGCGCGACGGTGGTAGAGGATTGCAGCGACGCGGCGCAGCAGCTTTCGATCGACCATCCCACGCAGGTGCTCGAGCAGGTCGGCCGGCGTCATCCCCGCCTGCTCGGCGGCGCTGTCGTAGGGGCGGTCGACGACATCCATCGGGCCCTGGAGGGCGCGGATCACGGCCACGTCGCGCTCGTCGTAGGGCTGCGCCTCGAGCTCGCGCGGTGGCGCGACGTCGACCTCGGTGGCGAGTGCCTTGGTCCCCTGCTCCATCTCCAGGTTCATGTTGATCTTGAACAGGGTCAGGGTGGGGAGCTGGCGAATCGACTCGGCGCCGGTCAGCCGCCTCACCACCTGGAGCGTTCCCTCCAGGCCGAGCTCCGAGTCCGGGGCGGTGGCGATCGTGAACCAGAGGTTGAACTCGTGCGTGCGCAGGTAGTTGTGCGAGACGCCGGGATGCTCGTTGATGATCCCGGCCGCCCGGTGCGGGTTCTCCGAGTCGACCTTGGCGGCGACCAGCATCGAGCTGTAGCCGAGCGCGCGCGTGTCGAAGATCGGCGTGATCTCGCGGATGATTCGCTCGTCGAGCAGGCGCCGGGTGCGCGCCTTGACCTCATCCCTCGCGAGCCCGGCCTCGGCGGCGATCAGCTCGTAGGGCTCCGGCGCGAGCGGAAAGCTCGACTGGAGCAGATTCATCAGCCGCTTGTCGGTTTCGTCCAGCGGGACCGCCGCGCCGCCGGCGCGGGAGCGAACCTTGGGGCGGGCTACAGCCACGCTGCCGCCTGCCTCGCGCCTACAGCCACTCCGCAGCCTGCTTCGCGTAGTAGGTGAGGATGATGTCCGCCCCGGCGCGCCGGATGCCGGTGAGGGTCTCGAGCACCGCCTTCTTCTCGTCGATCCAGCCGGCCTCGGCGGCGGCCTTCAGCATCGAGTACTCCCCCGAGACGTGGAAGGCGGCCACCGGCGCGCCGGTCGCCTCCTTCACCCGCCGCACGACGTCGAGGTAGGGGGTGGCCGGCTTCACCATCAGCACGTCGGCTCCTTCGTCGAGGTCGAGCTGCGCCTCGCGCACCGCCTCGGCGGCGTTGGCGGGATCCATCTGGTAGCCGCGGCGATCACCGAACTCCGGCGTCGACTCCGCGGCATCGCGGAACGGCCCGTAGAAGGCGGAGGAGTACTTGGCACTGTAAGCGAGGATCGGAAGCGAGGTGTGGCCCAGCCCGTCGAGCTGGGAGCGGATCGCGCCGACCCGCCCATCCATCATGTCCGACGGCGCGATCGCGTCGGCCCCCGCCTCGACGTGCGAGATCGCCGTCTTCCCGAGCAGCTCGAGCGTGGTGTCGTTGTCGACCTCGCCGTCCTCGCGCACGACGCCGCAGTGGCCGTGCGAGGTGTACTCGCACAGGCACACGTCGGTGATCACGAGCAGTTCCGGGTGGGCGTCGGTCAGCGCCCGCACCGCCATCTGCACGACGCCCTCGTCGTCGTAGGCGCCCGAGGCCATCTCGTCCTTCTCGGCCGGGATCCCGAACAGGATCACGGCGCGCACCCCGGCCGCGACCACCTCGCCAGCCTCGCCGACCAGCTCCGAGATCGAGAAGCGCTCCACGCCCGGCATCGAGGCGACCGGCTCGCGCACACCCTCGCCGGAGACCACGAACAGCGGCTGCACGAGGTGCGCCGGCGAGAGCTCGGTCTCGCGCACCAGCTCGCGAAGCGCGTTCGTCCTGCGCATGCGGCGCATGCGCGTGGCGGGAAAGCTCACGCAGTGGATTCTACGGTTGCCGGGCCGTCAGCCCTAGGGCGGTTGGATTCATGCGAAGCGCCGCAGCGCGAGCCGCGCGAGGGCGCAGTAGGCGAGCGTGATCAGCGCCAGGTGGAGCAGCGGTAGCCACAGCGAGGGCCCGGCGGCGTCGAGCGCGCCCGACATCGCGTCGAGCGCGGGGGCGAAGGGGAACAGCGCCGCGACCACCTCGATCACGTCGAACAGGGTCGGGCTGACGGTTCCCGAGGGCACGAGCGAGAGGAAGGCGATCGGGAGCGAGATCATGAACGCGAGCAGCGAGCTGGCGCGGACCTCGCGCGCGGCGCCGCCGATCGCCGCGCCGAAGGCGGCGAAGCCCGCCCCGCCGGCCGCGATCGCCGGCAGCCACAGCGGGAAGCGTCCCCAGTCCAACGGCAGGAACAGCTCCAACCCCGCCAGCATCACCAGGGTCACCACCAGCGAGCACGCGATCCCGAGAAGCACCTTCTCGGCAAGCAAGGAGCTTTGCCCGACCAGGCCCCGGGTGAGCCGCGGGAACGCGTTCTCCTCGCGCTCCAGCGCCAGCGAGCCGGCGACCAGCAGCACGGTGACGAACATCAGAGTCACCGTCGCCGCGACCGAGATCGCGAACGCGTCGAGCGACGGCGCGTCGCCGGAGACGACCTCCTTCCGCACCTCGATCGGCTGCGCGACCGCCCCGAGCAGCGGCAGCGCGAAGTCGAGGTTCTCGCGCGCCAGATCGCCGAAGCGGATCACGCGCTCGACCGCGGCCTGCTCGTCCGCGGGCAGGTCCTTGCGGATCTGCTCGAGGATCTGGCCGGAGCGCTCCAGGCCGAGGATGTCGATCGTCTGGCCGAGGAAGCTGAACTCGCCTCCCCCGACCAGCAGGTCGAGGTAGCTCCCGGCCTGTTTGGAGACCTGCCGGGAGATCAGCAGGTTCGCCTCCGTGATCAGCGACCGGATGCGGTCGTCGACGATCTGGCCCTTCACCGGGTCCTCCTCGTTGACAAGTACCTCGACCGTCGGCTCCTCGGGGTTCAGGGTCTGGAGCGATTGGAGCTTGTCGACCAGGTCCGGCGGCAGGATCAGCGCGCCGAGCACGTCCCCGTCCTCCACCTTCTGGTGCGCCTCGGCGCGCGAGGACACGTCCACGCACTCGACGCGTGAGCACAGCTCCTCCTTCGCGTCGCCACTGGTCAGCCCCTGGTCCTCGCCGAACGACACCTGATCCTCCCCGGACACCTCGTTCAGGAACGCGATCCGCGGCTCCTCCGGGCTGCGTGAGAGCGCGAAGCCGATCAGCACGGCGATCGCCACCGGGTAGATGACGAGCAGCGCGCTGACCAGCGGCGAGCGGCGAAGGATCTGCAGGTCCTTGAGGAAGAGCCAGCGCATCGGTCCGGGTCAGTGGCCGCGGTGGTGGAGAAAGGCAACGAAGGCGGCCTCGAAGTCATCGCCCGACGCCGCCGGCCCCCCGGCGGCCGCGTCCGCCGCGACCGCGTCGTGGAGCTGGCGCGAGGTGCCGTCGAACAGCCGCTCCCCGTCGGCGAGCACGAGCAGGCGCTGCCCGTAGCGCTCCGCCTCCTGGATGTTGTGGGTCGAGAAGATCACGTTCGCCCCGGCGCCGGCCAGCCCGAGCACGAACTCCCACAGACGCTCGCGCTGGCGCGGATCGAGGCCAGCGCTCGGCTCGTCGAGCAGCAGCACCGCGGGCCGGGCGAGCAGGCCGATCGCGATGTTGACCCGCTGCTGGTTGCCGCCCGACAGAGCCCCGACCGGATCGTCGCGGCGGTCGGCGAGCCCGGTCCGCTCCAGCCACTCCTCGACCGTGGCATCGCCGTCGGGTATGCGCTCGAGGTGGGCAAAGAGGCGCAGGTTCTCGGCCACCGTCAGCCGCCGGTACAGGGCTGCTTGCTGCGGGATCCATCCGATCTCCCCCGGCGGGCGGCTCACCGTCCCCTCGTCCGGCTTCCAGACCACCGCCAGGATCGAGAGCATCGTCGTCTTGCCCGCCCCGTTCGGGCCGATCACCGCCAGCAGCTCGCCGCGGTGCGCCTCGAAGCTGACGCCACGAAGCGCCACCTGTTCGCCGAAGCGCTTGTTGAGGCCCCTGGCCTCGATCACCACGTCGCCGTTTCGGGACTCCTCCCCGCTCACGGCACCGAACGCTAGACGGTCCGGGCGGTCTATACGCTGGCCGGATGAAGGTCCTGTTCATCGGCGACGTGGTCGGAAAGCCCGGGCGCCTGGGGCTGGAGCGCGCGATGCCCGAGCTGCGCGAGCGCCACTCCCCCGACCTCGTGATCGCGAACGGCGAGAACGTCGCCGGGGGGCTGGGGATCACGGAGAAGACCGCCGCCCACCTCTTCGACGCCGGCGTCGACGCGATCACGACCGGAAATCACGTCTACCACCACCGCGAGTCCTACAGGTTCCTCGACGACGCGGATCGCGTCGTGCGCCCCGCCAACTACATGCACGGCAACCCCGGCCGCGGCTCGACCGTGGTCGAGGCATCGGGCCGGCGCGTCGGCGTGCTCAACCTGAGCGGCGCGCTCTACCTCAAGGTGGCGCGGCACCCGTTCAGCGAGGCCGACACGCAGCTCGACCAGCTGGCGGGCGAAGCGGACGCCGTGATCGTCGACTTCCACTGCGAGCTGACGAGCGAGAAGGTGGCGATGGGATGGCACCTCGACGGCCGCGTCGCCGCCGTGCTCGGCACGCACACCCACGTCCCGACCGCCGACGCGCGGGTGCTCCCCGGCGGCACCGCTTACATCTCCGACGTCGGCATGACCGGCTCGCGGGCCGGCGTGATCGGCGTGCGCCGCGAGCAGGCGCTCGAGGCCTTCCGGACGATGATGCCGATCCGCTTCGAGACCGCCGACGAGGACGTGTGGGTCAACGCGGTCGTGGTCGAGGTACGCGACGACGGCCTCGCCGACTCGATCGAGCAGGTGTTGATGCCGGCGCCGGAGTGAGAGCGGAATGACCGATTCCTTCAACCCCCGGGTGCTGTACCGCACGGTCCTGCTCGCCGCGGGACTGCTCGTTCTGGGGCTGCTGTTCCGCGAGCTGACGACGCTTCTGGTCGCTGTCCTGATGACCGTGCTGATCTCGATCCCGCTCGCCGGCGCCGCGACCGCGCTGGAGCGTTACCGCGTTCCCCGCCCGGTGGGTGCGGCCGCCGCCCTCCTGCTCGGACTCGGGGTTATCGCGCTGGTGTTCGCACTCCTGATCCCGTCCTTCGTCGACCAGACGAACGAGTTCGTAGACGCGGTCCCGGGGATCGTCGACGACCTGACCGCAGGCGTCGCCGACATCACCGGCAGCGAGCCCGAGGTGGTGGGCGAGGATGTCCAGAGCTTCCTCGAGGGCTACACGGAGGAGCCGGACCGCTTCCTCGGCCCGCTGACCTCGATCGGCTTGAACGTCGCGGCGGTGCTCGGGGCGATCCTGTTCATGCTCATCACCGCGATGTACATCGCGATCCGCCCGGAGCCGCTCGTGGACGGGATCCTCTCGCTCGTCCCGCCGGCGCGCCGCGACCTCGGCCGCCACATCATGGATCGCCTCCGCATCTCGTGGGTCGGCTGGATGCAGGGCGTCGTCGCCGACATGGTCATCTCCGGCGTCCTGCTCTACATCGGCCTGACGATCATCGGGCTCGACTTCGCGATCTTCTTCGCCGTCCTCACCGCGCTGCTCGTCGTGATCCCCTACTTCGGCGCGATCGTCGGCGCGATCCCGCCGACCCTGTTCGCGCTCACCGACTCCCCGGAGCAGGCGATCCTCGTGCTCGTGATCTACATCGCGGTGCAGCAGGTCGAGGGCAACCTGATCATCCCGCTGATCATGGCCAACCGGGTGAAGCTCCACCCCGCTCTGATCGCGATCGGCGTCCTCGTCGTCGGCCAGCTCTTCGGCTTCATCGGCCTCTTCGTCGCCGTCCCGATCATCTCCATGGCCGTGATCCTCTCCGAGGAGCTGTGGGTGAAGCCGACGGAGCAGCGGCATGGGATGAGGGAGGGGCTGCCGGTCAAATGAGCGCGCTACGCCGGGCTCGGCAGCCGTTGCTGCTAAGGTCGCCTCGTCAGGCCGGGCTGAGATCCGGCAAAGTCGTGCACAGCGCTCGCAGGGAGTCCTTGCCTAGTTGCATCTTCCGCGTTCGCAGCACACAACGTGGAAGGAATGAGATGCCTACTGGAACCGTGAAGTGGTTCAGCGACGACAAGGGCTTCGGGTTCATCACGCCCGAAGACGGCTCCGGGGACGACGTCTTCGTCCATCAGAGCGCGATCGTAAGCGAAGGCTTTCGCTCGCTCGCCGAGGGTTCGACCGTCACCTACGAGGTCGAGTCCAGCGACAAGGGCCCGCGAGCCGTCAACGTCCAAGCGACGAGCTAACCGCGCTCACAGCTACTTCGAACCACCGGCGCCCGCCAAACCGGCGGGCGCCGCTGCGTTCCGGCTGCGCGAGAGCCCCGCACCTCTCACAGAGGTGAGGCCGAGAAACACGAACGGCAAGAACCACACGATGTAGAGATAGAACCAATGCTCCGCCGTGATCTGGAGGGCGATCAGGATGGCGGCGGCGAGGGCGGCGATCTGGGGCAGGGTGCGGCGGCGGGGAATGAAGGCGACCAGGATCGCGAGGGCCGCGGTGGCGACCATGATCGCGATGCGGAGGGACTCGAGGTCGGGCTCCTGGCCCCAGATCGAGAAGGGGGAGTCGCGGGTGACCTGATTGTCGATCGTGCGCTCCCAGAACTTGGGCAGGCCGGGGTCGAGGATCGTTTGGAGCATGGCGAGGGCGCCGACGCCGAGCAGCGCGAGCGCGAACAGCGCCAGCGCGCTGAGGCGGCGGCGCCCGAGAGGCCCTTCGCCCGTCTCCGGATCGGGTGAGAGCAGGCCGGTGCGCGGGCCGGCTGCGAACAGCGGGGCGAGCGCGAGCGGGGCGAACTTGGTCAGGGCCGCGAGCGCGGTCATCGCCCCGCGGCCCACCGGCGACGCGATCAGCAGCAGCGCCGCGAGCAGCAGCGCCGCGAGCAGCGAGTCGTTGGCGTTCGACTGCATGACGTAGCCGGTGTAGGGATAGGCGACCCAGGCGAAGGCGAGGATCACCCCGAGGTCGCGGCCCTCGCTGCCGGGCCGCATGCGGCGGCCGAGCAGGAGCAGCAGCCCCACGACGGCGAGGTCGAAGAAGATCGCGGCGGCGTGCGCGGCCGGGAGCTCGTCCCACTCCCCCGACCACGTGAAGATCTGCTCGAAGGGCACGTAGAGATACGAGTTGACCGGCCCGTAGGTGTCGCCGAACGTGTTGTCGTCGGGGTACGCGCTGGGGCCGTAGAGGGGATCTCCGTCCACCGCCTTGTCCGCGCCCACAACGCCCGAGTAGCCGACGTCGATCACGCCGGAGTCGGCGACGTTGAGCGCGATCCGAAAGCCGACCAGAAACGCGGCCGCGACCGCCAGCCACACGATCGGCGCCGCCGGGCGCAGGCCCGCCGCCGGCCCGCGGAGGCCGATCCACAGCATCCGCGCGAGCAGGTAGAGCAGCACCGGGTAGGCGAGCGGGACCGAGATCCCGATCTCGCCGCGGTTGAAGAAGAGGTGCGAGATCCCGAAGCCGAGCAGGACCAGCAGGTCGACGTGGACGAGCCGCCACGGCCGGCGCCACTCGAACAGCCCCAGGAAGAAGAGAGCGCACAAAGGAAGCCAGATGTAGGGCGCGTTCAGCTTGTGGCCGAAGGAGCCGCTGTAGCCGCGCGCCATCTGCCACGCGACCTGGTCGCCGGTCCACGACTCGTCCACGCTCGCGGTCGGATCGTCGACCAGGACCTGGGCGACCTCGCGCCCGCCGGAGAAGTAGCCGATCTGCCACTGGACCGGCCGCTTGGCCTCGGCCGAGACGTCGAGCGCGCCGTAGCGCTCGCGGGTCTCGGCGACCCTGGGGTCCCGGTTCGCGATCCGAATCGCCTCGCGGGGCCCGATCGCATAGCCCTTGGGCCTCTTGGGCAGGTCCTCCGAGATGTCGAGCCGGGGAGCGGTCGACCCCGGCGTCCCCGCGGACTGAGCCGCAACCGCGGGGACAAACAGGAGCAGAGCCGCGACTGCAAGCGCGGCCGCGCTCAGTCCCTTCCGAACGTCCACAGCTTGTTGCCGATGAAGTTGACCGGCATCGCCAGCGCGACCGCGAGCGCCTGCGAGGGGAGCTCGGCCGCGCCCGCCACGTCGACGAGCAGCGAGAGGGCGATCAGGTTCACGCCCAGCGCCACGAGGCTGACGGCGAAGAAGCGCGCCGCCTGGAAGCCGGCGTGGCCCTCGGTTGCGCGGAAGGTCCAGTGGCGGTTCCAGAAGAAGTTGTTCATCACCGCGACGCAGAAGGCGCCGATCGCGCCGGGGATGTGGTGAACGCCGAGCAGCTCGACCAGGACGCCGAACACAGCCAGGTTGACCACGTAGCCCGTCGCGCCGACGACGCCGAACTTGAACAGCTGCACCCAGTTCGCGGGCTTTCGCGTCCCGAGGTGGACGCGGCGGATCAGCTGCCAGGTCCACTCGGCCGCGGTCGTGGTTTCGTCCGCGGTCGCCTCCTCCACGGGCTTCATCGGACCGCCGCCACCTCGGCCTCCGCACCGACGCCGAAGTGCTCCAGCACCAGCCCGGAGACGTCACGAAGCGTCCACTGCTCGCGCCGCCCCGCGGCTCCCGGCTCGAGCCCGACGAGCAACAGCGGCCCCAGCGAGTCGCCGGCGTGGAGCGAGCCGTGGCTGCCCCCACCGATATGCGAGGCGCCACCCCAGTCGATGCACTCGTAGCCCTTGGCGAGCGAGCAGACGATGTCGCCCGCGTGGGGCGCGGTCAGCGCCGACCACAGGCGGGCGAGCGCGTCGGGATAGGTGTCGCTCTCGAAGCGCCCGCCGCTGACCTCGGCGCCGAGCACGCTCAGCTCGCCGTCGATGTCCCAGTGCCTCCCGCGCCGATCCTCCACTCCCACGCCGGGGCGGAAGATCAGGTCGCCGGCCTCGCTCTCCACCACGACCTCGAGGTCCTCGCCGAGCGGCGCTCCGGTCCCCATCCGCTCCGCCGGGATCCCGTCGCCCGCACTCACCCAGCCGATCAGCTCCACCCCCGACAGCTCCCCGAGCCGCTTTCGCACCGCGGCGTGCGACCGGGTGTGGCGGCGCCCCTCCTCGAGCACGTACACATATCCGGCCCGCGAGCTGGGGCTGACCGCGAGCTCGGCGTCCTCCGGCCGGGCGCTGTTCGGCTGCAGGACGCGCCACTCCTCACCGAGCGCCCCGGCGAGCGGAAGCGGCCAGTCGACGTCCACCTGCGCGTGGTCGGCGAGCAGGATCACGGCGTGCTCGGAGAGGAACGCGTCGAGCCCGCCGGCCGCCTCGACCACCCGCTCGAAGCACGCGTCGGCGTGCGAGATCGACTCGATCGACTCCCCCGGCCCGGCGCGGTGCGAGTGGTAGTCGTTGTCGGGCAGGCCGAGCAGCAGGAAGTCGTACAGGTCCTGCTCCACCAGCTCCACCCCGACACAGGCCGAGTACTCGTCCCGCGTCCCGGGCCGCGCCAGGGTGGGGCGGCAGGGCACCTTGCGGCTCGCGTAAAGCTCGCCGTAGAAGAGCTCGTCCGGGCCCCACACCGCGTGATGGAACTTCGCCGCCTCGGCCATGCGGCGCAGCAGGCCCTCGAGCCCCAGCTCGTGGCGGTGGCGCCCCCGGTAGATCAGAAACGGCGTGCACGCCGTCCGCACCCCCGCGTCCTCCAGCCGCTCGAACACGGTCTCCACCTCGTGCGAGAGGTGGGCCATGTTCATGTTGTAGACGGTGTCGTACAGGGTGCGAAAGAGCCCGAATGCGCGAGTCGCCTCGAGCGAGGAGCCGTACTCGACGTAGCGGCGCTCTACCCGGTGGTACCAGTTCATCCCGCTGACCCCGTGGCGATCCGGGCCGACCCCGGTGGCGATCTCCGAGCAGGCGACGGGAGTGACGGAGGGAAAGCTGGAGACGCAGTCGCGAATCAGCGTCCCGCGCTCGATCAGCTTCTTAAACGTGGGGGCGGCGCCGGCCTCCACCGCACGCTCCAACATCTCCGTGTGCAGGGAGTCGACGACGACCAGCATCAGCTTTCGCGCAGAGGCGCTCATCGCAGTCCCAGCTTCGGGGGGAAGCGGCCGCCGTCCACAACGTCGTCCGGCTTGGGTGGGAACATGTGTTCGTGCAGGAGTATGCCCGCTACCGTTACCGCCTCTACCCGACGTCCGCGCAGGACCATGCACTCTGGCGTTGGGCGGGCTGCGCGCGAGTGATCTGGAACGCCGCCCTGGAGCAGCGCCAAGTGGCGTGGCGCATGCGCAAGATCACACTCCGCTACACCGCCCAGGGAGGAACGGAGCTGACGGAAGCCAAACGGGCCCTGCCGTGGCTTCGCGAGCCGCACGCGGATGTGCTTCAGCAGGCACTCCGCGACCTTGACCGGGCCTTCGTGCGCTTCTTCCGAAGCCAGGCCCGCTACCCGCGCTTTCGCCGCAAGGGAAGACGGGAGAGCTTTCGCATCCAGAGCCGCCCCCGCAAGGGGGAGATCGCCGTGGGGCGCATCTCGCGCCGCTGGGGCGAGGTCAGGGTGCCGAAGCTCGGCTGGGTGCGCTTTCGCTGGTCGCGAGGGCCCCGGGGTGAGATCAAGCACCTGACGGTATCGCGCGATCCGCTCGGGTGGCACGTCTCGCTGTGCTGCGAGAGCGAGTCCGCTGAGCCGGCGCTTCATTCCGGTCCTCCGGTGGGGATCGATCGAGGGGTTGCCGCAACGGTCGCGCTTTCCACCGGAGAGCTTCGCTCCTGCCCGACCCTTCCGTCCGGACAGGCGGAGCGGCTTCGTCGCCTTTGTCGTCGGGCGGGACGCCAGGAGACGGCGCGGCGGCGCAGGTTGCCAGGCCAGCGTCGGCGCTCGCAACGACACCACCGCACCCTTGAGACGATCGCGCAGCTCAGGGCCCGCGAGGCGCGCATCCGCCGGGACTTCCTGCACAAGTTCTCGACCGACATCGCCCAGAACCACGGCGTTGTCGTGATCGAGGGCCTCCGGATCGCAGAAATGACCCGCTCGGCCCAGGGAACCCGTGACGCTCCCGGCACGCGCGTGCGGGCCAAGGCGGCGCTCAACCGCTCGGTGCTGGCCCAAGGCTGGGGCGAACTTCGCCGCCAGCTCGACTACAAGCTCGCCCGCTCGGGCGGGCGGCTGGTCGAGGTGCCGGCGCCCTACACGAGCCAACGCTGCGCCCGCTGCGGCACAATCGATCCGCGCTCGCGGCGCTCTCAGACGGAGTTCGCCTGCCTTGCCTGCGGGCATCGGGCCAACGCCGACGTGAACGCGGCCCAGAATATTCTCGCGGCCGGACTTGGCCGTGACAGCGCGTGGAGCCCTCTGCGAAGGCATGGCGAGGAAGCGCGAACCGCCCCATTGGAGGTCGCCGACTGTGCAGCCTGAGCCAGCTCCGGCGGCCCACGGGGAATCCCCAGCACTTATGTCTGGGGAGGAGGTCAACGCAGCACGCGGAGGCCCTCGTACTTGCGCCCCTCGCGCCGGCGGCGGGCGATCGCCAGCCACACGACGGCGACGAGCGCGACCAGCGCGACCGGGGGGGTGACAACCGAGAGCCCCGCGAGCACCGCGGCTCCGACGATCGCGTACGCCGCGAGCGCGCCGGCCGAGGCGCCGCCTTGCGCCCGCGCAGCGGCGCCCCTCACGACGCCCTGCGCAACGGACAAGGCGAGCAGAGCGATCAGGGCGCCGACCGGCAACCCCGGCCACGCAGGATGGTCCTCGGCGGCGAGCGAGGCCCCGAACAGCACCGCTCCCCCGACCACGCCGAGCGCGAGCAGCAGGTAGCCGAGCGCGCCGGGGCGGTCGCCGGGGCCGGTCGCGCCGTCCAGCGCGCCGGCGAGCGCTCCCGCGGCCAGCGCCAGCCCGATCCCCTGGCAGGTGGCGAGGAAGAGGTCCATCAGCCGCGCTTCACCCAGCGCTCCCGTCGATCTCCAGCGAGCGCGCGAAGACGTCGTCGTGCTCGACCCGGAACGAGTCCTCGAAGCCCGCCCCGGCGTTGCCGCTCAGGTACCGCTTCGTGGTTGCGACCGCGTTGGCGGGCATCCGGGCGATCTCGGCCGCGATCTCGAGGGCGCGCGCGACGAGCTGCTCGCCGGGGACGACCTCGGTCACCAGCCCGATCGCCTTCGCCTCCTCGGCGTCGATCCGCCGCCCCGTGAGGCACAGCTCGCGGGCGCGTCCGTGTCCGATCAGCCACCGCAGCGGCGTGAACAGCGGGGGTGCGCCCAGCTTGATCTCGGGATGCCCGAACGAGGCCACGGGCGCGGCGATCCTGATGTCACACAGGGTCACGAGGTCGAGCCCGCCGGCGACCGCCACCCCGTTGATCGCGGCGATCACGACCTTGGGGTAGCTCCACAGGTTGCGGTGGTAGCGCGCCGACACCGGGACGACCCGCTCGCGCTGCTCCGGGTCGGCCAGCTCGCTGAGGTCAAAGCCTGCGCAGAAGGCGCTCCCCGCCCCGGTTATCACGACGGCCCGCACCCCGTCCTCATCGACCCATTCCTGGAGCTGCGCGTCGAAGGCCTCGAGCAGCTCGCGCGACAGCGCGTTGCGCTTCTCGGGGCGCTGGAGCGTCAGCAGGGCGACGCCGTCCGCGGGCGCTTGCGTTTCCAGAAGCGGGCTGTCGGCAGGCATGGGAAGGCGCTCGTGAGCCGAGCAAGGCTAGCGGGAGCACGACCCCGCCACCTGCATGTGCGCAGGCGCCGCTAGCCGCGCAGCCGGTCCGTCTCGCGGCGTTCTATCAGGCAGCGCCGGTCCGTATTCGGCACACTTGGCGCGTGGCCGGCCGAGGCCAGAGCTCACGGGAACCCGAGCGGCGCGCCGGCGCGGCGCCTCCGCCCCACCGCCGCGCGCACACGAGCGCGCGCGACTTGGAGCGCTACGCGGGCCTGTTCGCGGCGCGCACCCAGGTGATGCGCTCCTCGGCGATGCGCGACCTGATGGCGATCACCGCGCGCCCCGAGGTGATCTCGCTCGCCGGCGGGCTTCCCGACACCTCGAGCTTCCCGCCCGAGTCGTTCGCCGCGCAGATGACCCGGATCGCGCAGGAGTCCTCCGCCGAGGCGCTCCAGTACGGGCCGACCGAGGGCTTCGATCGCACCAAGAAATGCATCCGCGAGCTGATGGCGGCCGAGGGGATGGAGCCCGACCCCGACGACGTGATCGTGACCACGGGCGGCCAGCAGGCGATCGACCTGGTGACGAAGACGCTCGTCGATCCCGGCGACCCGGTGATCTGCGAGGGGCCGACCTACCCCGGCGCGGTGCCGGTGTTCTGCTCCTATGAGGCGGACACCCACCAGGTGGAGATGGACGCCGACGGGATGCTGGTCGACGAGCTGGAGGCGCTGCTCGACCGACTCGAGGCCGAGGGGCGCCGCCCGAAGTTCATCTACTCGGTGCCGAGCTTCCAGAACCCGGCCGGGGTGTCGCTGTCGGCGGAGCGGCGCCGGCGCCTGGTCGAGATCGCGCGCGAGCGCGAGGTGCTGGTGGTCGAGGACAACCCCTACGGGCTGCTGCGCTACGAGGGCGAGCCGCTCCCGCCCCTTTACCAGCTCGACGGCGGCGACTACGTGATCTACATCGGCACTTTCTCGAAGGTCCTCTCGCCGGGGATCCGGCTCGGGTGGTGCGTGGCACCGCCCCCGGTAATGGAGAAGATCGTGCTCGGGAAGCAGGCCGCCGACCTCTGCACCTCGACCCTCACGCAGTACTTCGTCAGCGAGTACTTCGCCGAGGGGCGGTGGCGCGAGTACATCGACAACCTGGTCGGGATCTACCGCTCGCGTCGCGACGCGATGCTGGAGGCGCTGGAGCGCTACTTCCCCGAGCAGGCCGAGTGGACCGAGCCGGGCGGCGGCCTGTTCGTGTGGGCGACGCTCCCCGACTACATCGACACCGGCGACCTGCTGGCCAAGGCGCTGCGCGAGGACGTCGCTTTCGTACCCGGCAGCGCCGCCTACGTCGATGGACGCGGCTCCAGCTCGATGCGGCTCAACTTCTCCGGCTCCAACGAGGCCGAGATCAGCGAGGGGATCAGGCGCATCGGCAAGGTCGTATGGGAGCAGGTGGCGCTGTACGAGACGATCACCGGCGAGCATCGCGTCGCCCCGCCCCACGAGCCCGACACGGAGGAAGCGGACGTGCTGCCGCTACGCCGTCGCGAGCAGCGCGGCAAGCCGGGATGAAGGTCACCGTGCTCGCGGGCGGGCGCTCGCTGGAGCGCCAGGTCTCGCTGAAGTCGGGGGCGCGGGTCGAGGACGCGCTCCGCTCGCTCGGCCACGAGGTGACGCAGATCGACCCGGGCGGGGATCTGGTCAGCCGCCTCAAGGCCGAGCGGCCCGAGGTCGTGTTCATCGCCCTGCACGGCCCGGGGGGCGAGGACGGGACTGTCCAGGGGCTGCTCGAGATCCTGGGCATCGCCTACACCGGACCGGGAGTCGGCGCGTGCATCCGCTGCATGGACAAGGTCGCCTCGAAGCAGGCGCTGCGAGGCGCCGGGATCCCGACGCCCGACTGGTTCGCGTTCAACGCGCAGGCGTTCCAGGGGCTGGGCGCGGCCGACGCCCTCGAGGAGATCGAGGCCCAGCTCGGCTTTCCGCTCGTCGTCAAGCCCGCCGCGCAGGGCTCCTCGCTGGGGGTGGAGTTCGCGGCCGAGCGGAGCGCCGTGCCGCAGGCCCTCGTCGCGGCGCTCAGCTACGACGACCGGGTGCTGCTTGAGCGCTACGTCAAAGGCCGTGAGCTGGCGGTCGGGATCCTCGACGGCGAGCCACTTCCGATCGTCGAGGCGATCCCGAAGCAGGAGGACTTCTTCAACTTCGAGGCCCGGTACGAGATCGGCCGCACCGATTACGTCTGCCCCGCCGAGCTCTCAGACGACGAGACAGCCGCGGTCCACGACGTCGCGCGGAGGACATGGGAGGTGCTCGGAGTTCAGGGCTTCGCGCGCGTTGATCTGATGCTCGGCGAGGCCGAGGGCCACCAGGTGCTGGAGGTGAACGCGATCCCCGGGCTCACCGACACCTCGCTGTTCCCCCAGGCCGCCGAGGCCAGCGGTCTGTCCTTCGAGGACTTGTGCGCGCGAATCGTCGAGCTGGCGCTGGAGCGCCGGCGCGCCTCGGCTCCGCTGCCGGGCTGAGGCGCCCGAGTCGCTCAGGGTGTCACTGCTCGCCGGAGGCGAAGTCCTCTGGCGTGACCTCGTCGAGGAAGTCCTTGAACTTCTCGACGACCTCCTCGGTGTCCTCGACCTCGTGCTCGAACTCGATCGAGGACTCCTCGATCACGTCGTCGGCGGCGAAGATCGGGGCGGAGGTGCGCACCGCGAGCGCGAGCGCGTCCGAGGGCCGCGAGTCGATCTCCATCTCAGAACCGTTGACCGAGATCGTGATCGAGGCGTAGAAGGTGTTGTCGCGCAGCTCGGTCACCGAGACCCGCTCGCACTTCGCGTCGAACTGCTCGAGCAGCTCGCTGAGCAGGTCGTGGGTCATCGGCCGCGGCGTAGAGGCGCCCTGGAGCCTCATCAGGATCGCCGCCGCCTCGGGGTGGCCGATCCAGATCGGCAGAAACCGGTTCCCGTCCACGGTCTTCAGCAGCACGATCGGCTGCTTGCCGACCATGTCGAAGCTCACTCCGTAGATTTGCATCTGCTGCACGGTCAACTCCGCTGCCCTCGGGGACACGGCCATTATAGGTACGGGGCTCCGCTTCGCTAGAGCGGCGTCCTGGGACAATGGCCCCATGTCCGACTGTCGCCAGCAGGTGTGGATCGATGCTCCCGTCGAGGTCGTTTGGGACCTGATCGCCGATGTCGACCGCCATCCGGAGTGGTGGCCGCGGGTGGTCGAGGTGGAGTGCGAGGGCCTGGAGGAGGGCTGCGTCTACCGCGAGGTGCTCCAGACCCCGATCGGCAAGGACGAGATGCAGCTGCGCGTGGACGAACTCGAGGATTGCAGCCAGTTCCTGATCCGCTGCATCAACACCGGCACCTTCGTCCGCTTCGCCCTCACCGGGGCGCAGGACGGGACCTTCGTGGACGGGGGGATGGGAATGGACCCGCAGGGAGCCTTCAGCCGGGTCTTCGACGCGGTGGCGGGCAAGCGCTACTTCCGCGCCTGGCTCGCACAGTCGCTGGAGGCGATGCGGGAGACGGCCGCCGAGCGGGCGCGGACGGGCAGCGAGGCGGGCACCCCGTAGCAGCGCCCGTCTCGGGGTGTTAGCCTGCCGCAGGGGTTGGGAGCGACCACCGGGGACGTGAGAGACCGAAGCCGCAGGGAAAAGGGGTTGAGGAGGACGGCGAGGCCGTCCCGACTCGCTGCGGGCGTGCTCGCCGCCGTGGCCCTGCTGGCAACCGCCGCCGGCTCCGCCTCCGCGAAGTCCGACCTGCCCGAGATCGACCTCGCGAACGCCGACCGCTGCGACTTCATCGCGAGCCCGGGGAACCGGCTCTGCCTGCTGCCGTTTCCGAACGACTACTACACGGTCAGGGACAAGCGCAGCGCGACCGGCCGGCGGGTGAACCTCGAGACCGCAGCGATGCCGGCGAACGTGGCCGGCACGCACATCGACGCGGCGCCGTACAACCTCAACGACGGCTTCAGCCCCGGGCAGCCGATCGTGCTGCAGGTGCCCGGGCTCGACAGCACCGAGGCGCTTGCGGCGACCGGCGCTGTCCCGATCAACCACATCGGTCAGTTCAAGCAGAAGCGGCAGCCGATCGTCCTGATCGACGCCGAGACCGGCAAGCGGTGGCCGATCTGGGCGGAGATCGACTCCAACGCGACCAACCCCGACGACGTGGCGCTCCTGATCCACCCGGCGAAGAACCTCCACGCCAAGCATCGCTACATCGTCGCGCTGCGCGACCTGAAGACGGCCGAGGGTGACGAGATCCCCGCCCCGGCGGCGTTCCGCTACTACCGCGACGACGTGGCATCGGATCAAGGCGCGATCGAGAAGCGCCGCGCCGACTACGAGCGCATCTTCCGGACCCTGAAGCGAGCGGGCATCGGGCGGCAGAGCCTGTACCTCGCCTGGGACTTCACCGTGGCGAGCGACAACAACATCGCCGCTCGGCTGCTGCACATGCGCGACGAGGCGTTCGCGCTCCTCGGCGACAGGGACCTGGACAACAAGAAGGTCCAGGGAAGCGCTCCCGCGTTCGCGGTCGACGAGGTGACCGACTTCACGCCGGCCCAGAACGCGGACATCGCCCGCGAGGTCACGGGCACGGTGGCGGTGCCGTGCTTCCTCGTACCCGACTGCTCGCCGGGCGCGCACTTCCAGCTCAACGGCAAGGGGCTTCCGACCCGGAACGGCACCTGGGACGCCAACTTCAGGTGCATCATCCCGCGCTCCGCGGTGGGCGGTGCGCCCCCGGCACGGGTCTCGCTGTACGGGCACGGCCTGTTCGGAGGCGTGTCCGAGCTCAGCTCGGACCTCCTGCAGGGCTTCGCGGGCGACCACAACTTCATCCTCTGCGCGACCCCCGAGATCGGCATGTCCTCGGCCGACGTCCCCAACACCTTCGCGACCATCCTCAACGACCTCTCGAACTTCCCTGACCTGACCGACCGCACCCAGCAGGGGCTCCTCAACGAGCTGTACCTGGGCCGCACGCTGATCCACCCCGACGGGTTCAGCGCCCACCCGGCCTTCCACGTGGACGGTACGGCGGCCACGGCGCCCGTGATCGACACCAGCCACCTGTACTACGAAGGCAACAGCCAGGGCGGCATCCTGGGAGGGGCGCTCACCGCTGTGGCCCCGGACTTCACCCGCGCGGTGCTCGGGGTGCCGGGCATGAGGTTCTCGCTGCTGCTGCCGCGCGCGACCCCGTTCGACGCGTTCGCGTCCGTGCTGTACCCGAACTACCCCGACCAGCTCGCCCGCCCGCTGGCCATCTCGCTGACCCAGATGCTGTGGGACCGCTCGGACCCGAACGGCTACGCGCACCGGATGACCACCCACCCGCTGCCGGACACCCCGAAGCACAAGGTCTTCATGAGCGTGGCCTTCGGCGACCACCAGGTGACGAACTTCGCCGCCGACGTGGAGGCGCGCACGATCGGCGCGTCCACACACGTGCCGATCCTCGACCCCGGTCGCTGGCCCAGCGTGGACGTGCTGTGGAACGTTCCGACTATCAAGAAGTACCCGTTCAAGGGCTCGGCGATCGTCTACTCCGACATCGGCCCTGTACGGCCCGACCCGAACGACCCGGGCGAGATGATCGGCACGCCACCTCCACCGCTCGAGAACATCCCCAACCGCGCCGGCGAGGACCCGCACGGAGCTCCGCGCGGGGCGCCGACGGTGCTGGAGATGGTGAACCAGTTCCTGGCGCCGGGCGGCGCGATCACGAACACGTGCGGGAACGCCCCCTGCTACGCGGGCGGCTTCACCGGGCCGTAGCGATCACCGGCCGAGCTCGACTGAGAAGGAGAGCTTGGGGTCCGGCTGGCCCCGCTTGACGCCCTCGGAGGAGCCGTGGGCGCAGATTGCGCCGGCGGCGGTGTCCACGACCGCAACGTAGGTTCCCACCTGGGGGCGCCCCTCGAGCTTGCCCTGCATGGACCTCGACTCGCCAGCGGGAGGAGAGACCTCTCCCGCCACGCGCCCGCCGGAGCGATGTCGCAGCTCGAACCGGCCGTTGGCCGCCGAGAGCCCGCTCGTCGTCCTCTCGTCTTGGACGACCTCGTACAGCCCCGATCCCTCGACACCCGGCGCGAGGGAGAGCCGCTGCGCTTCCGTGCCCGGGAGGGTCACGGTTCCCTGGAAGCCCTCGCCGGAGCGCTCGGCCTCGATCTCGGCATCTCCGGAGGCCGAGGCAAGCTTGAAGCTCTCCTCGCCGGCCTCCCCGTTGAACCACTCGGCCGCGCCGCCAGAGCCGGGTGCGCAGACGAAGACCCGGGCCGAGCCGCTGCCGATCGCGGCTGCGACGAGCGCGTTGCCTCCCTCGACCTTCCCGACGAACTCCGGGGTGCCCGCCGTGAGCGACGGGTTGGTGCTGTCGCCCTCGTCCTCGCCGTCGCCGCAGGCGGCCGCCGCCCCGGGCACGAGGGCCAGTAGGGCCATCCACGTGATCTTCAGGAGTGTGCGCCGCATCGTTCCGCCATCGGACAGACCGGAGGGGCCAAGGGGGCCCCTCCGGTCCGCAATTACTGGCTCACCGGGAGCCTGCGGTTCAGGGCTAGACCTTCTTCTTCGTCGCGCAGGTCACCTCGATAACGAAGTCGTGAGGCTTGGCCGCGTTGTCGACGTCGCTCACGCCCTCGGCGGTGTAGCCGTTGCCGTTCTTCTTGATCCCGGCCAGCAGGAGCTCCTCACCGTCGGTTACGGCGCCGGCCTCGTTGACGTTCGCCCGCGTGAAATAGGCATTGGCCGCCACCGGGACCTGGTCCGACGGGCACGTCGCGGTGATGCTGAGCACGGCGTACCCACCGGCGTTGTCGCCTTGGGAGATCCCCGGCGTCGATGCGGTCTCGGTGGTGAACTTCTTGATCACCTTGGCCGCGCCGGCGGAGCCGCTGAAGCCCACGAGGAGCAAAGCGGTCGCCGCCACGAGGGCCGCCAGTCCAAGCTTGGCGGGCCGCTTGCGTATGTGTGACATGTGTACTCCCTCTCCCTGCCGCGCCGCCCCCCTTGCGGATGGCGACGCGTCAAGGTCATCGATTGCGAATGGACCGTAACACCTGCATCCTCAAAACCAGTGTGCTCGCAAGAGTTGCGGTGCGGCGGCCGGACGCCTGGCTCAGCCCGGCCTTACCGAGCAGACGACGAGCTCCTCCGGAGCGCCCGAGGCCTTGAGCCGGCGCCGGCGGCCGAACTTGAAGTCCGCCGGCTCGAGCCGCTCGCGCACCGGCTCGGAGACCAGCACCTCGCCGCCGTTGGCCGCGTCCCCGACCCGCGCGGCGATGTTCACGTCGACCCCGAGGTAGTCCTTGCCGACCTTGCGCGGACGGCCCAGGTGCACGCCGGCTCGAAGCTCGGGCGAGTAGCTCCCGACCTCGATATCCGTGAGCTTCCGCTGCGCGGCGTGGGCGGCTCGAACCGCCTGCGCGGGATCGCTGAACACGGCCATCGTGCCGTCGCCCAGCCGCTTGACCAGGATCCCGTGCTGATCGGAGACCGCGCTCTCCTCCGCGACTGCGGTGCGTTGCAGGAGCTGGACGCTCGCCTCATCGCCCGCGTCGAGCGCCCAGGAGGAGAAGCCAACCAGGTCGGTGAACAGGATCGCGGTGTCGCTCGTGCCGCGGCGACGTCGCTGCGCCTCGGACAGTGCCCCCCAAGCCTGGAGCGCGCCGAGCCCCACCTCCCGCAGGACGCTCGGCCGCTCCGGCGTGAGGTCCGTGAGCTGCCGCCTCAGACGGTCAGGGAGCTGCGGGCCGGAGGTCGAGGGCGCGTCGTCGGAGCCCTCGTCGCCGGGGAGCAGACGGCGGATCAGCTTGGCGGTGGCGAGGAGGTCCGCATTGGTGTCGGCGCGAACGGCTCGATCCCGGAGCCCCGGGGCTTGCCTCGACTCCATCTCATGGGCGATCCTGGACTCGAACCAGGGACCTCCGCCTTATCAGAGCGGCGCTCTAACCGACTGAGCTAATCGCCCGCGAGCGCCCATTCTAGTCCCGCGCGCGGGAGTGGCCGGCTGGAAGGGAAGGCCGCGTAAGTAAACGATCAACGGCGGCGGAGTCGCCGCGCGAAGCCGAGCAGCTCGTCGAGGCCATCGAACACCAGTTCGGCCTTGACCCCGTTGCGGGCGGCGCGGACCGTGGTGTCGTGACCGAGCGCCCGCTCCAGTTCCTCCTCCGCCTGCTCGAGGGCGGCGTCGCGATCGGCGCCGCGGCGACCACGCACCGGCGCACGCTTCCCCGCGCCGTCCTTCGCCCGCCGCTCGGTCTCGCGAACCGACAGCCCCCGCGCCGCAGCGTCGCGGGCGATACGGCGGCGCGCGTCCACGCCGCGTGCCTGCAGGATCGCGCGCCCGTGTCCCTCGCTGAGCTCCTCCGAGCGGAGCAGGTCGAGCACGTCATCGGGCAGGTCCAGCAGGCGGATCAGGTTGGAGATCGCGGAGCGGCTGCGACCGAGGCGCCGCGCCAGCTCCTCCTTGCTGAGCCCGAGGTCCTCGACCAGCGTCGCGCAGGCGCGCGCCTCGTCGACCGGGTTGAGGTCCTCGCGGGCCATGTTCTCGACCAACGCCGTCTGCAGGCGCTCGGCCTCCTCCTGGTCTCGGATCACCGCGGGGACCCGGTCGAGACCGGCCTCCCGAGCGGCGCGCCAGCGGCGCTCGCCGGCAACCAGCTCGTAGGTCCCGTCGGTCATCGGACGGACGATCAGCGGCTGCACGATGCCCGCCGCGGAGACGGAGTCGGCGAGATCGCGGATCGCCTTCGGGTCGATCCTGCTGCGCGGCTGGTCGGGGTTCGGCCGGATCAGCTCGACCGGCACCTCGCGAAGCTCGGGCGCCTCGGCGGCCGACTCGGGGAGGATCGCCGCGAGCCCGCGGCCCATGCCGCGCTTAGCCACGCTCCGTCACCTCCTTGGCCAGCTCCAGGTAGGCCTCCGAGCCCGACGAGCCCGGGGCGTGCTCCAGCAGCGCGCGACCGTGGCTCGGCGCCTCGGCGATGCGCACGCTGCGCGGGATCACGGTGCGAAACACGAGCTCGGGGAAGTGCTCGCGAAGCTCACGCTCGACGTCGTGGGCGAGCTTTGTGCGCTCGTCGGCCATCGTGATCAGGAGCCCGCTGACGACGAGCCGCGGGTTTAGCTCGCGGCGGATCAATGCGACCGTGTCCATGAACTGCACCAGGCCCTCGAGCGCCAGGTACTCGGCCTGGACGGGGACGATCACCCGGTCCGCGGCGACGAGGGCGTTCACGGTCACCGGGCCGAGCGAGGGCGGGCAGTCAAGCAGCGTGCAGGCGAACCGCTCGCGCACCGGGCCGAGCATCTCGCGCAGCCGCGTCTCCGATCCCTCGATCCGCGGCAGCTCGACCGACGCGCCCGCGAGGTCGCGGTGCGCGGGGACGATCCACAGGTTGTCGGGGCCCGCCGGTCGCGCCGCCTCGGCCACCGAGACCTCGCCGGTGAGACAGCCGTACGAGCTCGGCTCGAGGTCGCGCCCCAAACCGAGGGCGATGGTGGCGTTGCACTGCTGGTCGAGGTCGACGAGCAGGATCTGGTGGCCCGCGGCGGCGATGCAGGCGCCCATGTTGACGGCCGTCGTCGTCTTGCCGACGCCGCCCTTCTGATTCGCGATCGCATAAACAATTCCCATGCCACTGCGACATTACTTGCCCAGCGGGCGCTTCTTCGCGATCCCCGGCCGGCGCGGGAAGCCTTGCGGAGTCGGCCCCGACTTGCGGATCAGGTGCAGGTGGCGGTGGCGGCTGCCCGCGTAGGGACCCACGGCACGAATCTCCACCGGCTGCATCGCGAGCCGCCCCGCGGCCCGTGCCAGCTCGTCCTCCTCCTCGGAGTCGCGCCGGCCCTTCCACGCCACCAGCACCCCGCCGTCCCGTAGCAGCGGCGAGGCGAGCTCGGCGAGGGTCGAGAGCCGCCCCACCGCCCGCGCGGTCACCGCGCCGTAGGCCTCGCGGCCCTCGCCACCGGCCCACGTCTCGGAGCGCTCGCAGATCACGCGGGTGTTCTCGATCCCCGCCCGCTCGGCAGCGCGGCGAATGAACTCGCACTTGCGCGCCACCGATTCGATCAGGTCCACGCTCGCACCCCGCAGCGCCACGGCAAGCACGAGGCCGGGGAGGCCGGCGCCCGAGCCGACATCGGCGATCCTGCCCGCGGCGCCCAGCTCGGCGAAATCGAGCCCGCTCAGCGAATCGGCGACGTGGACCCGCCACGCGTCCGGCGGAGCGCGGACCGCGCTCGGCGCCCTCCGCTCGGAATCGAGCAGCGCGACCAGCTCGGCGAGCGACTCCCTGGCCGGGCCCGGGAGCTCGCGGACCGCTGGGGGAAGATCCGGCTCGGGGCCGTCGCTCACCCGCTGATCAGCGGCGCGACCACGACGCGGCGGTCGGGCTCGTCGCCCTCGCTGTACGTCTCGACCCCTGCCCGCTCCTTGAGGTGGTTGTGCACCACCCGGCGCTCCTGCGCGGTCATCGGCTCGAGCTCCACCGGGTTGCTGCTCTGCAGCGCGCGCTCGGCCGCGCTGTCCGCCTGGCGGGACAGGGCCTCCTGGCGCCGCTCGCGATACCCCGCGGCGTCCACGATCACCCGCTTTCGCTCCCCGCTGCCCTGGAAGGCGGCACGATAGGAGAGCAGCTGGAGCGCGTCGATCGTCTGGCCGCGGCGGCCGATCAGCAGACCCAGATCGTCACCGTCGACGCGGGCCGTGATCGACTCGTCGTTCTCGTCGATCTCGACGTCGGCGTCGATCTCGAGGGCCACGAGCACGCGCTCGACCACCGTCCGGACGCGCTCTCCCGGCTGATCGGGGAGAGCCTTCGCCGAGCTGGCGCCCTGCTCCGCCACGGCTCAACGGCGCCGCTTCTTCTTGCGCGGCGGGGGAGGGGGGGGCTTCGCCGCCACTGCCGCCGCTATCGCCTCCGGTGTCGCCTTGGGAGGCGGTGGCGCGACCTTCTTGACCACGTACTGCTGCCCGACCGTCCACACGTTGGTCGTGATCCAGTACACGATCAGGCCGGCCGGGAAGCCGACAATGAACGGGACGATGACCAGCGGCAGCCCGAACATGATCAGGCGCTGGTTACGGTCGGCCGACGCCGCCATCACGAGCCCCGCGCCGAGCTGGGTGACGACGTAGATCACGATCAGCACGGCGAGCACGCCGCCGGTCGCGGGCTCGGTCAGGTCGGGGATGAACAGCCACCCCTCCGGCGGGCTGGCGAGGACCTGGGCCTGGAACTCGTCGCTTCGCAGCAGGTAGAAGAGCGCGAGGAAGACGGGGAGCTGGAGCAGCAGCGGGAAGCACGAGGAGAGCGGGTTGATCTGGTTCTCCTGGTAGAAGGACATCATCTCCCGCTGCATGCGCTGGCGGTCGTCCTTGTACTTCTCCTGGATCGCCTTGATCTGCGGCTGGTAGGCCTGCAGGGCGCGCATCGAGCGGATCTGCTTGATCGAAAGCGGCACGATCGCGATCCGGGTCACGAACGTGAGCGCCACGATCGCGGGACCCCAGCCGAGCCCGGCATCGTCGTGGAAGAACACGATCACCGTGTCGGCGACGTCGATCAGCGGCTGGAAGACGTTGGCGAGGAGGATCACGCGAGCCTCCCGCGACCCGACTCCCTGAACAGGGTCCGCGCCTCGACCGGGTCATAGCCGCCGTGGCTGAGCGGGTTGCAGCGCAGCAGTCGCCATCCGGCCAGGATCGACCCGCGCACGACGCCCAGCTCCCTGATCGCCTCGACCGCGTACTCGGAGCAGGTCGGGTAGTACTTGCAGCGGCGCGGCAGGGCCGGCGAGATGAGCCGCTGGTAGACCCGGATCGGGACCACAACCAGGGCTCGGAGCCAGCGGGCAACCAGCCGGGGGAACCTGGACAGGGACCGTTTCACGTCAAACGTTCCTTCTCGAGAGCCCGCTCTCCCGGATCACTTCCTCCAGGCACGAGCGGACGCCATCCGCCCCTTCGCGCTCCACGAGCCCGGCGAGATCCGGGCGCCCCACGAGCACGAAGTCGTGACCCGGGGGAAGACGGCCGGCCGCCTCCCGGAAAGCCTCCCGCAGCGCCCGCTTGACCCGGTTTCGCTCCACCGCCCCCCCGAGCTTGCGGCCGACCGAGACGCCGAGCCGGACGCGGTCCTCCTCGGTGTCCGGACGCGGGAACGCATACAGGACCATGAACCGGTTCGAGTGCGAGTCGCCATCGCGATACGCGCGCTCGAAGTCACCGCTGCGCGAGAGCCGACCGCGCCTCTTCCGCTCCCGCTCGCGAGCCATCTACGGGCTCAGCCGCTTGCGGCCCTTCCGCCGGCGGCGTCTGAGGATCTCCCGGCCTCCGCGCGTCTGCGTGCGCGCGCGAAACCCGTGCGTTCGGGCGCGCTTGCGCTTCTTGGGCTGATAGGTCCGCTTCATCAGGGTGTTGAACGAGGCGTCACCTGACTCCCGGTGGCGACGGAGCGACTGCGGGGACGCCGGGCGGGCGCAGTATACGCGGCCACTCCAGTGGCCTCGTCGATCGCACCTGCCGGGTCGCCACCGCTTTTCAGCGCGAATTGCGGCCTGGCTCCGCGTGCCCCGTTTTCGGGCGCTCCGGGCGGCGTTATGATCGCGCGCCCCCCGGGGCCACGTGGGGCGCCCTCCCGGCGGGTGGGCGATGACGAAGAGGAGGTTGGAAGGCCAACGTGGAGCAGGCGCTGCCTGAGGATCTCGCAACGATCTGGCAGCGCGTTTGCGACGAGATTCGAGCCTCGTTCCCATCCTCCACCTACAAGCTGTGGCTCGAGCCGCTCCGCCCCGTGTCGACTCACGGAGCGACCCTGTACGTCACCGGGCCCGAGCGCGTGCGCACCTGGGTGGAGCGCCGCTACGCGCACCGCCTCGAGGAGGCTCTTCGCGCCCACACCGCGTCGCTGCGCGAGGTTGCCTTCCTCGCCGCCGACCCCGAGGCCGTCCCCGCACACCACGGCGCGGCCCGGCGGCCGGCCGCGGCGCAGCCGAACCCGGCCCACACATTCGAGCGCTTCGTGATCGGCAACCCCAACCGGCTCGCCCATGGCGCGGCCCTCGCCGTGGCCGAGCTACCCGGCGAGGCCTACAACCCGCTCTTCCTGCACGGCGCTCCCGGGCTCGGCAAGACGCACCTGCTCGGCGCGATCGCCCATCACCTCAACCACCACCACCCTGAGCTGACCGCCCGCTACACGACCGGGGAGCGGTTCACGTCCGAGTTCGTGGCCGCCCTGCGCGGCTCCGGCATGGCGCGATTCAAGCAGCGCCACCGCGACATCGACGTCCTGCTGATCGACGACGTCCAGTTCCTGGAGGACAAGTCCCGCACCGAGGAGGAGTTTTTCCACACCTTCGACGCACTGCACGAGACGGGAAGCCAGATCGTGCTCACCAGCGACCGCCCGCCACAGGCCATGTCGCGGCTCGCGGCGAGGCTCCGGGACCGGTTCGAGTGGGGCCTCTGCGCCGAGCTCTCGCCACCCGACCTCCCGACCCGGCTCGCCGTCTTGAGGCGCCTGGTAACCGAAGGCGACGTGGCGGTCGAGGGATCGGGCACCCTACAAGAGATCGCGGCTCGGGCGCCGACCAATCTACGTCAGCTCGAGGGAGCCCTGACCCGCGTCGTCGCGCTGGCGTCGATCACGAGTCGCGCACCGAGCGCCGAGCTCGCGCACGAGGCTCTCGACCCCTCGACTCGCTCCCGGAGCGGGACAGCCGCCCACGGAGCGGGCATCAGCCGACCGAGCATCCCGGCGATTCAGGACGCCGTGTGCACGATCCTCCGTCTCTCCCGCGACGATCTCCTCTCTTCCTCGCGCACCGCGCGTGTCACCCAGGCTCGCCACCTTGCGATGTACCTGGCGCGAGACCTGACCGGGCTGTCGTTGGCGGAGATCGCGCGCGGCTTCAAGCGAGATCACTCGACCGTGCTACACGCAATCCGCCGGGTAAGCGCAAATCTTGAGCTCGGCTCTGAGCTTCACATGACCATGGTGAAGACTCGTGCATTGCTCGATACTCCACGGGATGACCTCTAGCTCACGGGAAAGATATCCAGCGCAAGCAGCACCATCCACACCACCTATCAACCAATGAAACTACAGCCTCATTCCCAATCCAAGCACCTCTCCACCACTATCCACTACACCCACTATTACTTCAGTATCCAGTGACAATCATTCCCTCAACACCTGGACAGGTCCAATGAAGCTTTCAGCCTCACGTGATGCTCTTGTCTCTCGACTTCTGGTTGCGGGTCGTGCCGTGTCAACCAGAAGTGCTGTTCCCTCACTTGGCGGGATCTTGCTTGAGGCAACCGATGAAGCGATCAGCCTTCGCGCGACAGACGGAGAGCTCGGGTTTGTCCTTAACGTTGAAGGGAAGGTCGAGGCGGCCGGTACGGTGCTGCTCCCGGGACGGCTTCTGGTTGACGTGGTTCGCACGCTTCCCGCCGGGAATGTGGCGCTGGCGCTCCGCACCGAGCAGTGCGACGTGGAGCTGACCGCCGGCACCGCACAGTTTCATCTCCGCACACTCCCACCCGAGGACTTTCCCCGCCTACCCGAGTTCGAGGGGGAGCCGATCACCCTGCCGGGTGACCCGCTCGCCGACACTGTGGAGCGCGTCGTGCGGGCGGCCTCGCGGGACGAGGTGCGTCCGATCCTCACTGGCGTGCTGGTCACTGCTGAGGAGCGGACGCTGACCATGGTCGCCACCGACTCCTACCGGCTGAGCGTAAAGCACACCGAGCTGGCCAGCCCGGTGTCCCAGCCGCTCGAGGCAAACGTTCCCGCGCGCGCTCTCCGCGAGCTGAGCAGGATCGTCAGCTCCGAGTCCGTGAAGGAGGTGGAGATCGCACTGCTTCCCAACCAGGTGGTGTTCCGGGCGGATGGGGCCCTGCTCTCCTCGCGTCTGATCGAGGGCCAGTTCCCGAGTCACCGCCAGCTGATCCCCGAGTCATTCGAGCACGAGGTGAGGTTGCCGCGCGGGGAGCTGCTCGAGGTTGCGCGGCGGATCGGCCAGCTCGCGCAGCGCAACGCGCCGCTGCGCCTTGCGTTCTCGGACGGCGAGCTGACGATCGCGGCTGAGACACCCGAGGTCGGCGATGCGAGCGAGGCGATGCCGGCGCCGTTCAAGGGTGAGCCGCTCGAGATCGCGTTCAACCCTGAGTTCTTTGTCGCCGGGGTCGAGAGCATCGACTCCGACGAGTTGGTGCTGCGGCTCACCTCGCCGCTTCGGCCGGGTCTGCTGCAGCCCGTCGATCGCGACGACTACAGCTACCTCGTGATGCCGATCAGGCTCAACGTGTGAGCGGGGATGCTTGCCACGCTGCTCGAGGCGCGGGACTTTCGCAACCTCGGCGGTGCCGAGGTAGAGCTCGCTGACGGCGTCACGCTGATCCATGGCCCGAACGGGGCCGGCAAGACAAACCTGCTCGAGGCGCTGTGCTTCGCTCTCACGGGCATCTCATGGCGCACGCGGACGGAGCGCGAGCTGATCGCTTTCGGCGCCGAGCTCACCCGGTCGGAGGTGACGGTGTCGGACGCCAACGAGGCGCGGCGCTTCGTGGCCTCGGCAACCCGTGGTGAAGGCGGAAGCCACCGCCTGAACGGAAAGCCGGTCACCGCCGATGCGCGCGCGCTCCGCCCCGCGCTCGCGATCTTCTCCCCGGATCGGCTTGCCCTGATCAAGGGCCCGCCGTCGGAACGCCGCGGCCACCTGGACCGGTTCGTGGGGGCGGTGTGGCCGGCGCGCGCTGACCTGCGCCGCCGCTACGGCCGCGCGCTCGCGCAGCGCAATGCCCTGCTGGGCCGGGTCCGCGCAGGGGCGGCCCCGGAGGACGCGCTTGCGGCCTGGGACGCTGAGCTCGGCGCCGAGGCGGCGACCCTCGTCGCGGCGCGCGACGCGGCGATCGAGCGGCTCGCACCCTCGTTCGGCACGCTCGCGGACGCGCTCGGGCTCCCGGGGGAGGCGACGATCGCCTACCGCCCGCGCACCGGCATCGTCGACGCCGGGGCAATCGCGGAGCAGCTTCGGGAGCGTCGCGCGAGCGACCTGGAGCGCGGCCACTCGACCCACGGGCCCCACCTCGACGAGGTCGCGGTCGCGCTCGACGGGCGGGCTCTGCGCCGCTTCGGATCGCAGGGCGAGCAGCGCGTCGCGCTGCTCGCCCTGCTGTTCGCCGAGCGCGAGGCGTTGCTCGAGGCGCGGCGCACGCCGCCGCTGATGTTGCTCGACGACGTTATGAGCGAGCTCGACCCCGATCGGCGCATGCTCCTGGTCGAGCTGCTTCGAGGCGGGGGGCAGGCGCTGATCACCGCGACCGAGCCGTCGCAGGTCCCGGACGAGGGCGGGCGCGCGGAGGTGGAGATTCACGCCGGCCACGTGAGCGCCGCGGTGCTCGCGGGGTGACCCGCCGCCGCGCTCCGCGCCGCGCGGGCGCGGCGCTCCGCGGTGCGCTCGCGGGAGCCTCCCCGCGGACCCTGCTCGCCGAGGTTCAGACGGTGTGGGCCGACGCCTGCGGGGAGGCCGTCGCGGCCGAGGCGCGGCCGGTGGCCGAGCGCGACGGGGTGGTCACGGTCGCGTGCCGCTCGGCGACCTGGGCGTCGGAGCTCGATCTGATGCAGACGGAGCTGCTCGAGCGGCTCAACGAGACGCTCGCGGATGCCTTTGTGGAGGGCCTCCGGTTCACCGCCGACGCGGCTCGCCACGAGGGTTTCTGAGCCCACTTCGAGGAGGCCGCGTCCAGGTGCCCCTTTTGTGCGCGTTTTGCAGGGCTTTTGTTGCGCTTGGCGCGGCTTTTCCGAGACCGCTGGATGGTATCCTTATGTCAACTTGAACGAGCACCCCGACTCGCCTGGACGGGCGTCACAGCCCACCCACCAGGGGTCGGGGTTTCTCGTGCGTTGAGCAGCCCAACCGAAAGGAGCTGAGTGGCAACGCGGTCCCGGAGTGGAGCCGGGTCCGGCCGGGCGAGCACGCGGAAATCCGCGGCCCAGTCCCGTGCGCGGACGAAGCCGGCGAGCGAGAAGAAGGCGAAGGGCGGCGGCAAGAAGGGCGCCCTGCGCGGGGCGTCCGACAGCTACGGAGCCAAGGACATCACCGTGCTCGAGGGCCTCGAGGCGGTCCGCAAGCGGCCGGGGATGTACATCGGCTCGACCGGCCTGCGCGGCCTGCACCACCTCGTCTACGAGGTGGTCGACAACTCGGTTGACGAGGCCATCGCCGGGCACTGCGACCACGTCAAGGTCACGCTCCACCCCGACAACAGCTGCACCGTCGCCGACAACGGGCGCGGGATCCCGGTCGAGAAGCACGTGAAGGAGAAGCGCCCCGCGGCGGAGGTCGTCCTGACCACGCTCCACTCGGGGGCCAAGTTCGGGGAGGGCGGCAGCTACAAGGTCTCGGGCGGCCTGCACGGGGTCGGGGTCTCGGTCGTGAACGCCCTCTCGGAGTGGCTCCAGCTCGAGGTGCGCCGCGACGGCCACGTGTGGACCGAGGACTTCGCGCGCGGCAAGCCCACCTCGAAGTTCAAGCAGGGGCAGGCGGCGAAGCGCAGCGGCACCACGATCACCTTCCTCCCCGACATCGACGTGTTCGACGAGGTCGAGTTCGACTTCCAGACCCTCGCTGAGCGGCTGCGCGAAACCGCCTTCCTGACTCGCGGCCTGAAGATCGACCTGATCGACGAGCGCAGCGCCGGCGAGGAGGTCAGCTTCCAGTACAAGGGCGGGATCGTCGACTTCGTCAAGCACCTCAACGAGTCGAAGGACGCGCTGCACCGCAAGACCGTGTACTTCGAGGACGAGGGGGACGACGGCCAGGTCGAGGTGGCGATGCAGTGGACCGCCTCCTACCAGGAGTCGATCTTCAGCTTCGCCAACAACATCAACACGCACGAGGGCGGCTCCCACCTGTCGGGTTTCAAGGCGGCGCTGACCCGGACCCTGAACGCCTACGCGCGCCACAAGGGGTTGCTGAAGGAGAAGGACGAGAACCTCACCGGCGAGGACGTTCGCGAGGGGCTGACCGCGGTGATCTCGGTGAAGCTCAACGACCCGCAGTTCGAGGGCCAGACGAAGACGAAGCTCGGAAACCCCCCCGTCGAGGGGCTGGTCAAGGAGGCGGTGAACCGCAGGCTCGGCGAGTTCCTGGAGGAGAACCCGGGCGAGGCGCGGCGCATCATCACCAAGGCGGTCGACGCGTCCCGCGCCCGCGAGGCGGCGCGCAAGGCCCGCGACCTGACGCGGCGCAAGTCGGCGCTCGAGAACTCGACCCTCCCCGGCAAGCTCGCCGACTGCACGGTCAAGGACCCGCGCGACGCGGAGCTGTTCATCGTCGAGGGCGACTCGGCGGGCGGGTCGGCGAAGCAGGCCCGCGACCGCTCCACCCAGGCGGTGCTGCCGCTGCGGGGCAAGATCATCAACGTGGAGAAGAGTCGCATCGACAAGGTGCTCTCGAACGTCGAGATCCAGGCGCTGATCACGGCGATCGGGACGGGGATCCGAGAGGAGTTCAAGCTCGACGACGCGCGCTACCACAAGGTGATTCTCAGTACGGACGCGGATGTGGACGGAGCCCACATTCGCACCCTCGCGCTCACCTTCCTGTACCGCGAGATGCCGGAGCTGATCGAGGCGGGCTACGTGTACATCGCCAAGCCGCCGCTGTACAAGGTGCGAAACGGCAACCAGGAGCTGTACGTCGAGAAGGAGTCGCAGCTCGAGGAGCTGCTGCTGAGCGACAAGCTGGAGCGGTTCGAGATCGCCGACTCGAAGGGCAAGAAGTCGAAGCTCAGCAAGCGGCGCTGGCAGCAGTTCAACCGGCTGTTCAAGGAGTACGAGGGCTGGTCGGCCTCGTTGCGGGCTGACCACGGCCACGAGACGGTGGACTTCCTCAGCGAGTCGCAGCTTCTCGACGCCGGCGCGGCGACCCTGGCCGGGGCGCTGAAGCTGATCGAGGCCAAGGACCCGCCCGAGGAGCCGTTCGAGACCGAGCTGGTCAAGGCCAAGAAGGAAGAGCTCGCCGTCAAGGCCACCCACCGCAAGAGCGGGCTCGCGCGCACCCACCGTTTGCCCGCCGAGCTGTTCAAGTCGAACGACTACCGCAGGCTGGTGGAGGTCCACGGCGCGCTTCTCAAGCACGTCGGCCGCCCCCCGTTCGAGCTCACGCTCGGGGACAGGCGCCAGGAGGCGACCTCGTTCGGCGATCTGCGCCGCGCGATCCTCGAGCTGGCGCGCCACGGCATCTCGCTGCAGCGCTTCAAGGGGCTCGGCGAGATGAACGCGGATCAGCTCCGTGAGACGACGATGGACCCGGCGTCGCGCACCCTGCAGCGGGTGACGATCGATGAGGATGCCACTCCGGAGCGCGTGTTCTCCGACCTGATGGGGGACAAGGTCGAGCCGCGCAAGGAGTTCATCGAGAAGCACGCGCGCGACGTGAGATTCCTCGACGTCTGATGGAGGGCTCGCTTGACGCCCTAACTGGCCGCGTAGAGGAGCGCGAGCTCGCCAACGAGATGCGCTCGTCGTACCTCGATTACGCGATGAGCGTGATCGTGGGGCGGGCGCTGCCAGACGCCCGCGACGGCCTCAAGCCGGTGCATCGCCGCGTGCTGTACGCGATGCACGACCTCGGACTGCAGCCGAACCGGCCGTACCGCAAGTGTGCGTTCATCGTCGGCGAGGTGATGGGCAAGTACCACCCGCACGGCGACACGGCGATCTACGACACCCTCGCACGGATGGCGCAGGACTTCTCCCTGCGCTACCCGCTGATCGACGGGCAGGGCAACTTCGGCTCGATCGACGACGATCCGCCAGCCGCGATGCGCTACTGCATTACCGGCAATACGAGGGTGCGCACGCCATCAGGCACGGTTCGCATCGACGCCATTGCGCCAGGTGCTCAGCCGGAGTCCGATACTGAAATCGACCTTGAGGTCCTCGACCGGCTTGGTCACCGGGTACATGCCTCTCGACTTTTCCACTCGGGCAGCCACCCGACGCTTCGGCTTCGAACCAGCGCGGGTCACGAGTTCACCGGGACGCACAACCACCCCGTTCTGTGCCTCGTGGAGATGGCCGGGGTCCCGCTCCTGCTGTGGAAGCTGCTGGAGGAGATCGAGCCCGGAGACCGCGTCCTCATATCGCGTACGGCTCAAGCGGCGGACGAAGAGCTGTCCGAGAGCGAGAAGAGGCTCGCTCTACTGACTGGAGCCTTTATATCCGAGGGCTGGGTCGGGCCGTCACGTGCCGGCTTCAACAACGTCGACGGCGACTACTTCGACGCGGTGATCTCGGCGTACGACGCGATCGTCGGCGGGCAGCGGTACGTGTACCAGCGGACGATCAAATCCGGGAGCCTTCTGCACGAACTGGACGTTCAGAACCTCGAGCGTCTCCAGAACAGCCCGCTCGGTGAGCTCGCCGGGCGGAGTAACGAGAAGGTGGTTCCAGAGCTCGTCTGGCAGCAGAGCGGGGCGTTCAAGCGTGCCTTCCTCCAGTCGCTCTTCACCGGTGATGGGTCGTCCTCGCTGTTGCCCCGCAGCTCGATCCAGGTCTCCTACTCAACGTGCAGTGAGCAACTCGCCCGCGACGTGCAGCTTCTGTTGCTCGAGTGCGGGGTTCAGTCGCGCATCTGCCGCCACGCTACAGGCGAGCTGAAGGTCGTGATCAGCAATCGCCGCGACGCGAGGCGGTTTGCGACCACCGTTGGGTTCCTCGGAACCAAGCAGGAGAAGCTCGAGCGCGATCTGGCAACAATCCCCGAGCGCAGTCGCGCTTTGAGCGGGGACTTCGTTCCCTTCGTTGCGGACTACATCCGCTCCGAGTGCGATTCCAGGTGGACGGACCGCGATTGGCTCAAGCGGCACAACGTGGATCGGATCGAGCGCTGGGAGCAGGGCGGCACCGCGATCCTGGAGCGGATCCGTTCCGAGGAGGTTCGCAAGGTCGTGACACCGCTCGTCACGGGCGACCACCTGTACGCCGAAGTCGAGTCCGTCACCGATGCCGGCATACAGCCGGTGTATTCGCTGCGGGTCGAGAGCGAGGATCACTCCTTCGTCACCAACGGCTTCGTCAGCCACAACACCGAGGCGCGCCTCGCGCGCCTCGCCACCGAGCTGCTGCGGGACATCGAGGCGGAGACGGTCGACTTCTCGCCCAACTACGACGAGAGCCAGCTCGAGCCCGGAATCCTGCCGGCCCGGTTCCCTAACCTGCTCGTCAACGGCTCGTCGGGGATCGCGGTTGGGATGGCGACCAACATCCCGCCCCACAACCTGCACGAGGTGATGGGGGCGGTGCGCGCCTACATCGACAACCCCGAGATCGACCTCGCCGGGCTGATGAAGCACGTCAAGGGCCCCGACTTCCCCGGCGGCGGCACGATCATGGGATCGGCCGGGATCCAGGAGGCCTACCGCAGCGGCCGCGGCAGCGTTCGCCTGCGGGCCAAGGCGCACGTTGAGCCGCTGCGCGGCGGCAAGGACGCGATCGTCGTCTCCGAGCTTCCCTTCATGGTCAAGAAGGGCGGCGACGGCGGGCTGATCACCAAGATCGCCGGCCTCGTTCGGGAGAAGAAGATCACCGGCATCTCGGATCTTCGCGACGAGTCGGATCGCAGCGGGATGCGCCTGGTGATCGAGCTGAAGCGCGGCGGCGATCCGCCCCAGGTCGTCCTCAACCAGCTCTTCAAGCGCACCTCGATGCAGACGAGCTTCGGGATCAACATGGTCGCGCTCGTCGACGGCGTGCCCCGGACGCTCAGCCTCAAGGAGCTGGTCCAGCACTACGTCGGCCACCAGCGTGAGGTCGTCACCCGGCGCACCCAGTACGAGCTGCGCCGCGCAGAGGCGCGCGCCCACATC